>Ga0247773_1000033_pt1 | contig 56415 bp, 52 predicted proteins | sample UWRJL092311B6_FD_179934 | JGI IMG/M metagenome (GOLD analysis project Ga0247773, IMG submission 179934) | Plant litter microbial communities from Arlington Agricultural Research Station in Wisconsin, United States - UWRJ-L092-311B-6 | ecosystem: Environmental > Terrestrial > Plant litter >... | reverse complement strand
GCGGGGGCCAGGCGGGTGCAGAACTCCTCCTGGGTGCCGCCGCGCGCCATGTACCGCCGCATCAGCGCGCACTGCAGCGCCGTGTAGGCGGCGAACCTCGAGGGGTACTCCCTCATGTATCTGCTCGCGACTTCCATGATGGCATCTCTCCGTTAGGGCGTCGTCCCTCCCTCGCCCACCAACCTTGTACGTCACGACGCGTGCCGAAGTTGCATCGGGCGTAAATCCCCGTAATCACCGGAGTTATCGCTGCATCACGTTTCAGCGGCAGGAGGCGGTGTATCACCAGGGCGACACATCCCGTTACAGCGGAGACGTCTTCGCCCCGGATGTTCTGACGGCCCGGCGCGGCGAGATTCACCGTGGAGCCGCCGCGAGCCCGGCGGAACGGCCGAAACGGCGGGGAAACGCGACGGAAACGCGGGCGGCGTATCGTTTTTTCCAGACGGCGTGACCTCCACGCCGCGGACGAACAACGCTCTCGCTGGAGCATCCGACATGCGCCGCAACCTCTGGATTTCCGCCTTCGTGCTGACCCTGTCCGTGGTGGGGACCGCCGCCGCCTCCACCCAGGACGAGTGGGCGCGGCAGGTGCGCCGCCTGCTGGGGCAGGTGTCCGCCACCGCCCGCAGCCGCGGGATGCAGCTGACGCACGAGCCGTACATCGGCTCGCTCCCCGACGGCGAGACCAGCCTGCACCGCCTGCGGCTGGAGGGCGGCCACTCGTACGCGCTGATCGGCGTGTGCGACAACGACTGCAGCGACCTGGACATGCGCGTGTACGACCGCGACGGCGACGAAGTCGGCTCCGACACGCAGGCCGACGACACGCCGGTCGTGACCGTCACCCCCCGCCGCACCGCCACCTACACGGTGCGCGCGATCATGGCCACCTGCTCGTCGGAGCCCTGCCGCTACGGCATCGGCGTCTACGGCCGGTGACGCCGAGATTGGTCGAACGCGGACGGCCGTAGAGGTGAAGATCGGGGGGAGAGCCGCCATGGCGCGGCTCTCCCCCCGATTCGCGTTCCTGCCGTCCCGCCACCTGCCGGCGCTCGGCGGGTCCGATCGCCGAGCGCCTCCTCGACGGCCTTGCCCGCGCGGAAGATGCCGCGCACGCGCACCGACTGGATCGCCTCGCGCGCCAGCCCGGCGTCACGTCGCCGGCGAGCGAGAGGTAGCCGATCACCGACACGCCGAGCGTTTCACCGGCAGCGCGGTGCTTCTCCAGCCCGGCACGGTCGTACAGCAGGGCGCCACTCATTCGATCTTGTCGGATCGCCGTCAGTCCACGTACGTCTCGAAGAAGCCGGGGAGGCGGCCGATCACGCGGCCGTTCTCCTCCACGGTGGCGACGCCGCGCATCTGGATGAACCAGCGGCGGCGGGCACGCTTCTGGTCGGTGGCGTGCACGGCGGCCACGTCCACCGTCACGCGGAACCCCTGGCGGGGATCGGCGAAGCGGAAGCGGCGGGGAACCTGGAGGGTGCGCCCGGCCACGGCCTTGGGCTGCGACTCCAGCACCTCGATGGCGCCGGGGCGATAGACGCCGCGCACGCCGCGGCCATCCACCACGTACGCGAACATCCCCTCGGTGGCGGTGGAGTCGCCGCGCACCACGCCGTAGAGGAGCGAGATGGCGCTGTCCGACGCGGAGCCCCACTCCCAGCTCACGTCGCGCCACACGCCCCAGTTGTGGTCGTGGTACGCCTGCGCGCCGCGCACCGCCTCGCACGCCGGCAGGCAGACGGTGCCCGTCGCCGTCGCGTAGAGCGCGGGCGCCACGTAGCCGCTGATCAGCGTCGATCCGCCCAGGTCGGTGGGTGGAAAGTAGCGGCGCGGCGCGGGCGTCACGCGCAGGTCCACCCGCGCGCCGCCGGCGGTGCCGTGGACGACGTAGGTGCCGCCCTCCAGCCGCACCGAGCCGACGGTGCCCAGCGCCAGGTCGGGCGAGAGCGTGTCCATCCGCACCTGCGTGCCGGCGACCTGGCTGACCAGGGAGCGGTGCTCGCCATCGGGCTCGCGCACGGTCAGCAGCACGCCGCCGCCCCACTTCCCCGGCACGCCGATCCGCCCGCCGACGCTCAGCGTCAGGTAGATCCACCGCCCATCATCCAGCACCACGTTGAAGTAGTGCCACTCGGCCCAGGTGCTGTCGAGCGCGGCGCCGCGGGGCTGGTGGAAGTGGTCGATCTCGCGCAGCACCTCGGCGGGCGCCGGGGCGGCCCAGCGGCGATCCCCGTCCGAGTCGCCCCATCGCCCGGAAAGCAGCTGGGCCGGCGCGCCCGCGGCGGCCGCGCGCGAGGGGATCTCCCCCGTCGCCAGCGCCTTGTACGGGCGCCCGCGCGCCCGCAACTCCACCTGCGCGCCATCCACGATCGGGCTGGCGGCCGCGATCCCGTGCTCGGCCGCGGCGCGCGGCGACTCCAGCAGGTTGCGGTGGATGAAGCGCGCGTGGTCGATCCCCAGGAAGAGCGAGCCCACGCCGCCGCTCTTGATCATCTCCGTGCTGACCCCGGCGGGGACCACGGTCACATCGCCGCCGCCCACCAGCTGCTTGTCCTGCGCCTGCGTGAGCATGGCCTCGCCCACGGCGAGGAGAACGACCATCACCGCCACGCCCAGCGCGTAGCCGGCCAGGAGAAAGGCGGCGCGGCCCGGCCGGTTGCGGATCTCGGCGGCGGCGAGGCGGAAGATCATCGGCCGTCGCTCACGACCAGCCCATCCGCCATCTCCACCACGCGGCGGGCGTGGCGGGCCACGTTCCCGTCGTGCGTGACGATCACCATCGTGGTCCCGTCCGCGTTCAGCCGCGCGAACAGGTCGATGATCTCCTGCCCGGTGCGCCGGTCCAGCTCGCCCGTGGGCTCGTCGGCGAAGAGCACCTCGGGGCGGTTGGCGAGCGCGCGGGCGATGGCCACGCGCTGCTGCTCGCCGCCGGAAAGGTGCGGCGGGCGATGGCCGGCGCGATGGCCCAGCCCCACGTAGTCCAGCAGCTCGCGGGCGCGCTGGCGGCGCTCGCCCTTCGGCACCCCCGCCTCGGCCATCGGCAGCTCCACGTTCTCGGCGGCGGTGAGCACGGCCAGCAGGTGGAAGCGCTGGAAGATGAACCCCAGCCGGCGCAGGCGGAGCGACGATCGCCCGCCCTCGCCCATGGCATACAGGTCGTCGCCCAGGAGGCGGACGGTGCCGGCGGTGGGCGGATCGATCCCCGCGAGCACGTTCAGCAGCGAGCTCTTCCCGCACCCGCTCGGCCCCACCACCGCCACCAGCTCGCCGCGGCCCACGTCGAGATCGACGCCGCGCAGCGCGTGCACGGCATCTCCCTGGTAGGGATATTCTTTCGTGAGGCCACGGGCTTCGATCACGCGGCTGCCGTTCGGCTCAGGCATTCAGCTTCCATCCAGGTTCGATGGGACCGCGACAGCGCGGCCCCTCCACACCACGCCGGCACGTCGGCCGGCGCGGCCGATCGGCGCCTCCGCGCGACGCGGCTCGTGCGCCGCGCCCGCGCGGACACGGCGGCGGTCACGCCAGCCGGTGCCCGCCGTCCACGTGCAGCACGATCCCGGTGGTGAACGCGTTCGCCATCAGGAAGAGGTACGCGTGCGCCAGGTCTTCCGGCGTTCCCACGCGGCCCGCCGGGAGCCGCGCCGCCATCGCGCCGAGCACCTCGGCCTTCCGGGGGCCGGCCACCACCTCCCACACCGGCGTGTCGACCCAACCCGGCGCCACCACGTTCACGCGGACCGGGGCCATCTCCACCGCCAGCGCGCGGCCCAGCGCCTCGAGCGCGCCGTTCGCCGCGGCCAGCACCGCGCCGCCGGCCGCCGGGCGGTGCGCGTTGATCCCCGCCGTGAAGGTGATCGATCCACCCTCGCGCAGGCGGCCGCTGGCGTGCTTCGCCACCAGCAGCGGTCCGATCAGCTTCGAGTCGATCGCCCGCCGCGCCTCGGGCAGCTCCAGCTGCGCCACCGGCTGGTAGTACGCGCTCACCGCCGTCACCACCACGTGGTCCACCGGTCCGCCCGCGGCGAACAGCCGCGCCACGTCTCCCTCGCGCGAGATGTCGGCCACGGCGGTGCGGACCCGCGCCGCATCGCCGGGGGCGGCGCCCAGCACGCCCGCCGCGTGGGCCAGCTTCTCGGGCGTGCGCCCCGCCAGCGTGACGGTGGCGCCCTCGGCCAGCGCGGCGCGCGCCACGCCCAGGCCGATGCCGGATCCGCCGCCGGCGACGATCACGTGCTTCTCCCGTAAAGACATCCCCATCTCCCGCCGTTTGGGCTCCGATGCCGTCCGCCGCGGTGAAGTCCGGGCGGATCGGCAGGCCGGCGGTTGTGCGCCGCCGGGCCACGGCTCGATTATGGGGCGATGGAAAACGACAACCAGACCAGCGGGGATACGGGTATCCCGGGTACCCCCTTCCGCGGCGGCACGATGGACGCGCCTCTTCCGGCGGGCGCGGCCGGCGAGGAGCTCCGCGCGCGGGCCCTCGCCGACTTCCTGCGCGTGCGCCGCACGCGGCTCGCGCCCGAGGCGGCCGGCTTCGCGCGTGGCCGGCGCCGGCGCACCCGCGGGCTGCGGCGCGAGGAGGTGGCGCAGCTGGCCGGCGTGAGCGTGACCTGGTACACCTGGCTCGAGCAGGCGCGGCCGATCCGCGTGTCGGCCGAGACGGTGGAATCGCTCGCCAGGGCGCTGCGCCTCTCGCCCGCCGAGCGCGCGCACCTGTTCGTGCTCGCGCTGGGCCATCCACCGGCCGAGACCGCCGCGCCCGCCGAGGCGCCCGGCTCGGTGCGGCGGCTGATCGCCGGCGTGGGCGCGCTCCCGGCGTACGTGATGGGTCCGCGCTGGGAGCTGCTGGCGTGGAACACCGCGGCCGCGGCGCTCTTCGACCTGCACACGCTCTCCCCGGGCGACCGGAACATGCTCTGGTACGTGTTCACCCACCCCGCGCGCGAGCGGATGCGGGGGTGGGAAGGAAACGCCCAGCGCGTGCTCGCGCAGTTCCGCGCCGCCACCGCCCGCCACCTGGGCGACCCCCGCGTGACCGCGCTCGTCGACCGCCTGGCGGCCGCGAGCCCGCACTTCCGCGAATGGTGGCCGAGCTACGACGTGCAGGGCCGCGGCGGCGTGCGGAAGGAGATGGATCATCCGGCCGCCGGCACGCTGCTGCTGGAGCACAGCACCCTGCTGGTATCCGACGCCCCCGAGCTGAGGGTCGTCTTCTACACGCCGCTCGACGACGAGACCGCGGCTCGCATCCACCAGCTCGTCCGCGACTTCGACCCATCCCTATCCCCTGGGACTGCGATGCCCCCGCGGCCCTGAGCCGCCCCTGGCGCCTTCCGCCGCGATCGAAGCGGGCCCCCATCCCTCTCCCAGGCTGTTTGGCCGTTTGGGAGAAGGGGCGGGCGGCGGTGCCGGGGCGCCCCCTTCACTCCGCCTCCTCGCGCAGCGCCTGCCCCAGCGGCGCGCGCACGGCGCCGAGGCCGGGGATGCACCCGGCGACCGCGCCGATGGCGATCACCGTGCCCATCGCCAGCGCCACGCGCCGCGGCTCCCAGGCGAAGAAGCTCATCCGCGCGGGAATGCCGGGAAAGCCCAGGAGGATGCGGTCCAGCCGGCGCGCCATCCACAGCCCCATCGGCAGCCCCAGCAGGCAGCCCAGCGCGGTCAGCGCCAGCCCCTCGGCCACCACCGCAAGCAGCACGCGCCGCCCGCGGATCCCCAGCGCGCGCAGCGTGGCGATCTCGCCGAAGCGCTCGCGCACGCCGATGGTGATGATGGTGGCCACCAGCAGCGCCGTCACCACCATCGCCACGCTCCCCAGGATCGTGGCCAGCTGCCGGAAGTAGAGGAGGCGCTTGTCCATCTCCGCCATCAGCTCGCGGGTGGAGTAGGTCGACACCTCGGGGACCGCGGCGGCGATGCGTTTCGCCAGCACGTCGTCATCCACCCCCGGCTGGGCCGCCACGCCGAAGAGGGAGACGTCGCCCGCGCGGCCGGTGGCGGCGCGCACGTCGGCCAGGTTCATCGCCAGCGAGTGCTCGCCGGCGTAGTTGTAGAGGAAGTCGCCCACGCCGCTCACGGTGAAGGTGCGCGTGTCGCGGGCGCGGCCCAGCGACACGTCCAGGTCGCCGGCCAGGGCGATGCGGTCGCCGGGCTTCAGGCGCGCGTCGGCGGCCAGCGGCTCGGAGAGGAGCACCTCGCCGGGGCCGGGGTGGCGGCCGGAGGTGAGGCGGTAGAGGAACTCGGAGCGCGGGTCGATCCCCATGGTGAAGAGCGGCGCGCCGGCGCTGTCGCCGCGCACCAGGCGGAACTGCGCGCCCAGCACCGGCGCCACCGCGCGCACCCCCGGCACCGCCGCGATCCGGCGCGCCACCTGGTCGCCGTTCTCGATCGCGGCGTCGCTGTCGAAGGGGAGGATGCCCTTCGGCGTGACGCGCAGCGTGTAGCCGCTCACCCCCAGCAGCTCGCCGAAGCTGACGGTGAGCCCGCTCGCCAGCATGGTCATGTCCAGCAGCAGCGCGGCGGATACGGCGATCCCGGCGAGCGCCAGCGTGGTGCGCCCGCGGCGGCGGAAGAGCGACTTCAGGAAGGCGGAGACGATCACCGCTCCCCCAGCTTCTGCGGCGGCACGGCCACCACGCGCCACGCCGCCAGAGCCCCCGCGCCGATCCCCAGCGCCAGCCCCAGCGCCGCCGCCGTCATCACGATCCGCGGCGTGACCAGCGCGAAGCGCAGCGTGGTGTCGTAGACGGCGGCGTAGTGCGCGTTCACGATCCGCGCGGCGACCAGCCCGATCACCCCGCCCGCCGCGCTCCCCACCAGCGAGATCGCGATCGCCTCCAGCACGATCGCGCGGAAGACGGTCGACCGGCTCACCCCGATCAGCCGCAGCATCGCCATGTCGCGCTTCCGCTCGTCCACGCGGATGATCATCACGCAGAGGAGGAAGATGGCGCTCGCCAGGATCGTCACGATCCCGATGGCGTCGTGGAAGCGCGAGATCACGCGGAAGGTCGCGCTCGATTGCGAGGCCAGCGCCGCGCTCCCGTACGCCCGCGTGCCGAACGCCGTCGCCTCGATCCAGCGCGCGGCCGAGTCGGCGTCGGCGCCAGGCTTCAGGACGATGGCGATGCGGTCCACCCGGTCCTTCTGCGGCAGGATCGTCTCCAGGTCCGGGAGGTGGAAGCGCAGCTCCATCTCGTTGCGCGAGATGCGGTTGGGGTCGGCCTCGCGCTCGAACACGCCGGCGACCACGAAGGGCAGCGGCGCGCCGCGCCCGGCCAGCGCGCGCACCGTCACCGTGTCGCCCACGCGCAACGGCACCGCCTCCGCCAGCCGCCGGTCGATCAGCACCTGGGGCACGCGCGCGGGCTCCGCCGCACGCGCGGAGGCGGCGGCGGAGGGCGCGGGCGCCCGCGCACGCGGAGGTGCCTGCGCGAGCGCCAGCGCCAGGGCGAGCGTGGAGGCGATCATCATCCGGTGTGGCTCGTGTGTCGATCCATTGTCCTGAATCTACCCTGAACAAACCCTGTACGTCCAGCCGTCATGGAGACGTTACGACGCCGTGGCACTCCGGGGATTCGTGCGCGGGGTGCCGCCCGGCATCTTCTCCGCACACCCTGGGCACGGACGGATGACGATGACGGAAGATACGGGGCGCGGCGCGCGGCGCACGCTGCCCTTTCGCTGGCAGATGCTGCTGACCAGCCAGGCGGTGGTGCTCTCCACCCTGCTGCTGATGCTGCCCCCGGCCTACCTGGCCACGCGCGACCAGGTGACCAACGCCTACCGCGAGCGGCTGATGGCGTTCGCGCGCGGGGCGAGCGTGGCGCTCCGCGCGGGCGCGGTGGACACGCTGGCGCGGCAGGGCGCGCGGATGAGCGTGCCGTACGTGGAGGCGCGCAACGCCCTGCGCGCCTTCTGGCCCGCGCGCGCCGCGGCCGACTCCGCCGCGCCTTTCCCGCGCGAGGGGCTGGCGCTGGTGCGGCGCGACGGCGGCGCGTGGCGGGCGCTGGCGCACTCGTCGTGGAGCGGCGAGCCGCGTGGGGACGCGGCGTGGCGCGCGCCGGCCACGCTGGGCGATTCGCTGCGCAGCTTCCGCGCCGGTCAGGCGCCGATCTTCTGGTTCGCGGAAGGTGGCCGGCTCGCCGCCGTGGCGCCGGTGCTGGACGAGAACTCGCTCCCCTCGGGGATCGTCGTGGCGCAGCTGAGCGCGTCCACCGTCACCGCCGAGGTGCGGCGCGAGCTGCTGCGGCTGGCGTGGTATCCCCTGCTGGCGCTGGCCGTGGCCACCTTCCTGTCGCTGATGCTGGTGCGCGCGCTCAGCGGCCGCGTGCGCGACGTGGTGCGCGTGGCCGGGCGGGTGGCGCACGGCGACCTGCGTACGCCCGTGCGCGTGGCCGGCACCGACGAGATCGGCCAGCTGCAGGCGGCGATGCGCGAGATGCAGGCGCGGCTGGCGCACGTGATCGGCGAGGTGCGCGCCGGCGCCGAGGCGGTGAGCGCCGCCTCGGGCGAGCTGACGCTGACCTCGCACGACCTGGCGCAGGGAACGGCCGAGCAGGGCGCGTCGGTCACGCAGACCAACGTGGGGCTGGAGCAGATGATCGCCTCCATCACCCAGAACGCCGAGAACAGCCGGCAGATGGAGCGCGAGGCGACCGCCGGCGCCGCCAGCGCCGAGGAGGGCGTGGCCGCCGTGCACGACACGGTGCGGGCGATGGAGGCGATCACCGCGCGCATCTCGGTGATCCAGGAGATCGCCAGCCGCACCGACCTGCTGTCGCTGAACGCGGCGATCGAGGCGGCCCGCGCCGGCGAGCACGGCCGCGGCTTCGCCGTGGTGGCCGAGGAGGTGCGGCGCCTCTCCGAGCGCAGCCAGCGCGCGGCGGACGAGATCGCCGTGCTGGCGCGCAACAGCATGCAGGTGGCCGAGCGCTCGGGCGTGCTGATCGGCGGGCTCCTTCCCTCGATCCGGGCCACCGCGCGGCGGGTGCAGGAGGTGGCCGCCGCCAGCGCGCAGCAGGCCGCGGGCGTGGACGACATCAGCCGCGCGATGGAGCGCGTGGACCAGGTGACCGAGCACAACGCCGCCGCCGCCGAGGAGCTGGCCGCCACCGCGCAGCAGCTCGCCGCGCAGAGCGAGACGCTGCGGACGCTCATCGCGTTCTTCCGCGTGGGGGAGGACGAGCCGGAGACCGCGGCCGCCGCGACGCCCGCACCGGTGGCTGCGCCGGCGGGGGCGATCGCGCCGGCGCATCCGCCCGCGCCGCTGCCGTTCGATGCGGTGGCGGAGGAGGAGCGTGAGGTGGCGCTGGTGTGATGAACGTCCCGGACGACGGGCGGCCTGTCGCTCGGACGGAGGCTGGAAAGAAGTGAACACGGGCCACGGGGAGCACGGAGGCCGCGGTGCGGCTACGCGTGGTCGACCGTGAACCGCGTGTCCCCCGTGGCTCCGTGTTCACCGTGGTTCAGCGGCGTATGCCAGCAGCAGTGGATGGAAACGCGGCCGGGCCGGCTTCCTCGCGGAGCCGGCCCGGCTGTTCGTCCGTCGTTCACCCAAGCGGGAGGTCAGACGTCGCCTCCGCCAGATCTACGCATCTCGAAGGTCGGAACTCACCTCCGCCACGGCACCGCGGAGCCGAACCGATCGGGCCCAGCCTCAGAGACCGAGCTGCTGGTCGTCCTGTTCCTGGTAGATGTCGCACGCCAGCGTGCCGTTCGGGCAGGCCACGGTGCACCATTCGGTGTAATGCTTCAGATCGAACGTGCTGGTCTCGGGCAGCATGTGTCCATTGACCGTCCCGCGGCCTTCACGCGCCGGCTCGGCGACGAACGAATCGACGTGGAGACGATCCAGGTCCAGCCGCAGCTTCTTCTTCGACATCGGTGCTCTCTCCAGGTGAGTTTGGACAATCGCAGCGCGGCATGGTTCCAGGCGACCTTCGAACCCCATCCCCGGGCCCAGTGAAGTTCGGTCCCGGGGAACGCTGCGCGAGCAAACATCGTGGAAGCCGACAAAAAACACAACCGGTGGGATCAACCTGCCCTCGTGCTCGTGCAGTCGGAGAGCGACTGAAAACAACGGAGACCGAAGGCGTATCGGACCGATCGCGCGATGAGCCGTGGCGCACGCATATGGTTCAGGCGCGAGAAGAGCGTTGTGTGACGAAGAACGGCAGCCCGGAGGAGGTCCGTGGCTGCCGTTCGTGATCCTCGCGGAGGTGAGCGTGCGGGGTCCGGCTATGTCCCGCCGCTCCCCAGCACCGCCGCGATCAGGCCGGCGATGCGGTCGGTGTCGCCGCCCAGGTGGTGGCCGCCGTCCATCCGCACCTGCTCGCTGGCGTGCGCCGGGAGCGCGGGGCAGAGCGAGTGCGCGTCCTCCGCTCCATAGACGCACATCACCCGCGTGCCGCGCAGCCCGGCGACCTCCGGCCCCACGGGAAGGTCGCCGGGGCGCTGCGTGTCGGTCACCAGGTCGCTCCAGTGGAACTTGAAGCCGACCGTCTGCGAGGGGGAGAGGAGCGCGACCAGGCGCACGCGGCCGCGGAGGTCCGTGGGAAGGCGCCGCACCATGAACGGTGCCACGTCGGCCCCGCGCGAGAAGCCGATCACGATCACGGAGTCCGCCCGCCACGCGCCCAGGTAGTGGCGCAGCACCCGCCCGGCGTCGGCCGCGGCCTGCTCCGGCGTCTTCTCCTGCGACAGGTACGAGCGCGCCTTGAGGCCCACGACGGAGATCCGCCGCTGGTTGAGGTCGCGCGCCAGGGTGCGGTCGGTCGCCGCCCAATCCCCATCTCCCGAGACCAGGAAGGCCAGCGTGTGCCCCGGCGCCGCCGCCCGCGCCTCCACCAGCGGGAGCCCGGCGACGGCCCCCGCATCCTGCGCCGCCGCGCGCGCCGTGCCGCCGGGCACGAGCCCCGCCGCCGCGAGCGCCGCCAACCACGCGGGTCTCATCATCCCACCTCCGTCCGTCATCATGTAGCGGAACGAGCGTGGCGCGCCGTCCGGAGGGAGGGCGCGCCACGAATGCCTGTCACTTGTGGTGATGCGCCGACGCGGCGGAGTGCCGCGCGGCGGCGGGTGCCTGGTGCGCCTGGCTCATGATGCGGCCGGTCTCCGCATCCACCGCCACGCGCTCGTGGCCGGTCTGGCCGGGAACGGAGATCATGTACACGTACACCGGGCGGCCGTGCTCGCGGGTGAGGGTGTGCGAGCTCACGCGCCCGTGCGCCACCGCGTCCAGCGCCGTCTTGCGCGCGGCGCTCTCGGCCACGCGGCTGTGATGCGCGGCCGCGGCGGCCTTGTGCGCCGGCGCGGGGGTGGCGGCCGTGTGCGTGGCGGCCGCCGGGTGCGTGGCCGCCGCCGTGGTGGTGCTGTGCATCGAATGCTGCGTGGTGGTGCCGCCGGTGTGCTGCTGTGCGTTCGCCTGCATCGCCACGCCCAGGGTGAGCGCGCCCACGAGTGCCGCTGCCGCCGCGATCTTCTTCATCGTCCACTCCCACGGTTTCGGGTGCCCGCCCGGGGCAAGGCGCTCCGGGCGACGAACTTCGCTCCGGGCGGGCGGTGGGACGCCGCTCCACCGGGCACGATCTCGCACCCGGCGCATGCAACCTACGCGGCCAAGCTGTCCACAGTATGACGGGAAGATGTCCGGCCGGTTAAGACTGGAGCGGATATCTCTCGCCTGGTCCGGCGGGGACGAACGACGTGGATTCGGTTGCGATGAACCGCGGGCGCCCGCGCGTCCCGGCGGGTTGAAACCCGCCGCTGGAAGAGCGGGAAGTCCGCCTTCGCGCCGCCTTCGCGGATTGCTCGCGGCATCCCCGCATCTCCCAGCGCCCAGAGAATGTCGGGCATCGAATAACGTCCGATGAACGCTCAGGTACATGCGTGCAGCCTCGCGGCAGTTTGCGAGGTATTCTGCCGACTCCGCGTAAGCGGCCGATTTGCAAGCACTTAGCGTTTGCGCTCGCGCCTGCTGTCGGTTCGTTGCTGTCGGTTCCTACGCCGCTTTTTTCAGGCCGCGCCGTGGCCCCATTTGGGGCACCGTTGGCGTTGGCTCGTCACTGTCGGTTTCCAGCAGTGCCACGGCGTTCTGGAGCGTCGGCAGGTCCACGAAGTCATACACCCGCCGCATCGTCTCCCACGTGGTTCCCGCTAGTTCCTCCTGCACGGCAGGGTCCAGCCGCCGGAACTTGGGGTCGCGAATGCCCGCCCGCTTCTCACCGTGATATCCAAGGCGCGGGATGTTGATTCCCTGCTCCTTCTTGGTGATCTCTCCAGCGGGCGGCCAGATCCGCGCGGCTCGTAGGAAGGTTGGGGGCAGACATGGTGGGGGACGGCTCGGCTCGGGGCTGCTGTGGGCGGTCACCTTGACTGGTACTCCGCAACCCATGGGGAGCGTTCTACGGCTCCCCGCGTCCGTAGTTACCCCGACACCCCACCAGACGACGGGCACGACAAAGAGCGGCAGGGCGCCCTGCCGCCCTGCCGCCCTGCCGCCCTGCCGCCCTGCCGCCCTGCCGCCCCGCCGCCGGGCGATATCGACCACGGGCGGGCCGCTTCGTCGTTGGGGTGTTGGTCCAGCTCGGCTGCAAGCCCGCTTTCAGCAATCCGCGCCCCCGGGGCCGGGTGGAGCCATAGCGAAGTGGCAACAGAAGGGGTTCTAGCTTACGGGGAATGCCCTTTTCAGCCACTCACCGTGGGTGTATTCTGTTAACCTCTCTCTGGGTGACACCCCGTTCATCCTTCCCCAAAACAGATGACGAAGCCGCAGCATCCCCGCCGCCGTGCATACCGGCCCCGGCTATCACCGCGTCCGGTCTTTCATACAGCAGGTCCACCGCAATTCAGCGGCTACGTCATTCTTGAGGAATATGACGGCTTGCCTGGATTCGTGCTGTGGGACTTGTTCCGAGACGCAGAGCTTTGGGTAAGTACAGATGTACGGAGTGGACTGTTCGTGCGTCCGTCAACGTCGCGAGCAACTGTGATTGCGGAGCTTCCGCATGATCCATATGGGCCGATCAAGCCCGCGCTTGTACTCCTGTCACTGCTCGCGCATCAACGGGATACCGACGCTCCCGCCATTGGCGATGGGTGCGACAATATCGCGCAGTGGTCGCACGATGCGGGACGGCTCGGAACTGCGGTCGAATACGAACAGGTTGCCAGCCTCGCGGACCGCCGCAACGCAATTTACCCAGTGAGGACAGCGCGTTGGCTGCGCATGCGGGCTGAGTATGCGCGTGCATGGAGTTGGTTCGACTACGGACTTGTCGTTGCACGACGCGAAAACGACTGGCAGGCGTACTGCGAGGCGTACGCAGGGATCGGGAACCTCCATGTACAAGTTGGGAATTATCCTCGGGCGCGGATTGCGCACAGGCGAGTTCTCCGTGCGGCGCGACGCCAGCACCTCCCTAATATGGTCGCGTCCGCGTACCACAACTTGTTCGTTGTCGAGATGGAGGTTGGAAACACAGACCGAGCCGAGTTCTACGCACAGCGTGCATTGCGAGCCTACCCGCTGTCCTCACCATCTCTACCCCGACTCGCGCGTGACTTAGCTTGGCGCTGGATGGTGCGAGGGTACTTTGACCGTGCGCTGCCCCTCGCCCAAGAGGCCTTAACCCATTTTGTTGCTCCAGCCGACCGGGCACTTCTCTGGTCCGATGTTGCGCGCGCCGCAGCGGGTGCCGGAGCTTTGGACATCTTTGAAGATGCGTGGGCCCAAGCGCGGGTGCTCTTCTCCCAACACGTGATGGACCCATGGCCTGCGGACATTCTCGTTAATCTTGCACACGCGGCATGCAGCATCGGAGAGCGGTCACGTGCTTCATGGGCTGCTACTAGAGCCGTTGAAGTTGCCCGCTCCCGAAAAGAAAGCACGCTCCTGCTATCCGCAGAAGCTATTCTGGACTCTCTCGCACATCGTCCGGCGCCCCCTCTGATTGCCCCCGCCAAGCACGAGTCAGATCTACTCGTTGATACGTTTGTGGCGAGACTGCGGGCGGCGAGAGCCGCAGCGTAGTTCCCCCTCGCCGCTCCGCACGCGTCATAGGGCGCTCAGTGCCCGCTTCCCATCCCGCCGGAGTTTGGCACCACGGCCTCGTCGTGCGAGGGGCCGTGGGGCTCCGCTGCCGTTGGACTCTTTACTGAGCAGGCGGCGGCGAGCAACAAAATCCCAAGCATAGCAACAGTACGCAGCTTCATCTTTCACCGTCCCGTGAAGGTCGAACAGTCGGGCGGGGGAGTTCCCGCCAGCCCAAGATAATTCGCGCACGGGGTTCTGTCCGCTCCGAATGCGTCTGAGGGCGCCACACGACCGCAACTCCACCTCCAGATTTCCCTCCAAAATCTCTCTACTCGGCTTCCACTGACCTGAAATGCGCGCGAAGGCTGGTGTTTTTCCTAGCTTTTCGGCTTAAGGGCTACTCGAACTCTGCGCCTGCTGGCCGTGTTATGGTGTGGCCTGTACTGAGCGAAACTGGGGTCGCATATTCCGGCCGTAAGAGTGGCGGGCAACACCTGCCGCCCGTTGTACGGAATAAACTTCCTCAAGCGAGCCCCGTCGCATGAGCATGCACGACCAACGTGTCATTGCGGATGTTCAGGTAGCAAAGGCCGCGCGGTACCTGACACAGCTGGCGGCTGTGAACGGCGGTTACACCGTGCGTGGTGTGAGTGGCTGGGCCCACGCACACGAGGTGGGATGCGCCACCGGAATGCGCATGGACGGCCAGCTCCCGCAGCTGCATCGCACCGGGCTAGCGGACAGGGTGGAACTCGGGCCAGGTGGCTCGGCGGGTGAGTATTGGCTCTACCGGATCACGGACGCTGGCGCGCGCGTGAGCGCTGCGACGTGGGATGATGCGTACGAACGCGTGCTGGGACCGGGCGAAAGAGATCGGCCGACGCCCGTCTACCTCGCGCGCGGCCCGCGCAGGGCGCTGGAGGTGTTGCGCCTCGCGTACGAGGCAGGGGGCGAGCGGTTCGGCGAACGGGGGTGGAAGACAGGCCGCGAGTTGACGCTGTTCGTGGAGGAGTTGAACCGGGAGCAGGAGCGTTTGAGCGCGAGCTCGTACTCCCGGTTGGATTCCATGGATTTGAACTGGCTAGTGAGCGTTGGCCTCGCCGAGAAGCGCGAGTTTGAACACGGTGGCCGAAAGGTGCCTGCCGTGTTCTGGCGAGTGTCGAGCACGGGCCGAGATGCGGCTGTGCTGTCGTGGCGCGCACCGCGCGAGCTCGAGGCGGGGATCAACGGTTGATGGCGGACTCGGACACGGCGTTTGCCGATCTGCTCCGTCAGGAGAGCATGGAGCGGCCGGGGGACTACTCGCGGCGGATTGAAACGGTACGCGCGGCGGTCAGCGAGGAGCTGGATTTCCGCTCGCTGCGCCAGGTGGCGCGTGCGGTGGGCATGAGCCCGACCGGGCTCCAGAACTTCCGCGTGGCCGAGGCGATGCCGCACGCCCCGACGATGGCGAAGCTCTGGCGCTGGTACGAGACGCAGCACCGTGCGGGCTCGCCTGTGGCCGGGTGACAGCCGATGCCCCGGAACGTGGTGCACGAAAACTCGGTTGAGTTCTACCGGGAACGCGCGGAAGCGCCAAAAGCGTTTGCCCGCCGCATACGCACGCTGCGCAACGCAGTGACCAGAGAGCTTGCTACGCGCGCGCTGCGCGACGTCGCCCGCGAGATCGGGATGAGTCCAACCGGACTCTCCAAGTTCAGCGGGGGGGCCGCGCCCTACGTTCCGACCGTTGGGAAGCTGTGGAACTGGTACCTGTTGCACACGCACAGAAAGGGCTCGGCGCCGCGCCAGATACAGCCGGACGAAGAAACAGCGCTCGAAGCGTTCAGGACGCTGGTTCCCGGCTTATCGCCAGAAACCCAGGAAAGACTGTTTCTGCACGTGGCGGATCAACTCAGGGCTGCGTATGCGGCCGACGGGATCACCGTCCCTGCTTGGTTGGCGGCTGATGAGCAGGAACCAAGCGGCTGAGAGGAGGCGCGCCGCGTGTGCTACGAACCGGAGACGTCGTTCGAGGCGGCCGTCCACCGCCTGAGCCGCGGTGCAGCCGGTCCTCTATGGGGTCCTGTATCAAAGTCGCGCATGCCTCTGGAGCGCGGCTGGACCCGTTGGCCGCAGGACAGGCCGAAGCCATCGACCTGCTTTGCGGGATGGACGGGGAGGCCGCAGGACGATACGACCACCCTACCGAACTGGCAGCCATCGTTCTCTCGCGGGATCTGGCGGGTGCCATCCACACCCTTGCGTGCACCGGGAGCTATAGCAACGCGAGTGACGTGGTAAGTACCGCCCTGGCAGCGCTCCAGTGGGCGGAGAGCCATCCCGAGGGCAAGCGCGTCTGACGGAACACGGTCCGGATGCACCTCCTCCGCATTCCGGTCGGAATGCGGAGGTGCGGCATCGCCCGGCGCACAAACAACCCAAACAGATCGTACGGTGGCACACGAACCCACCCGGGCGCACCCCGGCCGCGAGGCCGGTCCGCACAGCTAGGGGTCTCCCCGAGACAGCCCGGCACCCGAAAGCGGCACCCGCCGAACCGAAAAGAGAGGACGCATGAAACCGTGCCGAAGGACCCGTTACATTCCAGTAGTAACCCTGATCGCGTCAATCACCGCAAGCGCCTGCGACACGCGCGAACTCGTCGCGCCCGCCGCGCGCGGCATCGCACCACGTGACAGAGCCGATGCCGCACAGGCACTCGGCACAACACTCCTTGCTCCGCCGCCCAACTCCGCGCCGGGAGTCGCCACCTCGAACCCCTACGAGCAGTTCGCGACCGTGCCCGAGTCCAGCTGGGTCGTGGTGAACGTGAGCGGTCAGGTCAAGCTGACGTGGAACGCGGAGCCGTGTGCCCGCCGCGAGGCGGAGGCGCCGTTCTGGCCTTGCCAGACTGGTTCGCCAACCGGGACATTCGCACCTTCGAGCCCGTGGGAAGGTGGCCCGGTGTCGCTCCGTGGCTCATGGAGCGACGGAGGGATCCAGCTGATCGGGCTGCGTGGCTCCGGCGGGTCGGGGGAGTCCGGCGGCTCGGCGGTCGGGCTCTACTACAACTCCAACAACGCGCCGATGACGCTCTCCGGCCGGGTGGCCGCAAACGCGGTGTGGGCGTGGGACCCGAACTCCGGAAACGGTCCGTTCAGCTGGTACATGGGCGGGGGGTACACGGTGACGGCGACCGCCGTGCCGAGCCCATTTCAGGTGACGGAGAGCGAGCCCGACGCGGACGGCTACGTCACGTACACTGCCGAGGCACTGTACGGGCTTCAGTTCTTGAACCCGCTCGACTTCTACTGGAACCCGCCCGCCGGTGCGGCGCGCTGGTTCTTCTCGTTCGCGGACCCGGATAGCGACAGGCCAGACCGTTCCGGTTGGGGGTGGGAGGTGAACGAGTGCACAAATCAACTGGTATGCCGCTTCAAGCCGCCCACGGATGTGCTTGGCCGGATGCAGGCCACGGCGTACGTGGAGACACGGGCGGCCCGCGCGCGGAGCAACCGGGCGGACGCGTGCAGTGGCAACGGCTCAGCCGCGCGTTTCGCGTGTGCGCCAGCGGAAGAATTCAGTTTGGTGTGCAGGGCAATTGGTTCCACAACAGGCACCGACAGTGCCGTTGTCGTCACCCGTGGACAGTCGATTGCGTGCGAGACACAGCCCCAGACGACCGCTGTCACGATCACTGGCTGGCAATTCGAGGGCGGACAGAAGCCTAACGGAGATCCAGTGAAAATCGTGCGAAGTGGTCCCGATCGGACTTGGACGGGGGTGATGGTTCAGAGTGGGACAATTAGCGTCACTGCGAAAGTTCGAGGCGATAGTGTAACTAGAGCTGTTGTGGTCAGCGTCACGCCGCGCGTCTGGGCGGAAGCGCCACCACCCGAAGTGACGTACGATATCATTGATTCAGCGGAGCGGTGCCCTACGCCTACGAGCGATTTCGATATTGAGCATGACTGCTGGACGCCATATCCTCCGACGCGCCTGGGCTTCCTCGCCAGAACGCACCTGCAGTCAGGGCTCAAGGAACGGTTGGGATCGCGCGCGGCGCGCGTTACGGCCGGTCCGAACGACGGATTTGCTTACGTGGGGGGCACGACGTCGTCGCTGATCTATCAGCACCTGCACATCCACCTGAATCGCGTTTTCTTTGCTCCCCATGACCCATTTTGGGCCCACGCCGTCCAATGCACTCCGGAGGTCGTGCTTGCGTGGGCAAAGGCGCATGAGCGGAAGCACGCTCAGCTACTCTTGGAAGGCGTTGCCGAAGGGGTGGCAAACAACCTTGTCGAGCCACAAGTTTATTACGAATCTCTAGCGGAGATGCAAGCGTGGCTGAATGGGCCGGTAACCACAGATATTGGGGAGTGGCTGGCCAACATGGGTGACAATGAACACGTCGTTCATGCGAGCGAGTTCTGGGGCATCGATCCCTGCCGGATCAAGGAGGAACTCTTTCCAACCGCTGCAACCTCCACACCGAAAGGATGATTATCTCATGACGATCAAGGCGATGCTGTCGATGCTTCTACTCCTCGTGCTTACCGCGGCGAACCGGGGGGCGGCTCAGAATTCGGCTGAGTCACACGCGAGGAATGCGTGCCGGCTCGCGCAGCAGGTGCTTGCGACGGGGCACCCCGCTCCGCAAATGCATTGGGCGGTACGCACAATTGCCGACTGTGGACCTGAAGGTGGAGCCGCAGCGGGAGCGTTCCTGAAAGGCAAACGGTCGGCCGTTGCCGCCAGTGATTCCTTCCTCAACGCACTCGTGGAGAGTGTGTGGGGAATGCAGGACCAAGCCCTGCTCGCCGCCGCACTAGAAGTCGCAGCTGATGGCGAAGCTACCGACTACGCCAGAATACAGGCGCTCCGAGTGCTGTTCTCGCAAGTGAGGCCAACCCTTCGGGTGGGCATTCGGGAAATCGCTAATCCTCTGCGCCTGATTGAAGTAACGGCAGATGCCACGATTTCGGGGCCTGTACTCCCGACAGATTTCCGTCAACGTATTCGGATGGTGACTTCCGCAATCGCGAACAATGCAAGTCTCTCGGGGGAGCTTCGGGAGGCTGCAAGTTTCGTCCGAAACACGGCAGAGGACAGATCGACGCCACCGTGAGGTCGTCGGCATACAACTCGCCGTAAGTAGCGAACCTCTTCCTTTCGGTTTGCTTGAGTGTAGTAGCCTGTTCGGCGGGGCGAGCGGGGGGCTTGTCCCCCCCGAGCCCCGCCGTTCCGATTTTTTTCAGGAAGAAACCACGGGCACCGGGCGGCGTAGCGCGCCCGTGCCCGTCCAGTGGACGAGCGCGTGGGGGGCTTGTCTCCCCCACGCTCGTCATCCTTGACGTTCAACTCGTCCCCCGGCGGAAGGCCGTCGGTGGCGTTGGCGCGGTGTGCGAGTTCGTTCAGCGCCACGCCTGCCGGGCGCAGGTCCGCGAGGATTGCGAACATCTGAAAAGCCAGCGCCCGCCGGGGATTCCCTCCGGCGGGCTCTGCTGTCGGTTGCGTTGTCGGTTCCCGGTGCAAGCTGCTCGGATTAGGGCGGAAGGCTGTGCAGGCTGCGCGCGCACACCTAGTAATTCCGCCGTTTCCGTGCATCTTGCTCAGGGCAACCGACCTTGCATAATCTGCGAGGCTTCGTGCCGTCCCTGGCCGGCGGATTCATCCGCTGGAGCGCGCCCCGCAGCCGAAGCGGGCGATTCTCCGAGCCTGCATCCCCCCGATCCACGCACCTAGAACTCGCGCGGAACCGGGCTTGCGGAGCGGGACCGGCTCGGGCGGGATGGACCAGCGACCAGGCGGAGACGACCGATGGCGGACGTGGCGGTGGGCGGGCGCGACGAGCGCAGCGTGTGGGTGGTGTTCAGCGGGCTGCTGCTGGTGATGCTGCTGGCCTCGCTCGATTCGACGATCGTGGCCACGGCGCTCCCCACCATCGTGGGCGAGCTGGGCGGCATCGGTCACCTGAGCTGGGTGGTGACCGCGTACCTGCTGGCGCAGACGGTGGTCACGCCGCTCTACGGCAAGCTGGGCGACCTGTACGGGCGCAAGCGGGTGCTGCAGTCCGCCGTGGTCATCTTCCTCCTGGGCTCGGTGCTGTGCGGGATGGCGCGCTCGCTCGAGGCGCTGATCGCCTTCCGCGCGCTGCAGGGGCTGGGCGGCGGCGGGCTGATGGTGAGCTCCATGGCCGCGGTGGGCGACGTGATCCCGCCGCGCGAGCGCGGGCGCTACCAGGGCATCTTCGGCGCGGTGTTCGGGCTGAGCAGCGTGGCGGGGCCGCTGATCGGCGGGTTCTTCACCAGCAACCTGACCTGGCGCTGGATCTTCTACATCAACCTGCCGCTGGGGATCGTGGCGATGGTGGTGCTGGGCGCCACCCTCCCCGCCAACCCCGAGCGGAAGAAGCACCGCATCGACTACGCGGGCGCCGCCACGCTGGCCGCGGCGCTCTCCGGCGTGATCCTGCTCACCGACCTGGGCGGCAACACCTTTCCCTGGAATTCGCCGCAGATCATCGGGATGGGGGTGGCGAGCATCGTCTTCCTGGCGCTGTTCCTGAGGATCGAGGGGCGCGCCGCCGAACCGGTGCTCCCGCTGCGCCTCTTCCGCAACCGCATCTTCAGCGTGAGCAGCGCGGTGGGCGTGGTGGTGGGCTTCGCGATGTTCGGCAGCATCACCTTCCTCCCCCTCTTCCTGCAGACGGTGAAGGGGGCGAGCCCGACGAGCTCCGGCTTGCAGCTGCTCCCGGTGATGGGGGGAATGCTGGTGACGTCGATCGTCTCCGGGCAGCTGATCTCGAAGTGGGGGCGCTACCGCATGTTCCCGATCGTGGGGACGGCGGTGATGAGCGTGGGGCTGTTCCTGCTCTCGCGGATGCACGTGGACACGTCGCTCGTCACCGCGTCGCTGTACATGCTGGTGGTGGGCGCGGGGCTGGGGATGGTGATGCAGGTGCTGGTGCTGGCGGTGCAGAACTCGGTGGAGTACGAGGACCTGGGCGTGGCCACCAGCGGCGCCACCCTCTTCCGCTCCATCGGCGGCTCGCTGGGAACGGCGGTGCTCGGCGCCGTGTTCACCGCGCGGCTCACGCAGGTGCTGCGGACGGCCATGCCCGGCGCCGTGGGCGGGGTGATGGGCGGCGGCGGAGGGATGGATCCCGCCGCGATCCAGAAGATGCCGCCCGCCGCGCGCGGCATCTTCCTCGACGCCTTCACCGACTCGCTGGACTACGTCTTCCTGGTGGCGGCGGCCACCGCGGCGGCCGCGTTCCTCCTCAGCTGGCTGCTGGAGGAGCGCCCGCTGCGCGGCGCCGTGGGCGCGGAGGCCGCCGGCGTGGGCGAAACGATGATGATGCCGCACGACGACGAGCCGTGGCCGCCCTTCGCCCGCTCGCTCTGGGCGCTGCTGCACCGCGACGGCAAGGTGCGGATGATCGAGAAGATCGCCGCGCGCGCCGGCGTGGCCCTGAGCCCCGCCGCCTGCTGGACGCTGGCGCGGCTGGGCCAGGGGCGCGACACCGACCCCGAGCGCGTGGGCCGCGAGTTCCGCATCGAGCCCGACAGGCTGCGCGCCGCGCACGCCGAGCTCGAAAGCCACGGCCTGCTCGCCGCCGGCGCGCTCACCCCCGCCGGCACCGAGACGCTCGCGCGGCTCACCGTGGCTGGCCGCGAGTGGCTCTGCAGCCTGGTCGAAGGCTGGGACCCCGAGCACCACGAGAACCTCAACCTCATGCTGCAGCGCGTCGCCGCGGAAGTCGTGGCGGGCGAGGTGTGAGGTGTTGAGCCGGATGAGAGGCGCTGCCAATCATCATTCGTTGGGATGGTTCCTGGAACTCGGATACAAGCCGTTGCAGATCTACTCGCCACGGGAGGTTGCGCAGAATGGAACCGACGCAGATCGACGCGGTGGTGATGACTCGCCAAATCCGTGAGGCACACACCGAGCAACTGGCGGACACCACGCCGGAGGAGCGCGTCCGCTTCTATCGCGAGAAAGCACGCCGCCTCCACCAGTCGCTCGCTGGGCGGATGGCTGGTGCGGCGGTGGCCGTGCACGGTTGCTCGAATCCGGCGCGCTGAACCAGACCGAAGCGCCGTTGCCCCGATCGGACCCGAGGGGCGCCCGCCGGCATCGGCGGGCGCCCCTCGTCTTCATCTCCGGCGATCGTGCGTCTGCGTCGGTCGCTTACCGCCCGGCCGTCTTCGTGCCGCGGAACTGCGCGCGGGTGACGGACCATAGGAAGTCGAGCTTGGTGTAGCCGGCGAAAACGGGGTCGCCGGGGTTCACCTGGCCGTTGTTCTCGTACGGGGCACCGCTTGGACCCTGGCTGGTGCTGTCGCGCTTCAGCACGCCCCAGGTCGCCATCCGGTGGCAGGTCATGCAGTTGCTGGTGACGCCGGTCCAGTTGACGGTCTGCCCCGCATCGTTGGTGAAGGTGCCGGAGAGGTTCGTCTCCAGGTACGGATTGTAGGCGATGTTGGGGGTGCCGGTGGACGAGGTGGGCGGCGTGACCATGTAGTAGGCCACGTTCATCAGGTAGTTGCGCCACACTCCCTTCACCGACGCCGGCCGCCCCACCGCCCTGGTGGTGTCGCCCGCGTCTGGCGACCACCAGAAGGTCTGCCACGTCCAGTTGCTGATCTCCTTGGTGGTCACGTGCATCGCCACCAGCAGCGCGATGTTCCCCGGCCGCACCATGGCCGCCACGTCGGCCGAGTCGCCCTTGTTCCCCTGCCCCACGTCGTCGCCCGAGGTCTCGGCGAACTGGCTGAAGTTGGCCGAGTCGGCCGCGGTCAGGCGGATGTGGTAGAAGGTGCTCAGCGGCACCACCAGCAGCGAGTCCGCAGGCTGGCCGTTGACGGAGCGCAGCACCCGGGTCCCCGGCTTCAGCGTGCCGGTGGGGTCCACCACCACGCCCTGCTTCCAGCTGTCCGGCGTGGGGTTGGCCGAGTCGGTGCTGGCCGTGGCGTTGTCGCCCGCCCAGAACGGGATCACGGTGGCGCTGTCGCCGGCGATGAACTGGAACACCGGCTTCAGGGCGATCTCCGCCGGGTTCACCGAATCGGCCGAAAGCGAGATCGTACGCTGCGCCACCGGCGTGCTGGCCGAGTCGAAGCGCGCGTTGATGGCGTTCAGCACCGCGGCGTCGTTGTAGTGCTGGCTCCAAACGTAGTCGGCCAGCGCGCGCGTGTAGCGGTTGAACGAGGTGATGCGCTCGGCGCGGTCGTTGGGCACGTGGCCGGCGCGCAGCCCGCCCATCCGCGCCACGTGGTGGAACTGCTGCGGGCGCTCGAAGTCACGCGTCGCCTTGCGCCCCGCGGTGGCCGCCAGGAGGGAGATCCGCTCGTCGTACACCTCGTGGCCGGAGTACCACGTCTCCCACACGGGCAGGCGCCCCTGGCCCGAGGGCGAGGTGATGGAGGCCCACACGTCCCACCCGTGCGCGCGGATGGAATCGACCTGCTGGTTGTTGATCCACCCCTCCACGCGGCCCGGCGCGGCGGGATAGGTGCCCACGGCGGGCGGATCGACCGGCCCGCGCACGGCGCCCAGCGCGTCGGCCTCCGCGCCCTCCGTCCGCAGCGAGGCGATGACTTCGGCGCCGAGCGCGGGAGATCGCGCCCCGCCACCCGCCGAGGCCGCGGGCTTCTCGCCGCCGCATGCCGCCACGGTGAAGACTGCAATGAACGCTGCTGCATGAATTCGACTGCCGCGAACTTCTCTCGGTGGGGCCATGTGTCCTCTACGGGCGGGGTGTGGAACCGCGTGGAGTGCGCCCCGTCCGCGGTGGAACGGGGCAATGTGCCGGACGGAGCCGGCGTGGAGTGCGGGTTGGTGTGGGTCGCGAGGCGTGCTTCCGGCGTCCGCCGCGCTCACGTGTCGCGGCGGAGATCGGCGTTGGTCGGTGGGGCGTGGCCTGGGATGGAGCGCGGTCGCAAGCGGAAGCGCAATCTAGTCGCGAATCTCCTCCGTTCCAATGATTCCGTCGCCATCTGCGTCACGCTCGCTCGACGCTCGGCCGAAGCGCTGCATTGGCGTTGCGCGGATCGGCGAGATAATGTGCCGCAACACACGTTCACCTCGTTGAGCAACCTTTCCCGATCATGCCATGCGCAAATCACTCGCACTGCTCGCTGCCGCCGCGCTGATCGTCGCGGTGGCGGCGTTCTGGAGGACGGAGGGCTCCGCCGTGTCGGTCGTCCCCGGATGGCACGTGCCGATCCTGGCACCATACGCCATCATCGCCATCATCGTCTCGGCGGTGATGGTCGCGACGGCGCTTGCGATCGCGCTCACGCAGCTGCGCGGCGGCAACAAGCGCGGCACGTCTCGCGCCGGGTGATTCCATCGATCCGCGCACTCATCCCCACAACGTCGTGGGATAATGATTCGAAGGCGGATCCGCTCCGCCTCCGGGAATCCATCGACATGCATCCCCGTCGTTCGCCGCCCTGATGATGCCGCCGCTCCGCTGGATCGCACCGCTCCTCGCCGCGCTCGCGATCACCCTCTGCTCGTCATCTTCCGCGCACGCGCAGGTCATCGCCGGGCGCGTGGTGGATGCGGAGACGGGCGGCGGTGTGGCGCGGGCGCGCGTGACGATCGCTGGCGAGGGTGGAACGCGGCGGGCCGAGACGGGGGATGATGGGCGCTTCGCGGTGGACGTGCGCGGCGGATCGTACGACGTGCAGGCGACGCGCACCGGCTACCAGCCCGCGCGCGCCGATGCGGTGGCGGTCGCCGCGGGCGACACGGCGCGCGTGGTGCTGCGCGTATCACCCGCGCCGCGCCAGCTCGCGAGCGTGACCGCCAGCACCCGCCCGCTGCGCCTGCCGATCAGCGGCGCGTTCATCCCCGCGTACCCCACCGATTCGCTGCTCGCCGCCGAGCGCACGCGCACCGAGGGCGGCGCGGGCCGCGTGCTCGTCCGCGGGGTGATGCTCACGCCCACGCCCTGCTGGCGCCTGGCCGGCGGCGCCGATCGGGTGGGGCCGCTGATCACCCTCAACATCCAGGCGCGCCCCAGCGGCGAGCGCTGCCCGCCCGATGCCGTCGGCGCCACCACGTACAAGGTGAGCCTGCGCCGCATCCCCCCCGGCACCTACACCGTGCACGTCCTCCACACCTACGCCAACGACGCCGTGCGTCCCGGCGTCGCGCTGGATTCCGCCGGCGTGGCCGTGCGCTGATCGGTGCGATGGACGAACGCCGCCCGGGCGCTCGTGCGCTGGGCGGCGTTGCAGGCGGGGATCCATCGGCCGGATTCCAGCGACGACCGGATCGGTCGACGCGCCGCGGACCGGGCGGCGGCGAGGCCTGGGCGTCAGCCGGGCGCGGTGGCGTGATCGGCGGATGCGGGAGGTGCGGGGGCGCTGTCGGCCGGGTCGTCGTGCAGGTGCCAGGGGGTGTTGATGATCACCACCTGCGGGCCGCCGCGCAGCAGCAGCAGCCCCTTCAGCATCGTGGCGCGATGGCTGTGCAGCAGGAAGTGATACCAGCGCCGCTCCACCAGCTCGGGCACGAACACGCCGATGTACCGGCGCGGGTTCTCGGCGGCTATGTCGCGCACGTACTTGAGCACGGGATCGAAGAACTCGCGGTACTCCGACGGGATCTCCACCAGCGTGGGAGGGTTGATCCCCGAGCTCTGGAACGGCTTCTCCACGTACTCGCGCCAGCGTGACCGCATGGGATCGAGATTCGGCTCCTGCGTGAGCACGTGCAGCACGCGCACGTCGGGCGACATGCTGGCCGCCAGCCGCAGCGCCTTGCGGCCCAGCCGGTCCAGCCGCTTGAGCGGCACCACGATCACCGGCGGCGGCGGCGTGTCCAGCTGCAGCGGGCCATCCACCTCCACCTCTTCGTCGATCCCCTCGTTGAAGCGGCGGATGCGGCTGAACAGGTAGAGGAGCGCCGGCACCACCAGCACCGCCAGCCACGCGCCCTCCATGAACTTGGCGACCACGATCACCAGCAGCGTGGCCCCCGTGGCGGTGGCGCCCAGCGCGTTCACCAGCAGCGAGACGGTGCGCCCGCGGCTCCCCTGGTCCTTCAGCTTGCGCCAGTGCACCACCATCCCCGCCTGCGACAGCGTGAACGCCAGGAAGGCGCCCACCGCGAACAGCGGGATCAGCCGGTCCGTCACGCCGCCGAACATCACCAGCAGGATGCCGGCGAGGATCGCCAGGATCACGATCCCGTGCGAATACACCAGCCGGCGCCCCAGGTGGGCGAACTCGGCGGGCAGATAGTCGTCGAGCGCCAGCACGCGGCACAGGCGCGGAAAATCGGCGAAGCTGGTGTTGGCCGAGAGCGCCAGCACCGCCACCACCGAGCCGAGCGTGACGTAGTACACCGTCCCCCGCCCCCACACCGCCCCGATCAGCTGCGACAGGATGCTCTCGTAGCCGGCCGTGCCCGGCTGCGTGGCGGCGATCCCGTAGGCGTTCGACAGGAACGCGATCCCCGCGAGGAGGATGATCAGGATGACGATGATGGCCGTGAGCGTGCGCCGCGCCATCACCGTGCGCGGCTCGCGGAACACCGGCACGCCGTTGCTGACGGCCTCCACGCCGGTCATGGCCGTGCACCCGCTGGCGAAGGCGTGCATCAGCAGCCACAGGCTGGCGCCCCCCGCGACCGCCGTGGCGTGCGCCGGCGGCGTGTGCAGCGGCGTGGGATCGCCACCGGCCGCGATCGTCCTCGCCACGCCCACCGCGAAGGTGACGAAGAGCGTGATCACGAACGCGTAGGTGGGGATCATCCACAGCAGCCCCGACTCGCGCACGCCGCGCAGGTTCACCGTGGTGATCAGCGCCAGCAGCACCAGGCACAGCGGCAGCGTGTACGGCTGCAGCACCGGGAAAGCCGAGATGATGGCGCCCGCGCCGGCCGAGATCGCCACCGCCACGTTCAGGATGTAGTCCAGCGCGAGCGCGCTGGCCGCCAGCAGCCCCGGCCGCGCCCCCAGGTTGCTCGACGCCACCGAATACGAGCCGCCGCCGTTGGGATACGCCACGATCGTCTGCCGGTACGAGAAGTAGACGATCACCAGCAGCGCCACGATCACGATGGTGAGCGGCGTCATGTAGCGCGACGCCGTCATCCCCAGCGGGAGCAGCACCGTGAGCGCCGCCTCCGGCCCGTACGATGCCGACGCCAGCGCATCGAGCCCCAGCACCGGGATCCCCCGCGCCGGCCCGATCTTCTGCTCTTCTTGCTCGGCCGACCGAAGCCTGCGCCCGAAAAGAAATCCGCGAAGTGACACGTCTGCCCAACCAGAGTCTGCGCGCGGAGCGCCCGGCGACGTGCCGGCGCCCAGAGTGGACCGGGCGGACGAAGCAACGTGTGTGCCTTGTTCGTATCTGCAATCGTGAAGCGTCGAAACGCCCGCCACTGACCGGAGCGCCTTTCACCCCCCGCTTTGAATTCCCGGGATCTGAATATCGCCGAAACTTACCCGAAAACGCTTCTCAGATGACAATCGCTGGTTTATATTGGCCCTGTCTCTCTTCCCGCTTCACCACCACATCAGGAGCAGTCCATGGCGAAGAACAGCGGCAAGGGCCATCGCGTCGGCTCGGTCGACGACAGGACCCAGTTCGAGACGCCGAGCGGCCACAACGCCAAGCGCGACACCGAGACCGGCCGCATCCTCGACGTGAAGACGTCGGACAAGAAGCCCTTCAAGGGCGTGGCCGAGGAGCCGGACGGCCGCCGGTCCAAAAAGTAAGCGCGCGGAAACCGCCGCGGAGGAGCGATCTTCCGCGGCGGCTTCGTGTTGCGAATCATCCCGACACACGCGTGAGCTCGTGGATCGAGAACGGCCCGGGAGCTCTCGCTCTCGGGCCCGCACGATCACCTGTCGTGTTTCGCCGCCTCAGGCGATACACCGGGGATCGCAGGTGGCTTGCGAGTCGAGGCACGGCGAGGTCGACGCACCACACGGCATCTGCGAGTTCGCCACCATCAGGTAAGAAGTCTCCTCGTGCTCGGTGGGGAACGTATCCACCTCGAGGTGCATGGGATCGAGACGCATTGGACTCTCCTTTGAGAACGGTTTGAAGTGGAAGTGGCCCCGCAAGCTGTACCGACTGCTTTGCCACGTCAAGAGTAACAATCCATCTGTTTGGGCCCAAAAGGCCGGATGCGAGGTGCAGAGATGGCGGAGCATCGGCCGATGCCGTCCCATGATGCTTGCGATCGTCCAGCTCGGTCGAAAGACGGCCGCGCCTCGCAGGGACAGAGAAGCAGCCGCGGGAGATCGCTCTCCCGCGGCTGCATCGTTCGTCACGTCGCGCGTTGCCCAGCTCGCCTGGTGGGCGCTCCCGCGCGAGCGTCCCGCGAGCTTACCTGTACGAGGGGTCCAGCTCGGTGAGCTGCGCCCGCATCGTCATCCAGGCGCCCTGGACCGCCTGCGAGGCGCGCATGCCCTGGAACGCGGAGTCCACCCGCCGCGCCGCGCCGGTCAGCGCTCTCCCGGCTCCCCCGGCACCCGCCCCGTTCGCCGACGCGCGAACCAGCTGCTCGTAGAGCGAAGCGTTGTCCGCGAAGGCGGAGAGGGCGAACCACAGCTCCACCGACCGCTCGTCGTTCGCGCGCCGCGAATCCAGGCGACCCGTGGTGGAAACCGCCATCTCCTGCCGGTATCGGCCCACCAGCGCCTGGGCCGAGCGGCGCAGCTGCGACGCTTCTTCGGCCGTGAGAACCGCGCCGCCCACCGCGCCACCCATGGTGCCGCCCGCCGCCCCGGTAGCACCGCTCGTCACGCCGAGCGCCTGCGCGGTACGCCAATCCAGGTTGCCGGTGGCCGTGATCCCCTTGTCCACCTGGAACTCGAACAGCGCCCGCTGGGTCGCGTCATCGAGCTGGCCGCTGACCGGGCCGCGATAGTAGTTCTGCCGCGCGAGCGCCTGCTGCGCCGCGGTGATCCGGTCGGCCGCCGTGTAGATGGTGAGCCCGCCGGGCGCGCGCCGGCCGCCGCGGCGGCTCAGCACCAGCGGCTGCTCGAGCTGCACGGCCAGCGGGGTCCCCGCCGCCACCCGAACGTCGCGGGCCTGCGAAAGCAGGTTCCCCAGCGCCGCCAGGATCCCCGACGTGGGGCTGTTCTCCGACCCGGCACCGGCGATCGCTCCGCCCACTCCGCCGCGCCCGCCCACCAGCACCACGCGGGTGTCGGGATTCGTCTCGATCTGGCGCCGCTCGGCGGCGTCGGTGCTCGTCAGCTTCCCGGCCAGCGTCTGCACCACGCCACCCGGAAGCGTCAGCCGGTCGAAGCTGACCTCGATCACGCCCGATTGCTGGCGAGTCGCTGGCTGCGCGAACGTCACCACGCCACGGATCCGGCTTCCCGCCGGGATCACGGTGTACTCATCGGCACTGACGGTGTCGGCCACCGTGGTCTCGAAGACCTGCCCCACCCGCGCGGTGTTCGATTCCAGCGCCGTGGTGGTCCGCACGATGATCACGCTGCCCTCCGGCAGCACCGTGCGTCCCTGCTGCGCCCCCGCCGCGGTCACGGAGATCCCCGCCACCAGCAGCGGGCTCACCCATCGCAACACGCCCGAAATTCGTCTCGACATCATAGAGCTGGTCTCCTTGAGAGGGTAATCGAGATTCGCTCGATGCATCGCGACATGCGCACGTATCGTTCCGCACACACGTTACGGCGCTTCCCCCGTACAGGTGACCGGCAGTGCAGTTGGGTTGAAACGATGCAGCCGCGGGATCGCTCTCCCGCGGCTGCCGTCCGTCGTTACCTCTTTTGCTCGGCCAAGAAGTCAGGCAAACGCGAACACATCAGCAGCCGCCAACTCCCACTCGGGCTGTTCGATTTCCCTGCTCCCGGCTCATCCCCATCCCACGCCTGTCGCAGTTTCCTGTCGTCGCAGCCCATGCTTGCTCACGTAGGCATTTCTGCCGATGTTTCGATGGTGGATTGGTATTGGCGAAAAGATTACGGAGCCAGCAAAGGGCTCCCTCAGTTGATTGGAGGGGGATGACGACGAACCCGCTTCCCGAGCTTCTCAAGCTGAGCGTTGCTGAACGCATTCAGCTCGTCGAAGACATCTGGGACAGCATCGCAGCCGAACCGGATGCGGTACCGCTGTCGGATGATCTGCGCCAGGAACTGGACCGCCGGCTGGCGGATCAGGCCGCCAATCCCGGCGTGGGCAAGCCCTGGTCCGAGGTCAAGGCACGGCTTCTGGGGAGCCGGTGATCCCTACGCTCGGCCGCTGAGGGCGATGTAGAGGCGGCCTATCGCTGGTACGAAGAACAGGGTGCTGGATTGGGGGCCGAGTTCCTGCGGGCGGTGGATGCGGCTCTGGCTTCGATCGAGCGGAATCCGGAAGCCTATCAGATGGTGTACAAGCACGCTCGCCGCGCGTTGCTGCGCCGCTTCCCGTACGCGTTGTTCTACGTTACCACGCCCGAGTTGATCGAGATCATCGGGTGCATCCACACGCGCCGGCACCCAGGACACTGGCGCTCGCGGATTTGAACACGACAGCCGCGGCCAGATCAGGCTCGCGGCTGTTTACTTCTCGCCCCTCCTGCTTCCCTCACTCGTCCTCCGTTCTTCTGGCCCACGCATCCGACGCGGCGAGGGCGGTGCGCAGGTCGTCGCCGAACTCCAACACGGCATCGGCGACGCGCGGATCCATCGAGAGCTCGTCGGCGGTGGCGCAGCGGTTGAGCTTGATGGTGGAGTGCGCCAGCGCCTCGAACACGCCGAAGCGGTCCGTCAGCATCTCCAGCAGCCGCCTGGGCGAGGCGGGGACGCCGGCTTGGCTCGTCTGCATCATGCGCGAGCCTCCTTCCGCGCGCGGAGGGTGAGAGCGGAGCCTGCGAATGTGCGGGGTGCGCGCATGACGATCTCCAATCCTCTTGACCTTGGCCACGCGGCAGGGATAGCTTGGGAAAGCGGGCGGCCTTCGGGTCGTTTCGTGGCGAGGCTGGCCGTGTCTTCTTGGCGGAGGAGCGGTCAGCCTTTCATTTGCTCCCTGCTGTGAATAATATTACTACCGACGCGCTTCTCAGTCAATACCAATGCTACCTAAGGTTATGGATTTCAAGACAGCGACCGATCGTCTGACGGAGCGGATAACGGCCGATGAAGTCGCAGAGGCTTTCGGCGTTGCTCGTAATACCATCGCACGCGCGCGGCTCGAAAGATCAAATCCAGGCTACAGACCACCGCCGGGAGGCTGGGAGCCCGTACTCGCGCGCATGGCGCGCGAGTGGAGCAGACGATTCGGCGCTCTCGCGGACGAGCTTGAGCATGATTAGTGGCACCGGGTGACTTCAGGCCGGCTCTATACTACGTCGCTGAGCACACTTTTGTGATTACTTAATTGGACGTGTTTAACTGCCTTGCTCGGTCATCGACGTTCGGATAGGTTGCGGTTCGCATTCCTTCATCCCACCTCACCTGCGGTTGCGCATGGCAATCAAGATCGGTCTGTTTAATCACAAAGGGGGCGTAAGCAAGACGACCACCACTTTTAACGTTGGGTGGATGCTTGCTGAAAAGGGATCCCGGGTAATTCTTGTTGATGCGGATCCGCAGTGTAACCTCACAGGGATCGTGATGGGCTATAGCGGCCCAACCGAACTAGAGCGGTTCTTTGAAAATGAGGCTGAACGGAATCTTAGAGCCGGTCTGTCTCCGGCTTTCGAGTCGCGCCCCAAAGCGATTGAAGGGATTGACTGCGTACCCGTTCCGGGGCGGGATGGCCTTTTCCTACTTCCAGGCCACATACGCCTTGCCGAATACGAGGTAACACTCGGAATCGCACAAGAGCTATCCGGTTCTTTGCAGGCGCTGCAAAATCTCCCCGGAGCGATGTCCTACCTTCTTGATCGGACTGCTGAACGGCATGCCGCTGATTTCGTTCTAATTGATATGAGTCCAAGTTTAAGCTCTATCAATCAAAATCTCCTCATGACGAGTGACTACTTCTTAGTGCCGTCTGCACCTGACTTCTATTCGGTCATGGCACTTGATTCGCTCGCTAACGTTCTACCGAAGTGGCGGAGATGGTCGGATCAGGCTCAAAAGACGCCGACCTTCAAGGATGCAGATTATCCATTCCCGAGTGCAGAGCCCAAGCTGCTTGGCGTAGTGATTCAAAACTACCGTCCTCGCGCGGGACAACCAGCACAGGCCTTTCAGCGGTGGATCAACAAAATTGACCACGTTGCTGCCAACACTCTACTGCCCAACTTGTCAGCTGCCAGTATGGTTCTTCCTACGGAGAAGTATCAGGAATGCGGACTGGAGCAAGGCTACCGTCTGGCAACGATCCCCGATTTTAATAGTTTGATAGCGGCCTCGCAGGAGCACCAGACTCCGGTTTTTGCGTTGCGCGCTGATCAAATGGCTGCCGGTGGGGTCATCAAAACGCAGTTTGAAGAGTCGCGGGATAAGTTTCACGAGATGTTCTCGAGTTTAACCACCAAGATTCTTTGTCTCACAGGCTATGCAGACCGCACTGATACAGTTCAAGAGTAATATACAGCGAGTCAAGGATCTCGATGGGCTGTATCGTGCACTGCAGGCGCAAACTGGAGGTCTCCTTGACCTTTCTGATTTGTTACGCACCGTAATTGTGATGGGTGTCAGTGCTCTTGATCTGTATATGCATGAGGTTACGCGGCTTGGGATGATAGAGGCATTGAACGGAACGCGAACGCAAACCGATGCGTTCCGTCGGTTTCAGGCTCCGTTGGAGCATGTCATTCGTGGCTTTTCTGTTCCTGGGTCGTCTGGGTGGTTAGATGATGCGATCCGCCAAGCACATGGTTGGCGTTCTTTCCAGTTACCGGATAAGATTGCGGAAGCTATACGTCTAATTTCACCAATCTCTCTCTGGGACGAATTAGCACGTCGGAGAGGTGTATCCACGCGCGATCTGAAAAACGATGTTAGTGCCATTGTGGAGCGGCGTAACAAGATCGTCCACGAGGCAGATCTAGACCCAAGTTTCCCAGCGACTCAGTGGCCAATCTCTCAGCCTGATGCTCAACATGCAACGAGCTTGATTGAATGGACCGTTGAAACGATGCACACACTTATCTCCTGAATTCCGACAAAGGTTGAGTTTGATTTTGGGGTAAGCACACCTGCGGAGATCGCAGCCACAGGGATTAAGGTGCTAGAACATAATCAACAAACGCATCCAGCAGCTTGTAACTCGAACTTAGGCATGTGGTAGGCTGCGATGAGCCATTTCCTACACGAATGTTCGTGCAGTTCAACGCGGCGGGCGGTTGTTGCCGGCACGCGTGGGGTAATACGCCACACCAGCACAGAATGCTGAAGGTGCATGGTCGAGGTACCCAGCACGCCTATCAGCGAACACTATCCTAGTCGGCCGCCCGGAGGGGCGCGTGGTCATTATCGGCCCCACGCTGAGCCCTCGCCCCACTTCTCCAAGCAGCTACTCGCAACTCATCGCCCCCGCCATCCGTAGTCTCGCAGAACCCGATGCCGCCCATGCGCCGTGGGCAGCACCGGGCGATGGGCGCGACCCGTAGGCCGTCCGGGGTGTGGACGGAACGGGAAGAGAGCCATATATTTACGCCGCTTCGGACCATCCGGGTGGCGTGACCGCCAGACCCGGAGCCGAAGATCTCCCGTGATCCCCAGCATCCACACACCCCCAGCGGCGGCCCCACGCACCGGCGCATCCCCACGCCGGCAGGGCCGCGGACTCGCCCCATGAGCGGAATCTTCGACAAGCTGAAGGACGTGGGCAAGGACGCGCTCGGCACCTTCGTGGTGCTCGACGAGGACGGCAACGAGCAGCCGGCCGGCGACCGTACGCAGCCCCAGCCGCAGGCCGCCGCGCGTGGCGCCGCACCGGGCATGCCCGCGTCCTCCGCGAGCGCCGCGCCGCAGCCGTCCGTGAGCGTGCCCGCCATGAGCGCCGCGCCCGACCCCGAGTTCGTGCAGCAGCTGCAGGCCAGCGTGGACGCGAGCAAGAAGACCGCCTACACGCAGTTCAAGGCGCTCTTCGCCGCGCTCGGCGCCATCGCCGACGAGGGAACGCGCACCCAGCTCGCCCTCAGCGCCGCGCAGGCCAGCCACCAGATCGGCGCCGCGCAGGTGGCCGACGCCATCGACGACCGCCTCAAGCTGCTCGACGGCGAGAAGGCCGGCTTCGAGGGCGCGGTGAAGGAAGAGCTGGAGCAGTCGGTGGGCGGGATGCAGGCCGAGATCGAGAAGACGCGCGCCGAGATCAACAAGAAGATCGAGGAGATCAAGGCGCTGGAAACGAAGGCCGCGCAGCTGGACCAGGAGGTCCGCGAGGCGCGCGCCACCATCGATGCCAACAGCGCGCGGTTCGCCGCCAGCTACGCCACCGTGCAGGCCGAGCTCGCCGCCGAGCGCGCCCGCATCGCCCCGTTCCTCACCCCCGCCGCCGCGAAGTAGCCGGGAGAGATGCAGATGGAGACCTCCGCAACCGTAGGGGCCAGCAAGCCCAAGCGCACCTTCTGGCAGAAGCCCGAGGGGAAGGTGGGCGCCGGGATCATGGCCGCGCTGGGCGTGGCGCTGGCCTGGGGCTTCGTGAAGGCCCTGCCGATGCTGATCGCGATCGCCGAGAACACGCTGTACCTGGCGTTCCTGATCGGGATGCTGGTGCTGCTGTACTGCATGGTGTTCGTGTGGGACCGGCCCCGCACGCTCCTCTTCTACATGCTCCAGATGGTGAGCCGCTGGGTCACCAGCAACTTCGTGGAGATGGACCCGGTCGCCATCCTCAAGGCCTTCGTGGGCCAGATGGAGAAGCGCCGCGAGGTGATCCAGGACCGCCTGGCCCGCATCGTGGGCGTGCGCCGGATGGTGGAGGCCAAGGTCGCCAAGAGCGAGAAGGAGCGGCAGGACGCGCTCCGCCTGGCCAAGGCCGCGCAGGCCACGCACGACGAAGACGGCCTGAACGCGCACGCCGAGATCGCCGCCCGCCGCGCCCGCGACATCACCGAGTACCAGTCGATGCTCGCGCAGATGCAGAACATCGAGAAGCTGCTGCAGCGGGTGATGCGCCGGGCCGACTACCACATCCAGACGGCGCGCGACGAGGCCAACCAGCTGGCCGACAAGCACACCATCACCGGCGCGGTCGCGTCGGCGACGGCGGCCGCGCAGGGGATCTTCGGCGACAGCGACCTGGCCGAGGTGCGCGACATGGCCGCCGACCGCATCCGCGAGGACTACGAGGCGCGCCTGGGCGAGCTGCAGACGCTGATCGACCTGACCGACTTCGACCACGCGGTGGACCTGAACCAGATGGCCTTCCGCCAGGAAGGGCTGACGCAGCTGCTGGAGGCGGAGAAGAAGGTGACCGCCGCCGAGCTGTCGGACGGCGGCCCGCGCGGCGCCGCGGCCGTCTCGTCGCCCGCGATCGCGGCGGGCGTGGTGAACACCGGCGGCGCCGGCGCCGCCGTGGAGGCGCCGTCGGGGAACCGCTGGCGCGACCGGCTCCGCAAGCAGTAGCCCCGGAGCCGCGGCTGGGATGTTTGAACCCGAACCCTGAACCCACCCCATGAAACTGACTTCCACCGGCCAGAAGACGGTGCGCATCATCGGCGGCATCGCCGTGATCGGCGCGCTGGGCCTGGGTCTGAAGTACGCGGCCAGCCACGGCTACGGCCGCCAGATCATGCGCGCCGTCGTTCCCGAGAAGGTGAGCGGGCTCGACAAGGGCAGCGACGTGAACAGCGGCTTCACCCCGGGCACCGGCACCGTGGCGCTGGCCGGCCTCCCCAGCGACCGCCCGGCCGACCTCCCCGGCGCGCCCGAGGTGCGGATCAACTTCTGGGCGTGGAACAGCCAGATGGGTTGCCTCTACAGCAACGGCGGCCCCGTGACCACGCAGGGCTCGCTGATGGAGAAGCAGGGGATCAAGGTCCGCATCGACCGGCAGGACGACAACACCCAGCTGATGGCGCAGCTCACCGCGCTCGCCCGCGGCGTGAAGAACGGCCAGGCGCAGCCGCGCGACGGCGTGCACTTCGTGGGGATCATGGGCGACGGCGCGGGCGCCTTCCTGGCCGCGCTCAACAAGCAGCTGATCGACAGCTTCGGCGAGGACTACCGCGCCGAGATCGTGGGGAGCTGCGGCTACTCGCGCGGCGAGGACAAGCTGATGGGCCCGCAGAAGTGGCGCGACAACCCGCAGACCATGCGCGGCGCCGTGGTCGCCGGCGTGCTGCGCGACGGCGACTGGAACATCGCCCAGCGCTTCATGGGCGACAACGGCCTCCCGAACAACCCCGACGAGACCACCTGGGACCCGAACGCCGTCAACTGGATCAACACCAGCAGCTACGTGGACGCGGCCGAGAAGTACGTGGCCAACTACTGCGAAGACCGCAAGGTGGTGCGTGACGGCAAGGCCACCGGCGAGACCAAGCGGGTGTGCATCGACGGCATCGTCACCTGGACGCCGGCCGACGTGACCGCCGCCCAGCAGCGGGGCGGGCTGGTGAGCGTGGTGTCGACCAAGGAGTACACCAGCCAGATGCCGCACGTGATCATCGGCATCCACGCCTGGAACCAGGCCAACCGGCAGACGGTGGAGAAGATGCTCACCGCCTTCACCCAGGGCGGCGACCAGGTGCTGCACCACCAGGAGGCGCTGACCCGCGCCGCCGAGATCAGCCAGCAGATCTACCAGGAGAAGGGCGCCGACGCCGCCTTCTGGGAGAAGTACTACAAGGGCGTGACCGAGCCCGACAAGACGGGCGTGCCGGTGGAGCTGGGCGGCAGCAAGGCCAACAACCTGGCCGACAACCTGGTGCTCTTCGGCCTGGCGCCGGGGACCAGCCCCGAGACCAGCCGGATGCGCGCCACCTACACGGTGTTCGGCAAGATCGTGAGCCAGCAGTACCCGCAGCTGGTGCCGAGCGTCCCCGCGTACGACCAGGTGGTGGACGTCAGCTACCTGCGCAACATCGCCGCGGCGCAGGGCGGCGCGCAGGAGGCCGCCAAGAACGCCGAGACCACCACCTACGCGCCGAACGCCGCCGTGACCCGCGTGGTGGGCCGCCGCAACGTGTCGATCACCTTCGAGACGGGGAAGGCCACCTTCACCCCCGAGGGCGAGCGGCAGCTGGAACAGCTCTTCAACGACCTGTCGATCAACTCGCTGGCGGTGGAGATCCACGGCCACACCGACAACGTGGGCGGCGAAGACGCCAACCGGCAGCTCTCGGAAGACCGCGCGCTGGCGGTGAAGCAGTGGCTGGAGCAGCGTTCGGCCAGCACCTTCCCGCAGGGCCGCATCCGCATCTTCGCGCACGGGTCCGAGCAGCCGATCCAGAGCAACCGGACGCCCGAGGGCCGCGCGGCCAACCGCCGCGTGGAAGTGGTGATCGGCACCGCGGGGTGAGCCCTGCCCGGCCGATGAAGTGAATGCCGGGGCGTGGGACGGGCCATCGCGCCCACCCACGCCCCGGCATGCGTCCTCCATCGTACTCTCTCTCGAAACGGACTTTTCGCCGATGCCCGCACTCGGTCCCGCGCTGCGGCCCAACCAGTGGGTCAGCCAGCGCACCTATCTGACCATGGCCGCCGGCTGGGCCGTCGCCGTGCTCCTCCTGTGGCTGCTCGCCCGCGGCATCTTTCCCAACCCCGCGGGGGTGTTCCGCGAGCTGGGGAAGCTCACCTCGCAGCAGGGGCTGATCGGCGAGCTGCTCACCAGCCTCAGCCTCTTCGGCGAGGCGCTGGCGATCTCGGCGGTGCTGTCGATGGGGCTGGCGTACCTGAGCGTGGTCCCCGCGGTGCGCCCGGTGATCAACGCGCTGACCCGCGCGCGCTTCCTGAGCCTGGTGGGGCTCACCTACTTCTTCACCCTGGCCTTCCACGGCGGGCACGCGTTCAAGGTGTCGCTGCTGGTGTTCGGGATCTCGGCGTTCTTCCTCACCTCGATGGTCGACATCGTGGCCTCGGTGCCCACCGAGCGGCTGGACCACGCGCGCACGCTGCGGATGAGCGACTGGCGGGTGGTGTGGGAGGTGGTGATCCTGGGGCAGATGGGCGCCGCCTTCGACGCGCTGCGCCAGAACGCCGCGATGGGGTGGATGATGCTGACCATGGTGGAGGGGATCTCGCGCAGCGAGGGCGGGATCGGCGCCCTGCTGATGGACCAGAACAAGCGGCTGAACCTGGCGGCGATCGTGGCCGTGCAGGGGGTGTTCCTGATCGCCGGCTTCTTCCAGGACGCGTTCATCGCCTGGCTCAAGGGCGTGCTGGTGCCGCAGGCCGCGCTCTCCACCGCGCGCCGCTGAGGAGGCGACCACATGGCTACGCATGCGTACGAGCGGAAGGACGTTCTCCTCGACATCTCGGGGGTGACCTTCGCCCGCAACGGGGTGCCGATCCTGCGCGACGTGAACGCGCAGATCCGCGACGTGGTGCGCCCCGGCGCGCCGCAGGGGCAGGTGGTGGGGCTGCTGGGGCCGTCGGGGGTGGGGAAGACCACGCTCTTCAAGATCCTGGCGGGGCTGGTGGTGCCCGATGCCGGCACGGTGAAGATCGGCGCGCAGGGCGTGCCCGCGGCGCCGGGCCTCGTGGGCGTGGTGGCGCAGAACTACCTGCTGTTCGACCACCGCAGCGTTCTCGGCAACCTGGTGATCGCGGCGAAGCAGGCGGGGATGGGCGGCGACGCGGCGAAGGAGGCGGCGCTCAAGTACCTCGAGCGCTTCGGGCTGGCGGAGCACGCGGAGAAGTACCCGATCCAGCTCTCCGGCGGGCAGCGGCAGCGCGTGGCCATCGCCCAGCAGCTGCTGTGCAGCGAGCACTACCTGGTGATGGACGAGCCGTTCAGCGGGCTCGACGTGCTGCAGCAGGAGAACGTGACGAAGCTGCTGCAGGAGGTGAGCGCCGCCGACGAGGAGAGCACGCTCATCATCGTCACCCACGACGTGAGCGCGGCGGTGGCGGTCTCCGACACCATCTGGCTGATGGGGCGCGAGCGCACGCCCACGGGCGAGATCATCCCCGGCGCGCGGATCGTGGAGACGTACGACCTGATCGAGCGCGATCTCTGCTGGCACCCGGACATCCGCAAGCGGCCGGGCTACCACGAGCTGGTGGACGAGATCAAGGAGCGCTTCCACACGCTCTGAACGTGCGTGCCGGGGTGGTGCGGAGGGCCGGGAAACCGAGCGGGATCCCGGCCCTCCACGCGTCCGCCGGCCGCCCGCGAGCTCCGGGGCACTTCGGCGGAACAACGGTTTATCAGACGCCCCACCCCGCTGTCCAACGGGGGATTTCCCAACGCGAGCCCCACACATGACCAGCCCAGCCGCCGCCGCGAGGTCCGCGAACGGCGCGCGACGCGATGCACGGCCGTGTACCTTCCCGGCGTGTGCGGCGCCCCTCTGGGTTCTTGTGACTTCGAAAGACGTATGTTGACGGATACGATGGAACGCACACACGTGTGGGTGAAGGTGGCCGACGCCACCCGCCCGCTGACCGCCGCGCCCACCGAGAAGCGGAGCACGCTCGAGGAGGTGGTGCGGACCGTGGACGCCGCGCGCGCCGCGGGGCTGGATTCGGCCGAGATGAGCCACGTGCGGGGCCTCGCCCTCTCCGCGATCTCGTCTGGCGAGCGCCGCGAGATGGTGCACGCCATCGCGCGCATCTACGGCACCGCGCTGATCGAGCGCGCCAAGGGGCACGCGGGGTAAGCACGGGCCAGGGTCCGCGAGTGGGTTGGATGGGATGGACAGGATGAGAGAGGCGCCCGCGAGATGATCCGCGGGCGCTTTTTTCGTGGTGAAGGGCGTCCAGCGGCTGAAGCCGCCGGCCTGGGACGGCACGAAGCCTCGCAAACCGCCGCGAGGCTGCGCGCGGGCGCTCGTGTGGGTCGCGGGACGAGTCACGAGGCGAGCTGGGTCGTGATGGGAGGCTTCCAGCGGCTGAAGCCGCCGGCCTGGGACGGCACGAAGCCTCGCAAACTGCCGCGAGGCTGCACGCGGGCGCTCGTGTGGGGTGGCGGGGACGAGTCGCGAGGCGAGCTGCGATCGTGATGGGAGGCTTCCAGCGGCTGAAGCCGCCGGCCTGGGACGGCACGAAGCCTCGCAAACAGCCGCGAGGCTGCATGCGGGCATCCGTGTGATGTGGCGGGGACGAGTGGCGTGTCGAGCTGGGATCGCGACGGGGGCGTCCAGCGGCTGAAGCCGCCGGCCAGGGACGGCACGAAGCCTCGCGAACTGCTGCGAGGCTGCACGCGGGCGCTCGTGTGGGTGGCGGGACGAGTCGCGAGGCGGGTTGGAGGGCGCGAGGATAAAGGGAGTGGTGAAACCGCGGGGCATCGAGCGCGTAGGACGTGAAGTTGGCGCGACACTCTCCATGCATCGTCCTTTCCGCCGCGGTCGGTCGGGCCCCGTAGGCCAGCCGCGCACCCTCGCCCTCAACACCATCCACCGTACCGATCCCGTGATCTCCCTCCTGAGGATGGGCCGCCGGGGATGCGGCGCCGTGCTGCTCTCGCTCGCCACCACCGCGCCGGCGGTGGGACAGGCTTCCGCGCCGCAGGCCAGGGGGCCGCTCCCCGTGGTCCGCGCCACGTCGAAGGTGGTCGATATCCGCGAGGGGAAGGTGCTGCGGCGCGGCATCTGGAACATCTCGCCCGAGGTGCGGCCCGATGTGTACGTGGTGCCGCACGTCTCCCGCCCGACGCGGGTGACGTTCCGCACGGACACCGACTCCATATCGGCCACGCTGGCGCGGGGAGACAGCATCGATTTCGTGGTGCTGCTGAACGGGCGGGACAGCGCCTACACCCGCATCACCACCCTCGACCCGAACGCCCCGGTGTTCACGCGCGTGGGCGCGCACGCCCGCGCCAGCGAAGACACCATCCCGTTCACCTTTGGCCGCGGCGGCAAGATCTTCGTCACCGGGAGCGTGAACGGGTCGCGGCCGCTGCGGCTGATGTTCGACATCGGCGCAACCGGGCTGGTGCTCGCGAAGTCGGCGCTGCGGAAGGGCGCCGCCGTCCGCTTCGACGGGACGGAGGAGAACGGCGCGTTCGGCGGAACGCAGACGGCGCCGCGCAGCAGCCGCAACGTGCTGGAGATCGGCGGCGCGCGGTGGAGCGGCATCCCCGCCATCCTGCTGGAACGCGCGGACGGCGACGGGATCGTGGGCTACAACGCGGTGGACGGACGGGTGGTGGAGATCGACTACGACCGCCGGCGGATCATCCTGCGCGACACGCTGCCGCCGATGGACGCGGGGTACGCCGCGCTGGACGTGGAGTGGGAGGGCGGGCTGATGTTCGTGAACGCGGCCGTGACGGGCACGGGCGCGCCGCACGCCGCGCGGCTGGAGCTGGATACCGGCGCCAGCTGGAGCGTGTACCTCCAGAGCGCGTTCGCGGCCGCCGTGGGAACGAACGGGCTGGAGAAGCTCGGGGTGCGCGGCTCGCACGGGATGGGCGCCCGGCGCCAGACGACCGACCTGGTGCGGCTTCGGTCGTTGCGACTGGGCGCGCACGAGCTGCGCGGCGTTCCGGCGGACGTGGAGCACCCCTCGGGCGAGCAGCCGCGCGGCGACGGGAACCTGGGGATCGACGTGCTGCGGCGCTTCAACACCGTGCTCGACATGCGCGACTACCGCATCTACCTGAAGCCGAACGGGCTGGTGAACGCGCCCTACGACGAATCCACCCCGCCGCCGCCCTGGCTGGTCGCCGGCGGCGCGCTCCTGGCGCTGGCCGGGGCCGGGTACCTCGCGTTCCGGCTGATCCGGCGCCGGCGGGCCGCGCGTTCCCAGGCGGCGTGACGCGCGTGTGTCGTGTTCCTGGCGGGTGAGCCCGCGGCCGGCGGGTTGGAGTGCCCCGTCTCCCCGTCAGCGGGCGCGGTAGATGGTGACCGAGGTGGTCGCGTCGAAGTCCCAGGTCTCGCCGCGCAGGGGGAGCGGGTGATCGGCGGCGTGCTCCACGGTGAAGACGCGGGCGAAGGGGACCGCGCGCCAGCTCTCGATCAGCCGGTCGAGCATCGCCGAGCCGTAGGGCGGGTCGGCGAACGCAAGATCGTACGCGCCCGCCTCCAGCGCGGCGGCGAAGGGGAGCGCGTCTTTCTTGAAGAGGCGGCTCTTCTCCTTGGCGTGCAGCGCGGCCAGGTTGGCCTTGAGCGCGTGCACGCTGGCCGGCCGCGTCTCCACGAAATCGGCGTGCGCCGCGCCGCGCGAGAGCGCCTCCAGGCCGAGCGCGCCGGTGCCGGCGAACAGGTCCAGCACGCGCGCGCCCTGGAGATCGGCCGCAAGCAGCTTGAGCCACTCGTCGCGCACGTGCTCGGCGGTGGGGCGCACCCGCCGGTCGTTGGGCGAGGTCAGGTGCCGCCCGGCCCACTTGCCGCCCACGATTCTCATCTCACCCGGCCTGCTTGAGGTGGTCGCGCCACTTCGCCTCGTCCCACCCGATGTCGATGGCGTTCCCCTGCCGCACCAGCGGCGTGCGGAGGAGCATCGGGTCGTCTTCCAGCATCCCGGGGATGCGCCCCTCGCTCACGTGCGCCACGTGCAGGCCGCGCTCGCGAAAGGCCTTGCCTTCGCGGTCGAGCAGCCTGTCCCACCCGAACTTCTGGGCGAAGCGCTGCAGCTCGCCCTTGCTGGCGGCGCGCTCCCGCAGATCCACGAAGTGCACCTTGATGCGGCGCTCCTTGAAGAACCGGAGCGCCTTCTTGGTCTCGTTGCAGCTCTTGGTGCCGAATACCTGGAATTCCATCTACGTGCGTTCTGGTCTAGTCTGTCCGTGTGCCGTGCGGACCGCGGCCGGTCACATCAGGGCGAATGAATTCGCGGCAACGACCACGCGAAGTCCGCCTGCGCGGACTACCGGCTGCCGTGTGGGCGACGTTCCGGGGCGCGGCACGGGCCGGGTCGATCGAGCCGCGCTCGCCGCGCTCGCTGCGGCCGCGGGACGGCGGCGGTGGACGGATAGCTATGCGCTGGACGCGGTTGGGGCAAGCGGCGGCGCGAAAGGGAAACGGTTGACGGCCGGGCGCCGCGCGGGCAGATTGGCTCACCCGGGCCGCGCTCCGACGTGGCTCGTGACATGATCCGCTCCAGCCTTTCCGCCTACACCGCGGTTCTCGTCTCTCTGCTCCCCACCAAGCACATGCATCCCTGGTATTCGCGGGCGAGCCGCGCCCGCGCCGTTCTGCTGCTTCCGCTGCTGGCCGCGTGCGGCGAGCGCGGGAGCCTGGTTTCTCCCGATCCGTCCCACCCCGCCGGGCCGCCCCGCGCGCCGCTGGCCGAGATCCGCTGCGTGGTCTCCGTCGATTCGGGCGCGCTGGAGTGCGGCGCTCCCGCCGCCGGCGGCGCGCGCGGCGTGATCCTGGGCGGGCAGAACCAGTATGTGAAGCTGGGCTCCAGCACGGGCGTGTACAACGCCGCCGACAGCACCTTCTCGGCGAACGTGCGCGTGCAGAACCTGATCCCCCAGCCGCTGGGCACGGCGAACGGGTACTCGTCGTCGCCCGAGGGGGTGCGCGTGTTCTTCACGCAGCTGCCCACCGTGGTGGTGGGAAGCGGCACGGCGGCCGTCGCGAACGCCACGGGAACCGGCACCTTCACGGCGGCCGGCCAGCCGTACTTCGAGTACGCGCGGCTCCTGCTGGGCGCCGACAGCATCCTGTCGACCAACGAATTCTCGAGCTCGCGCCGGTGGGTGTTCAAGGTCGGCCCCGGCGTCACCTCGTTCCAGTTCCAGGTGTACGTGACGGCCGACGTGCCGCACCCCGACGGCTGGGTGGAGGTGACGCCGGGGACCGACACGGTGGACGTGGGCGACACCGTGCGCTTCACCGCCGTGGTGAAGAGCGTGGTGGGCGCGGTGATCCCCGACGCGCCGGTGACCTGGAGCAGTGACGGCGAGAGCGTGCTGGGCGTTTCGGCCGATGGGCTGATGCTGGCCGCGGGCACCGGGAGCGCCGACGTGATCGCCCGCAGCGGCCCGCGCGAGGGGCTGACCCGGATGATGGTGTGCGGCGGCCCGCCGATGGGTGGCGTGGAGGCGATCTCCTATTTCATGAGCGACTTCTGCCTGGTGGGGCGCCCCGGCGGCGCGCGGTACGCCCTCACCGGCGGCTTCCTGGTGTCCGCGGGGAACGCGCCGCTCCCGGTGACGGTGACCGGCACGGCCGCGCAGCCCGCGCCCGCCTTCCGCGTGGCGCCGACGGCGGCACGCGGGCAGGGCTCGCGCGCGCTGGTGGACGTGGAGCGCGAGTGGGCGGCGAACGCCCGCGTGCGCCTGGCCGCGCTGCGCCTGGGCCCGCCCGCCGTGCGCGCGCCCGCGCGGCGCGCCGCCGTGGAGAGCACGCCGGCGGTGGGCGACCGGATGCGGCTGTACACCGGCCAGAGCTGCGCCGCGGATTCTTCCACCCGGCGCACGGGGTTCGTGGAGGCGGTGACGGCGCACGCGGTGGTGGTGGCGGACTCGACCAATCCGGCCGACGGCCTTGGCCGCGCGGACTACGAGGCGGTGGCGCAGCGCTTCGAGACGGTGGTCTGGCCGGCGGTGACCGGCGCGTTCGGCGAGCCGGCGGACATCGACGGCAACGGGCGCGTGGTGCTGTTCTACACGCGCGCGGTGAACGAGCGCACCCCGGCGGGCTCCATCGCGCTCACGGGCGGCTTCTTCTTCCGGCTGGACCTGTACCCCAGGCTGAACTGCGGCGGGGGGAACGGGAGTGAGATGCTGTACCTGGCCGTGGCCGATCCGTCCGGCGTGGTGAACGGCACGCCGCTCCCGCGCGCCACCGTGCTGGGGATCGCCGGGCGCACGCAGGCGCATCACCTGCAGCACCTGGTGAACGCCTCGCGCCGCCTGGCCATGCAGCTGATGGCGAACACCTTCGAGGACCCCTGGCTGGACGAGGGGATGTCGGCGGTCGCGCAGGAGCTGGCCTTCTACCGCGCCGCCGGCCTGTCGCCGCGCGCGAACCTGGGCGCGGCCGACGTGCTGGACGGCGGCGCGCGCGAGGCGGCGTTCTACGAGTTCATGACCGACAACCTGCGCAACTACCTGCGCTACGTTCGCGATCCCGTGAACCGCACGCTCTGGGCGGGGAACGACGCCTCGGGTGCCACGGGGGCGGCTTGGAGCTTCCTGCGCTACGCCGACGACCGCGCCGCGCCCGCGGGGATGAACGTGTGGGCGCGCCTGATGGACGCGCCCGAGCCCGGCATCCCCACGCACCGGCACGGCACCGACAACCTGAGCTACGCGCTGAACCTGGAGAACGAGTTCCACGCGCTGGCCGGGTGGCTCGAGGACTGGCAGGTGGCCACGCACGCCGACGACCTGGTGCCCGCCGGCCCGGCGCAGGCGATCTACCGCATGCCGAGCTGGAACCTGCGCTCCATCTTCACGGCGCCGGGGCTGGACGCGTCGATCGGCAGCGGCGGCACCTTTCCGCTGGCGGTGCAGGCGCCGGCGAGCGGCGTGGCCAGCTCCGTCTCCATCGCCCCCGGCGGCGCGGCGTACTGGCGCTTCACCGTTCCCGAGGGCGAGCGCGTGTTCGTGAACGTGCACCGCACGAACTCGGAGTACAGCCCGTGGGCGACGATGTACGCCATCGGCGAGAAGTAGCGCCGCCGGTCACGACCGAGGATGCGACGAACGCGGCCCGCCGGAGCTCTCCGGCGGGCCGCGATCCTCGTTCAGCCATGGGCAGATCGGCCGACGTCTATGCGGCGACGCGCGTCCGCTCCGTCTTCGGCGCCTTCGTGGTCGTCCGCACGCGGGGCGGGAGGCCGGCCAGGTACCAGGCCGACCAGGCGATGGCGATGTTGACCGGCAGCGCGAGCGCGACGGCATCGCCGTTCACCTGCGGGAACCAGGGAAGCAACTGCAGCACGAAGCCGAGCACCGAGATCGCGGCCACGGCGATCGCCAGCGGCGCCGCCCACCGGGCCGCCCAGACCGCGCCGTAGCCCAGCGCGGGGATCAGCAGCACCAGCGGCAGCGCCAGCGGCGACAGGTGGAAGAGGTTCTCGTTGCGGTAGGCGATGGCGTGGTCCGTCAGCGCCCACAGCCCCAGCAGGATCAAGCCGCCGGAGCCCGCGAAGAGAAGCCAGAGCGCGGTGACCAGCGCGTAGGCGAAGCGCGCGGCGCCGCTCTTCCGCACCGCGTACGTCAATCCCCCGATGGCGGCGGCGATGGCGAAGCCGGCGACCAGGTAGCCCAGCAGCCAGTGCGGCGGGCCGGCGGGCTCGGGCGGGCGGGTGGCCGCGAACAGCGTCTGCTGGTGCGCCACGAGCGGAACGGGCCGCCCGTCCGCACCGGTGATGCGGAGCGCCGCCACCTCGTCGCGCAGCTTCATGGGCAGGAACATCTCGTCCCACCTGCTGATCGGCCGGTCGGCCGCGGGGCCCAGGCCGAAGTCGATGGCGGTGAAGATCGGCGCGTTGCCGGCGCCCTGCCCCACCAGCCGGCGCGTGTGCCAGCGGTAGGTGGTGCCCGACGGCGCGTTCGCCGTGGCCCGCTTCAGCGCGCCGCCGGTGACCCGGTCGATGATGTCGCGCACGCGGGTGGAGCAGTTGTCGCGGTAGTAGTCGTACCGGTAGAAGCGGTTCTGCGGAAGCTCGTTCTCCTCCAGCAGCGCCTTCACCTGCCGGGCCTGGGCGGGCGTGAGGTTCAGCTCCTGCGCCCACACCGAGCGGTTGTGCTCCTGGTACAGGCCCAGGGTGCCGTAGGCGTCGAACCCCTGCATCCAGTAGTTCATCCGCCCGCGGGCGAAGTTCAGGATGAAGTTCTCCTGCCGGAAATCGAACATCCCGTAGTTGTACGCCTTTTCGCCGCCCGATGCGGGATCGTGCACCCAGATGGCGTTGTGGCCGAACTTCTCCCACACCTCGTCGCCCGGCCCCATGGTGAGCAGGACGATGCGGAGGCCGCTGTCGGCCGGGGCGGGGGGCGCCACCGCCTGCGCGGCGAGCGGCGCGGCGGCCAGGGCCAGGGCGCCCGCGAGCGCCACGGCGGCGCGGCGTGCAAGGATGCTCGACTGCTTCATCGGGTTCGGGATGATGATCTGTTTCGTGTGCGTTCGCCGCCCGGCGCCGCATCGGTCGTCTCGGCCGGGACGAGCCTGATTTCGCGCCCCGGCGCCGCGGCCGCGCGGATGCGGGCAGTCACCGGTGCCGAAGGCCAGCGCTGCACCGTTCCCTCGGCCGGTGTGAAGCCTCCCGCTGTTTGGGAGGCTTCCCGTACTTGTTGCCGTGGCTTCCAGCCGCCCGGTCCCTGGGCTCACCTCGGCCCATCCAGGCTCCGGATCGCCCCCGCGAATCTGCCGGGGCGGCGCCGATCGTACGATCCCGCGGCGGCGGCGCGCAAGCTAACCGCGCCGGTGCGGCGGGCGCCACCGGCGGGCTTTCGCGGGTGTGGCGCGGGGCGTAGTGTCATCCCCACGACGCGGTTCTGATTTTCACGATGCATGACACGCGGGAGCGGCCGGTGTTCCGGGATGACCTGCTGGCGGGGAAGACGGTGCTGGTGACGGGCGGCGGCAGCGGCCTGGGCCTGTCGATGGCGAAGAAGTTCGCGCAGCTGGGCGCCAACGTGGCCATCACCGGCCGCAGCGCCGAGCGGCTGGAGGGCGCGGCGAAGGAGATCGACCCCTCGGGCGAGCGCGTGAGCACGCACCCGTGCGACGTGCGCGACTTCGCGCACGTGGAGGCGATGGTGGCGCAGGTGGTGGAGCGCTTCGGCGGCATCGACGTGCTGGTGAACAACGCGGCGGGCAACTTCCTGGCGGCCAGCGAGGAGCTGTCGCCCAACGGCTTCAACGCCGTGGTGCAGACGGTGCTCTACGGGACCTTCCACGCCACGCTGGCCGTGGGCCGCACGATGATCGAATCGAAGCGGAAGGGCTCCATCCTCAACATCGTCACCACCTACGCGTGGACGGGGTCGGCGTTCGTGCTCCCCAGCGCCGCGGCCAAGGCCGGCGTGCTGGCGATGACGCGCTCGCTGGCGGTGGAATGGGCCACCTACGGCATCCGCAGCAACGCCATCGCCCCCGGCCCGTTCCCCACCGAGGGCGCCTGGAACGCGCTGATGCCCACCCCCGAGCTCGAGGCCGAGGCGAAGGCGCGCATCCCCATGGGCCGCTTCGGCGAGCACGAGGAGCTGGCGAACCTGGCCGCCTTCCTGGTGAGCGACGGCTCGGGCTTCATCAACGGCGAGGTGGTGACCATCGACGGGGGCGAGTGGATCGGCTCCGGCGGCGAGTTCAACGGCCTCACCCGCCTCCCGCGCGAGCAGGTGAAGGGCGCGCTCAAGGCGATGCGGGGGAAGTAGGTCCGCCGGCTGTTGCGGCTCTCTCCTCTCCCCCGCGCCGGGCGGCTGGAAGCCACGGCAACAACGGGAAGCCTCGCAAACCGCGCGAGGCTGGGGTCGTACAGGCCTGCGCACCAGCGGCTGAAGCCGCCGGCCAGGTACGGCACGAAGCCTCGCGAACTGCCGCGAGGCTGTGGGGGCGAGATCGTGGCGCTCCCGTGGGATCCACGCGAGAGCGGGTGGTCGAACTCCGCCGCACCCACCCGAACGCCCGCGCCCCACGCGGTGCTCGCGAGGGAGTCGCGGAGCGACTTTGGGCCGTCGTAGCCGCGATTTCAATCGCCCAGGGTGTTGATGGGCGCGCGCTTCGCGCTCCCGCCGTGATCGATCCGCCGCGGTTGATCTCGGCCGATGGGGCGCGCCACCGATCTCGCCGGGATCAATCTACGGGTCGCCACGGCCAATCTGGCGTCGCGGACCCGCCGCGGCCGATCACCCGTGGACCGGCCCGCGGTCGATCCGCGCGGCCGAATGAACCCTTTTGACGTGATGCGATGAAAGCGGCATTCCTCGCCATCGGCGACGAGATCGTCGGGGGGCTGACGACGGATACCAACTCGGGGTTCATCGCCGGGCTGCTGCGCGACGTGGGGGTGGAGCCCGTCGCCGGCTTCTCGGTGCCGGACGATGAGGACGCGATCGCCCGCACGCTGGAGCGCGCGCTCGAAGAGGCCGAGCTGGTGGTCTGCACCGGCGGGCTGGGGCCCACGGCCGACGATCTCACCACCGCCGTCGTGGCGCGCGTGGCGAGGCAGGAGCTGCGGCTGGACGAGGCGTCGCTGGAGCACATCCGCGATCGCTTCCGGTCGCGCGGGATGGAGATGACGGAGAACAACCGCAAGCAGGCGCTCTTCCCCGCATCGGCCACCGTGATCCCCAACCCGAACGGCACCGCGCCCGGCTTCGTGGTCGCCATCGAGCGCGGCGGGCGCGAGCGATGGGTGGTGTGCTTCCCCGGCGTGCCGCGCGAGACGCGGGCGATGGTGCGCGACTGGTTCGTGCCGTGGGTGGCCGGGCGCCAGCCGGGGACGCGCTTCGCCAGCCGCACCTTCAGCACCTTCGGTCTCACCGAGAGCCGGCTGGACGAGATGCTGGCCGGCGTCGTGAGCCCGGACGAGGCGCGGCTGGCGTTCCGCGCGGCGTTCCCGCGCATCCAGGCGCGCCTCACCGTGACCGGCGGCGCGGGGGACGACCTGCAGGCGCGGCTCGACGCGCTGGAGGCGCGGGTGCGCGAACGGCTGGGGCATCACCTGTACGCCACGGGCGACCAGGGGCTGGAGCAGGTGGCCGGCCAGCTGCTGCGCGAGCGGAAGCTGACCGTGGCGGTGGCCGAGAGCTGCACCGGCGGCCGCATCGGCGACTGGATCACCAACGTGCCGGGGAGCTCGGAGTACTTCCTGCTGGGCCTGGCCACCTACAGCAACGACGCCAAGGAGCGGATGCTCGGCGTCCGCGCCGAGACGCTGGCAACCCACGGCGCCGTGAGCACGCAGACGGCGGAGGAGATGGCGGCCGGCGTGCGCGAGCGCGCCGGGGCCGACGTGGGCCTTTCCACCACCGGGATCGCCGGGCCGGGCGGCGGCACGGCGGAGAAGCCGGTCGGCACCGTGTGCATCGGCCTGGCGTGGGAGGGCGGCAGCTGGAGCCGGCGCTACGACCTGGGCGACCGCGGCCGCGACTTCATCAAGAGCCTCACGGCGATGACGGCGCTCGACCGCCTGCGCCGCTGGCTCTTGGGGGAGCTGGAGGATGAGCACACGAAGGAGTGATCCGCCGGCGGATCCATCCCCCGAAAACCGCCAGGAGCGGGCGGAAGATACGAAGCTTCCGGAGCCACCCGTGGAGGCGGTGGAGATGGGCGGCGAGGCGCCCTGCCAGCTGCCGCGCGTCTGGGACGCCGACGAGTGACCCGGCGCATCGGGCCGACGGCCCCCCCGATCGGTGGACGCCGGACGGAGCTGGCGCGACGAAGGGGCGGAGAACCACGCGGTTCTCCGCCCCTTCCGATTCCGCGCCGATCGACCCCCGTGGTTTGCTGCCGCCTCGGCGATGGATTCCCGGCGATGAGTTTCCTGCTTTCGCCGGCACCCCGTCAGGAGTGGGTATCCTCGAACTCGTAGTCGAGGGTGACGCTGGCGCCGGACTCGTCGTGGCGGTACTGCACGTCGCCGCGAAGGCCGCGGAGCGCGCCGGTGCCGGAGCCGGGGACGATGCTGCCGAAGGCGCGCTGCCCCTGTGCCGTGGCGATGCCGCCGTGCTGCATCACGAAGGTGCCCGCGCGGCCGTCCAGCGTGCCGGTCACCACCTCCTGCGCGATGTAGCCGGCGCCGCCGTTCTCGCCCTGGCACGACATCATCTCCGTCTCGCTGCTCCCCTGCAGCGCGCCGCGGAACGCCTTCTTGATGAAGGCGCGCCCCAGCCTGGGCCCACCCTCGGCCGAGGGGATCTCGGACGGCTCCCAGCCGGTGATGTCGAACTGCGCTTCGGCGCGTGTGGTCATGCGGATCGATCTTTCTTCGGTGGATGGAACCGCCCCGCGCGCCGGCATCCGTGGAACGCGCGGCGCGGTGAGTCAGGGCCTGGCGCGGATGAGCGTCGGCAGCTCCTCGAAATCGGTGGTGCGAGGGAGGGCGAGGAGGACGGCCGCGAGCTCCGGCGGCGGCACCATCAGCCTGCGCGAATCCAGGTGGATCCACCCGCCGGTGATGGTGAGCACGGCGGCCTCTTTCCCGTCGCCGCGCCGCACCTCCTGCCGCACGCGCCAGTGCGACGCATCGGCCGAGAGGCCGGCGCAGCGCACGGTGACGGCCACCGTGTCGCCCAGGCGCAGCTCGCGGCGGTAGCGCGTCTCCTCGCGCATCATCACCGGCCCGAAGCGCTCCGCCTGGAGCCGCCCGGCGCCGAAGCCGTGCGCCGCCAGCAGGCGGAAGCGCGTGTGCGTGGCGTACTCGCTGAAGGCGGTGTTGCGCACGTGCCCGTTGCCGTCCAGGTCCGCCCAGCGCACCTCGAACGGACAGGTGAACGCCACGCCCTCCGCCTTCGGGGCCGGCGCCGGATGATCGGGCGACCGCGCGCCGGCGGGCTCGCTCACGGCGTGGCGGTGGCGCCCAACCGCTCGATGGCGGCGAAGGCGGCGGAGTAATCGGGCTCCTGCATCTGGTCGGCCACGTACTCGGCGTGCGCGATGCGGCCGTCGCGGCCGATCACGAACACGGCGCGCTGCAGCAGCCGCCACTCCTCCAGCATCACCCCGTAATCCTCCCCGAAGCGCTCGCCGCGGTGCGCCGACAGGAGCTCGTGCGACGCGTTCTCCGCCGTCTGCCAGCGCGCCAGCGCGAACGGCAGGTCCATGCTGATGGTGTAGGTGGTCACGCCCTCCGGCAGGCTGGCGCGGATCTCTTCCCACCGCCGCGTCTCCACGTGGCAGACCGGCGTGTCGATGGAGTTGATCACGTTCAGCAGCCGCACCGATCCATCCGTGTCGGCCAGCGATACCGTGTGCGGAAAGGCATCTCCCGGCGTGAGGCAATCCAGCTCGAAGGCCGGCGCCGGATCACCCGCCGCCAGCCGCTCGCCCAGCACGGTGAGCTGGATCGCTTCTTCGAATGCTTCGCTGGTGCGTCGGGTGGTCATCGGTGGCTCGGAGCAGAGGCGTGTGTGGGAGAAATCTCGCGAATCGGGAAGATACCGCCGGGCGGCGGCGCTGGCGAACTCCACGGTGTATGCGTTCCCATGTGACAAGTCGTTCCAATGCATGGACATGCCAGAAAAGGACGGGTCCGGGTAGCCAAACTGCGACGTTCAGAGGTTGCACAATTCACCAAATGTTCCTATACTCAGCGCACCTTTCCGCTCTACCCCCAATCCCAACCCCATAGTAAGGACGTTCCCCGCAATGAAGCTGAACCGTTTTGCGCCCATCGCCCTCGTCAGCCTCGCCGCCTGCGGCGCGCTGTTCAACGGCGGCCCCGCCAACGTCGCCTTCAACTCGAACCCCTCGGGCGCGAAGATCCTGATCGACGGCGCCGAGCGTGGCACCACCCCCGCCACCATCGCGCTGGCCAAGAACAAGAACTACAGCGTGACGTTCCGCATGGCGGGCTACCAGGACGCCACCATGGACCTGAACAAGAAGATCTCCGGTGGCTACCTGGTGCTCGACATCCTGGGCGGCCTGGTGCCGGTGATCGTCGACGCGGCCACGGGCTCGTGGTACACGCTGTCCACCAACAACGTGACCATGAACCTCACGCAGACCGTGGCCGATGCCAGCATCGAGTCGCGTGGCCAGCTCAGCACCGAGCAGCTCGCCGCCGTGCGCATGGGCACCCCCGTGAGCCGTGTGATCACCAACGAGATGCTCGTCGCCGGCCGCGTGTCGCGGTAAGCGTTCGCATCATGCGCCGCGGCCCGCCGCGGTGATGTAGCGATGATGGACCAAAGGCCCCCCGGAGACGAGATCTCCGGGGGGCCTGATTTCACGCAGACATCGTCATTAGCGAGTGGCAGAAGCAATCCATCCAAGGAGCCGTGCAAGATCATGCTCCCAGAATATGCTAAGTCCTCTCTGCTGCGCATCTCCAAGATTGTGCAGATTGTAGACGCCGCTTAGAACGGCAGCCGGCACGATTTGCGTCTGACCGAAGTCGCGGCGCCACACCTCAGCTTTTGCTGCAGCATCGTTATTCAGTCGCTTTACCGAATTCGTAGCGCTATTTGACACCTTGCACTCAATTGCCATCACGCGCTGATCCACAAGTCGGATGATAAAGTCGGCCTTTCGCGATCCAAGGGAACTCTCCCTGCAGAAGCTACCAGGCTCAGGTGCCTCTGAGAGCACGTGAATTGTGCGCGTGGCAACCATTTTCCATCCACCGTTCAGCAACGCTTCTTGGACCTGCAACTCTTGGCGTCCCTTCTCACTATGTTTGCGCACTGTCGATGTCCGCTGAGTTGCCAACAGCGACGCGGACGCGAGAATCGCGGCCGTTCGCTCTAGATCGGTTGGCTCGCGGTTTTCCGAAACCCATGGAAATCGACGCCGGTCCAATGCGATCTGAACAACCCCAACCACACGCTTCACTAAGGCTGGATCGGAACGGAATCGCTTGGGACTCAGCGAGGCTGCTTCAGCTACTATTTTTAAGTCATCGGCAGAGATCGGAGGGCCTGCGAGATACCGAAAAGCCTCGAGCATGTGCGGATTCTCCAACAGTTCTAACGCAGCGTGCTCGATATTGGTTAGATCGACAGTGGCCTCAAGTAGATCCTCGAATGAGCCTAGATAGGTGTCAACGTGCTGTAGGTAGTCCTCCAATGGCTCTTCGAGACGTGTCCGACGAAAATGCTCGATTGCAATCTTCCGCTCCTGATCCAGCTCCTGCTCTGTATAAAGGGGACCCGGAATCATGCTGTAACTCCACAGGCGAGCATGTCAGGATGCGGCACATGGATTCTCTCCATCTCGCGTGGCTCAAACTTCGTGAGCCCACCAGAGTACGTTCGGCCCTCAGATGTACACACCGCAGTACGCAGGTAGCGAACTAGATTCATGATAACCGTCTCCGATAACACTTCACGGGGATACAGTCCGTGCGCAATGTTGATATATCGCGCATCGGCCCGGTTGCGCACGAACGCGGGTGGACGCCGCGCCATGTAGGTCGCCATCACTGGCGGTGCCTCACGCAACCCAACTGCCCACCATGCCTTTCGGTGTGATGCGATATACCCGCGATTGGCACCTTGGTGACGTGCAAGGCGGAGGAAGCGTTCTATGGCTGTGCGCTCCGCCGGCTCCAACTGGTCTAAGTCTACCGGCAGATCGATCACAGATCGCAATCCGGAGGCACTGTCTAAAACATTGCCCGCCGTAAATAGTTCTCGGGCGCGTGTAACCGACGGAAAGAGCACCGATTCGGGTAGCTCCTTACTATGCTCCCCCGCGATCCAGATTTTGTTCGCCCCGGTAACCGAGCCTCGGTGCACACGACAAATTTCCCCTAGTTCGATGAAATCGTGCGGAATTTGCCGAGGCGCTCGCGTCAGGTGAGTCCAACGATCTGACGCCTCAAAGCGATTTCGATGAACCGGCTGGCCAAGACCAATTGGTACTAAGTCGTCGGTACTCGCCACTCGGTTAACAGCAATCGTAGGACTGCGACTTCCCACTTCAAAGGTGGTAACGGCCGCCGTTGTCGCCGCGTCTGGGAACGGCTCGGCAGTTGGCTCAATGACAACGAGATCACGACCGCCAATCGGACCCAGGAACAACTCTCGAAGTAACCGGCCATAGTTTACATCCAACCATTCTGCTGCGGTAATGAATGTTCCTGTGTCCCCAGCTTTTGCATGCAGGGCAGTAGCTAAGAAAAAATGGACATGAAGCCCAGCAAGCTGACTTGCATTGAGCCCCAATGTACGCGCGTTCTCCGTCAACCAAGTCTTCCACGTCGACGAAATAAGATGATGCCGAACATACGGTGGATTGCCGACGAAGTGAGTCCGGCCCGCGACGCGAGGAAGGTTCGCTTCTCGATAGTCGCACACCAGAACTTCGGCACGGCTTGCCATCCCAGCGGCCGCGAGATGCGCTCGGGTCATCAGAGCGGCTAACGGATCAAGCTCAACCCCGACCAGGGAAGCCGCAGGAAATCTCCGTCCCGCTTCAACAAGAAAGCGACCCGAACCCACACCTGGATCAACAATGCGAGCAGGCTCTTGATTATCTGCAGCCCAATCCAGCATCCACCGGACAAGCGCTGGAGGTGTGTACGTTGCACCCAAAGACCGACGTTCCGCAGGAGTTCGGAGCAGCCGGAAAATTTCTCCAAGCGGATCTTCGCCTTGGGTTATCTCCGCATGTGCGAGTTCCACGACCAAATCCAGGCACGGATCTGCGCGCGCAGCGAGGTCGAGCTCCGCGTTCGACACTCCCTTAACAGAGAGAGCTCCGAGCGCGATAGCAACGCCTGCTAACCGTGACTCCGTAAACGTGTCCACAATGGACACAGGGTTCTCCGTGGTGACTAGGGTGGAGGCTACTAACGTAGCCGATGATTTACCGAAGTATATGAAAAAGCGTGTTGCATGCCAACGTTCTAAGGCGGACTTTAGAACGTCGCCTCGAGCCCGATCGTCGGCAGCACCGGGAACATGCTGATGCCGCTGCGGGTGGGCGGGTCGTTGTCGAAGTTGTAGAAGTAGAAGAGCACGTTCTTGCGGTTGGTGGTGTTCAGCACCTGCAGATAGGGCGTGAGCGTGCCCCAGCGGCGCGTGTACTCGCGGCGGAAGGTGAGGTCCAGGCGCGAGTAGCTGGGGTAGCGCTGGCGGTTGCGCTCGCCGGGGACCACGTAGATCGGCACCTCGGGGTCCTTGCCCACGGGACGGGGGATGCGGTAGCCGCCGTTCACCAGGTCGGTCTCGAAGCCCACGTACGAGGCCACCGGCCGCGAATACGGCACCCCGCTGCCGAAGTTCAGCCGCAGCCCCGCCTCGATCTTCCCCGGCAGCGGGTACTCGGCGACCACGTCCAGGTCCACGCGCCGGTCGAAGATGGGGGGGAAGCTGATGGTCTCGGGCACGCCCTCCAGCCCCAGGTTCAGCGGATCGGGGAAGGTGCGTTGCGCCTTGAGCAGCGACAGCGTGACCCATCCCCGCAGCTTCCCCGTGGTCCGCCGCACCATGAAGTCCGCCCCGTACGACCAGCCGCGCCCCTCCAGCAGGTCGTCGGTGGGATCGTTGGGATCGTCGGCGCTGTTGAGGTCGGTCACGCCCAGGTAGCGCCGGTAGTATCCCTCCGCGCTCACGTACCAGTCGTCGCCCCAGTACTTCTCGATGCCGAGCTGCGCCTGGTCGCTCACCACGGCGGGAACGTTCTCGTCCGCCGTCACCCAGTAGTCGTTGCTCACGGGAAGCTGCTCGTCGCGCAGCGAGTGCACGTACTGCACGTAGCGCCCGGCCGCCACCTTCACCGCCCCGTCGCGCCGCGCGCCGAAGAAGCGCTTCACCGCCACC
>Ga0247773_1000032_pt1 | contig 58765 bp, 46 predicted proteins | sample UWRJL092311B6_FD_179934 | JGI IMG/M metagenome (GOLD analysis project Ga0247773, IMG submission 179934) | Plant litter microbial communities from Arlington Agricultural Research Station in Wisconsin, United States - UWRJ-L092-311B-6 | ecosystem: Environmental > Terrestrial > Plant litter >... | reverse complement strand
CGACTCGCCGCGAACCGTACGCGGAGCCGCGGCGCCGATGACACATCCGGAGCGGCGCCTTGCCATCATCCCCCACGCGCGGCACTTTCGCACCCGCGCCGGCCATAGGCGCCGACCCTCGAGCCTCGCATCCCCACCCGACCCACGCTCCCGATGCCGATCCGCCGCCTCACGGCCGCACTCGCCGTCACCCTCCTCTGCGCCGCTCCCGCCGCCGCCCAATCCGCCGACGAGGCGCTGCTGGCCGCGGTGCGCGGCAACGACGCCGCCGCCATCGACGCGGCGATCCGCGCCGGCGCCAACGCGCGCGCCGCCGGCGAGAACGGCACCCCGCTGGCCATCGCCGCCATGTTCGGCCGCGTGAACGCGGTGCGCGCATTGCTGGAGCACGGGGCCGATCCCGCCGGCCCCGGCCCCAACGGCGGCAACGCGCTGAACGCCGCCTTCTTCGCCATGAACGGCACCGTGCTGCTGGGCCGCGACGACGAGCCCGATCCCGCCCGCCGCGCCGACGCGGTGGAGATCGTCCGACTGATCGCCGCGCGGAAGACGGGGCTGGACAACGCCGTGCGCATCGGCCCCACCACCATGACGCCGCTGATGCAGGCCGCCAACGCCGGCGCGCTCGACGTCGTACGAATCCTGCTGGAGGCCGGGGCCAACCCGAACGCGGCCAACGGCGGCGGCTACACCGCGCTCGACTTCGCGGCCGACCGCGCGCCGGTGTGGTCCACCTTCCCGGCGGCGGACCGGGTGGAGATCGTGCGCGCGCTGCTGGCCAGGGGCGCGCGCGCCAGCCACGCCGGCGCCGACGGGCTCACGCCGCTGGCGCGCGCCCGCCGCGCGGGGAACGCGGCCATCGTCGCGCTCCTCCAGGCACCCGGCCGCTGAACGCCGCGCCGCCACCATTCACCGGAAACCCCTTGAGCGACACGCCGAACCAGCTCGTCTTCCGCTCCGCGCACGTGGTGACGCCCGAGGGCGCGCGCGACGCCGCCGTCTGGGTGAAAGACGGCACCATCGCCGCCGTCCGCGCCTTCGCCGACGTGCCGGCCGGCGTGCCGGTGATCGAGTGCGGCGACGAGTACCTGCTCCCGGGGCTGGTGGACACGCACGTCCACGTGAACGACCCCGGCCGCGCCGACTGGGAGGGGTGGGAGACGGCGACCATGGCCGCCGCCGCCGGCGGCGTGACCACGCTGGTCGACATGCCGCTCAACAGCATCCCCGCCGTGACCGACGAGGCGGCGGTGTGGGCCAAGGCCCGGGCCGCCGCCGGCCGCGCGCAGGTGGACGCGGCCTTCTGGGGCGGCGTGGTGCCGGGGAACGCCGACCAGCTTCGGGGGATGTGGGAGGCGGGGGTGCTCGGCTTCAAGTGCTTCCTCTCGCCCAGCGGCGTGGACGAGTTCACGCACGTGTCGGAAGAGGACCTGCGCGCCGCGATGCCGATTCTGCGCGAGCTCGGCGCGCCGCTGCTGGTGCACGCCGAGTCGCCCGCGGTGCTCGATGCCGCCGCGGCCGCCGCGCTCCCGGGCGCCGACCCGCGCGGCCACGCCGCCTGGCTCGCCTCGCGCCCGCCCCAGGCGGAGGTCGAGGCGGTGGAGATGCTGATCCGCCTCGTCCGCGAGTTCGGCACCCGTCTCCACGTCGTCCACGTCTCCGCCGCCCAGGCGCTGGAGCCGATCCACCATGCCCGGCAGGAGGGGCTGCCGGTCACCGCCGAGACCTGCCCGCACTACCTCCACTTCGCCGCCGAGGACGTGCCCGACGGCGCCACCGAGTTCAAGTGCGCCCCGCCGATCCGCGAGGCCGCGAACCGCGAAGACCTGTGGACGGCGCTCGGCGCGGGGTGGATCGACCTGGTCGCCACCGACCACTCCCCCGCCCCGCCCGAGATGAAGCTGCGCGCCACCGGCGACTTCGTACGCGCCTGGGGCGGGATCGCCTCCATCCAGCTCGGCCTCTCCGCCGTCTGGCGCGACGCGCGAGAGCGGGGCTACACTCCCGGCCACCTGGCGCACTGGATGGCTGCCGCCCCCGCGCGCCTGGCCGGCCTCGACCGCCGCAAGGGCACCATCGCGCCGGGGATGGACGCCGACCTGGTGGTGCTGGACGCGGACGCCGAGTACCTGGTGGAGCCCGGCCGTCTCTTCCACCGTCACAAGCTCACGCCGTACGTGGGCTCCGTCCTCCCCGGCGTGGTGGAGCAGACCTGGCTTCGGGGGATGAAGGTCTACGAGCGCGGCGAGATCACCGGCCCCCCGCGCGGCCACGTGCTGCTGCGGACCGCGTTGTAGACTGCTGGCGCTATGATGTGGGTGCCGGTGAAGCGTCTCGTCGTGGCGCGATCATCGGCTGCCATCCCGAGCGCGACCACGCATCGCCGCGGCATGCAGCGGCGACCGCAGCGCGACGGATCTATCGCCAGTCGACGCGACACACCGGCGGTAGCGTTCCGTCGGTTATAGATCCTGCGGCCTGCAAGCGGTTGTGAGTGCGTCGGATAGGGCGTGTTCGGCCTCAGGGTGACAACTCGGGCGAGGGTGCAGATGCGAACGGCGGCGCTCCGTGCGGTAGAACCGACGGCGTGGACCCGATTCGATGGGCCTAGAGATGCGAACGGATCCAGGGAAGGTGACGATGGACGGCGTGCGGAACATCCAGGCCGAGTTCGGCCGCATCGGCGAGCAGTGGTCGCCGCGCGTGATCGCGGCGGCCAACGGGCAGTACGTGAAGCTCGCGAAGGTGCAGGGCGAGTTCGTCTGGCACGACCACGCCGATGAGGACGAGGTCTTCATCATCTTTCGTGGCCGCCTGACCCTGCGCTTCCGCGACCGGGCGGACGTCACGCTCGCCGAGGGCGACCTCTACGTCGTCCCCAGGGGCGTCGAGCACTGCCCCGTCGCCGAGGAAGAGTGCTGGGTGATGCTCCTGGAGCCCGCGCAGACGAAACACACCGGTGACGTCGAGACGCCGATGACGAAATCGATCGACCAGCAGATCGCCGCCGGCGTCGTCCCGTGAGATCCCCCTCCCCAGGCAGTTCGGGGATACTCCGGGGGAAAGAGCCGACCCACTGATCGCCATCCACCGAGCCTTGTTGTAGATGACCGACTTCACAGAGATGGTGGACCTGGCGTCCGAGCGCCTGGGCGGCACGGTGATCGCCGCGAACGACGAGTTCTTCGCGCCCAAGGAGGCGCTGCTCAATCCGGGCGAGCCCGAGTGGCGCGAAGACGCGTACACCGAGCGCGGCAAATGGATGGACGGCTGGGAGACGCGCCGCCGCCGCGAGCCGGGGCACGACTGGGCGATCGTCCACCTGGGCGTGCCCGGCGTCATCCACGGCGTGGTGGTGGACACGCGCTGGTTCCGCGGCAACTATCCGGAGCAGTGCTCCATCGAGGCGTGCGAGCTTCCCGGCGTCCCCCTGCTCGACGAGCTCGAGGCGGCGGAGTGGACCGAGATCCTGGCGGTCAGCCAGTTGCAGGGGAACCTGCCCAACCCGTTCGCCATCAACAGCGAACGGCGCTGGACGCACCTGCGGCTGCGCATCTACCCCGATGGCGGCGTGGCGCGGCTGCGCGTGCACGGCGTGGCGCACGCCGACTTCCCCGCCTTCGTGCTGGGCGGCGGCGAGATCGACCTCGCCGCGATGGAGAACGGCGGGTGGGTGATGGTGTGCAGCGACATGTTCTACGGCGACCGGCAGAACCTGGTGCTCCCCGGCCGGTCGCGCTTCATGGGCGACGGATGGGAGACCAAGCGGCGCCGCGGCCCGGGGCACGAGTGGACGATCGTGCGGCTGGCCGCGCCCGGCGTGATCCACCGCGTGGAGCTCGACACCGATCACTTCAAGGGGAACGCGCCGGACCGGTGCACCCTGGAGGCGATCCACGCCCCCGGCGCCGACGCCGACGCGCTGCTGGCGAGCTCGGCGCCCTGGAAGCCGCTGCTGGCCGAGACGAAGCTGCAGCCCCACGCGCGCTTTCGCTGGGAAGACGAGGTGATGGAGGCGGGACCCGTGACGCACGTGCGCCTCGGCATCTTTCCCGATGGCGGAGTCGCGCGGCTGCGCGTGTACGGCACCCTGGCGGACCCGGAGCGATGAACGGACTCGATCGGCTGAACGACCTGGACGACGCGGATGCCACCGCCGCGTTCCTCACCTGCTGCGGCTCGCCGGTGTGGGCGCGGCAGATGGCGTTGATGCGCCCGTTCATCACCGAGGCGGAGATGCTGGAGGCGGCCGACCGCATCTGGTGGTCGCTGAACGCGGACGACTGGCTCGAGGCCTTCCGCGCACACCCGCGCATCGGCGAGCGCAAGGCCGAGCGCGCGCAGACCGGGCGCGAGGCCGCCTGGAGCGCCCAGGAGCAGGCCGGCGCCACCGCCGCCGCCAGCGCCACCATCGCCGCGCTCGCCGAGGGGAACCGCGCCTACGAAGAGCGGTTCGGCTACATCTACATCGTGAGCGCCGCGGGCAAGACGGGCGAGGAGATGCTGGCCAACCTGCGCGAGCGGATGGGCCACGACCCCGGCCGCGAGCTGAGCGTGGCCGCCGGCGAGCAGGCCAGGATCATGCGCCACCGCCTGGAGAAGCTCCTGGCGTACGATCCGCCGCCGCCCGGCATCTGACGCCGTAGCCTCCGTTCCTGAACATCATCCCCATCGAACCCGATCCTCATGAGCGCGATCACCACGCACGTGCTGGACACCGCGCGCGGCCTCCCCGCGATGGGCATCGCCGTGCTGCTGGAGCGCGCCGACGCCGCCGCGCAGATGCAGACCGTGGCCCGCGGCATCACCGACACCGACGGCCGGGTGCGCGGCCTCCTTCCCGAGGGCGAGGCGCTGGAGCCGGGCACCTACCGGTTGAGCTTCGACACGGGCGCGTACTTCACCGCCACGGCGGTCGAGGGCTTCTACCCCGAGGTCAGCGTGGTCTTCACCGCGCGCGAGGGCGAGACGCACTACCACGTGCCGCTGCTGCTGAGCCCGTACGGCTACAGCACCTACCGTGGGAGCTGACACATGCCCGCCAGGCTGGCCGCCAACAACTACGGCAAGAGCCGCGTTCGCCTCTTCCGCGTGACCCGTGACGGCGCGCGGCACTCCGTGGCGGACCTGACGGTGGACGTGGCGCTGGAAGGCGCCTTCGAGGCCGTGCACCGCGAGGGCGACAATGCCGCCGTGCTCCCCACCGACACCATGCGCAACACCGTGTACGCGCTGGCGAAGGAGCACCCGGTGACGCCCGTGGAGGCGTTCGGCCGCACGCTGGTGCGCCATTTCCTGGGCGCCACCGAACACGCCGATCGCGCGCGCGTGCGCATCGCCGCGCACGGGTGGGAGCGCATCGCGGTGGAGGGCGCGCCGCACGAGCACAGCTTCTCGCGCGGCCCGGCCGAGCGGCGGATGGCGTACGTCAGCGCCACGCGCGAGGGCGAGCGCTACCAGGCGGGGATCGAAGAGCTGGAGGTGCTGAAGACCACGCGCTCCGCCTTCGAGGGCTACATCAAGGACCGCTTCACCACGCTGCCGGAGACCAGGGACCGCATCTTCGCCACCGTCGTCAGCGCCCGCTGGACGTACGAGCGCGAGCCGGCGGACTTCGACGCGGCGTTCCACGCCGTTCGCACCGCGATCCTCACCACCTTCGCCGGGCACGATTCCCGGTCCGTGCAGCAGACGCTCTTCGCCATGGGCGAGGCCGCGCTCGCCGCCGCCCCGGAGGTGGGCGAGATCCACCTGTCGCTCCCCAATCGCCATCACCTCCTGTACGATCTCGCCCGCTTCGGGATGGAGAACGCCAACGAGGTGTTCGTCCCCACCAGCGAGCCCTTCGGCCTGATCGAGGCCACCATCGTCCGCGACGAGGGGTAGCGGCGCGCGGGATGCGCGCGGCTTCGACCGGCACGGTCGCCGCCTCGGCGAGCCCCTCCCCAGGCTCCTCCCCGCGCTCCGCGGGAGAGGGGAGAACGGCGGCGTTGGCGCAGTCCGAAGCTGTAGCCCACGACGCGGAGCTCCTTCCGCGCGCCATCGCCAAGGCTACGGCATCGCCCGTAGTCCGCGCAGGCGGACTTCGTGTCGTCGTTGCCGCGAATTCATTCGCCCCTGCCTCGCTGGACGCGATACGACTGGTCGCCCCCGGGGGTGACGGTTCCCCGTTGCCGACGCACTCTTTCCATCGCACGGGCTCCGCGCGTAGGTTGGCGGGGTCCGTGGCATGCATCCGGCGTGTGCGAATCGTCGTCCGCGCGCGCCCGCCGAACCGCTTCCTTCCGGAGACCGACCCAAGGTGAATCGAGAGTACCTGCGCTGGTACAGCCGCTCGCTGGGGCGCGACATGGAGATGGTGGTGTTCGGCCACGCCGGCGCGCGCATGGTCGTGTTCCCCACCTCCATGGGCCGCTTCTTCGAGTGGGAAGACCGGGGGATGGTGGAGGCGCTCGGCGACCACATCCGCCATGGCAACCTGCAGCTCTTCTGCGTCGATTCGGTCGACGCGGAGAGCTGGTACGCCAGGTGGAAGCATCCGCACGACCGCGCGGTGCGGCAGGGGCAGTACGAGGACTACGTGGTGCGCGAGGTGCTCCCCTTCAGCCAGAGCCGCAACGCCAACCCGTACCTGATCGCCGCCGGCGCCAGCTTCGGCGCCTACCACGCGGTGAACATCGGCCTGCGCAACCCGTGGCTGTTCAACCGCGTGCTGGGGTTGAGCGGCCTGTACGACATCCGCGAGCAGACCGACGGCTACTACGACGACGCCATCGCCGCGCAGAACCCCTCGCACTACGCCAGCCTGATCGAAGACCACGCCCGGCTCGAGGCGATGCGGCAGATGGACATCATCCTGGCCACCGGGCAGGAAGACGCCTTCGTCGACAACAACCGCTACCTCTCCCGCGCGCTGTGGGAGAAGGGCGTGGGCAACGCCCTGCGCCTGTGGGACGGCTGGGCGCACGACTGGCCCTGGTGGACCGACATGATCCGCCTGTACGTGGGCGGCCACGACTGAGAAGAGCAGTGCCCAGTGCCCGGTCCCCGGTGCCGAGATTTCGAGCGGTGCGCGGATGGGCGGGTATGGGGCGAAGAACTGAGCGGAAGAGGCGCTCGGGACCGGCACGGGTGCGGACGTGGGCCACTTTCGCACTCTCGTACTTTCGCACTCTCGCACTCTGGTGAGGATCCGATGACGCTGAAAGTGGGCTTGTTCGTGGGCCGCGAGTGGAGCTTCCCCCCGGCCTTCATCGAAGAGGTGAACCGGCGCGACCAGGGAGTGACCGCCGAGTACGTCAAGCTCGGCGCGCCGCGCATGGACGAGCCCTGCGAGTACGCGGTGATCATCGACCGCATCTCGCACGAGGTGCCCTTCTACCGCACCTACCTCAAGCATGCCGCGCTGCAGGGGTGCACCATCATCAACAACCCCTTCATGTGGACCGCCGACGACAAGTTCCTCGGCGCCACGCTCGCCACGCGCCTGGGGATCGCGCATCCCAAGACCGTCGTGCTGCCGAACAAGGAGTACATCCCCGGCATCGTGCACGACGAGAGCCTGCGCAACCTCCAGTACCCGCTCGACTGGCAGGGCATCGTCGACTACATCGGCATGCCGTGCATCCTCAAGGACGCGCATGGCGGCGGGTGGAAGGACGTGTACGTCTGCCGCACGCTGGAAGAGCTGATCCACCACTACGACACCAGCGGCCTCCTCACGATGATCGTGCAGGAGTTCATCGAGTGGGACCAGTTCATCCGCTGCATCTGCATCGGGCAGGAGAAGGTGATGCCCATCAAGTACGACCCCAAGGAGCGGAAGTACCACGTGGAGCACGACCACCTGGGGCCGGAGCTGGGGAAGCGCGTGGTCGACGACTCGCTCAAGCTCGTCCGCGCGCTGGGGTACGACATGAACTCGATGGAGTGGGCCGTCCGCGACGGCATCCCCTACGCCATCGACTTCATGAACCCCGCGCCCGACATGGACATCTACTCGCTCACCCCCCACTACTTCGACTGGGTGGTGAACGCCATGGCCGACATGGCCATCGACCTGGCCAAGAACCCGCGCCGCCAGGTGAAGGAGATGCGCTGGCAGGAGATGTTCGCCAGCAGCCGGCAGGAGGGCGCGAACGGCGGCGCCAAGCCGTCCGGCGTGGAAGGCCATGGCTCCCCCGCCGGCGACGAGCCGGTCGTCCCCCGGGGCCAGACCTCGGTCGATTTCGGCCAGTCGGGCACGCCGCTCTTCGCGGGCGGCGCGTCGTCGGGCGCGGCCACGCAGGGTGGCGCGGGCGGGCACGCGAGCGGCTCCGCCGGCACCTCCGCGATCCACGCGGACGCGGGCTCGGTGATCGACCAGTCGCCCGCGGCCGACCTGGAGCCGCCGGCCGAGGCGCCCGCGCCGCTGCGCAGCTACTCCGAGCCGCCGGAGTCGGCGGAGACGAAGGACGGCGGCAACGGCCGCGCCGCGCCGGCGGAGGAGCAGAGTTGAGCCACGACGTCCTGCGGCGGGCGATCGACACGTACCACGGGCTGCTGGACGATCCAGCGCTCGCGGGCGAGTCGGCCGCGTGGATGGAGGAGGGGCACCGGCTGCGCGGGATGTACTTCGGCGAACGGCCGCTCTGCTCGGTGCTGCGGCCGCGCTTCGTCACGGTCGACCAGTTCCGCACCGTGCGCCGCAAGATCGAGACGGTGATGGGCGCCTTCCGCCGCGCGCACCAGGCGGCGATGGCCGACCCGGCCCTGCTCGCGCAGTTCCATCTCCTCGACTGGGAGATGCAGCTGATCGAGCACGACCCCGGCTTCGCCAGCCCATCGCCCACCTCGCGGCTCGACGCCTTCTTCGACCCGGCCGACGAATCGCTGCGCTTCACCGAGTACAACGCCGAGACGCCCGCCGGGCCCGCGTACATGGACAACCTCAGCGAGGTGGTCATGGCGCTCCCGGCGATGCGCGAGTTCCTCAAGAGCCACGTGGTGCACCCGCTCCCCGCGCGGCACGGCGTGCTGCACGCGCTGCTGGGCGCGTACGCGGAGTGGAGCGGCCGCCGCGAGCTGCCGCGCATCGGCATCCTGGACTGGAAGGAAGTCCCCACCTACAGCGAGTTCGTCTTCTTCCGCGACTACTTCCGCTCGCAGGGAGTGCCGTGCGAGATCGCCGACCCGCGCGAGGTGGAGTACACGGGGGGCCGGCTGATGGCGGGCGACTTCCACGTCACCCTCGTCTACAAGCGCGTGCTGATCGACGAGCTGGTGCTGCGGATGGGGATCGACAACCCGGTGGTCCGCGCCATCCGCGACGGCGCCGTGTGCATGATCAACCCCTTCCGCTGCAAGGTGCTGTACAAGAAGGCCTCGCTCGCCGTGCTGGGCGACGAGCGCAACGAGCACCTGTTCTCGGGGGATGAGCGGCGGGCCATCGAGGCGCACATCCCCTGGACGCGCGTGGTGGAGGAGCGGGGCACGCGCTTCCATGGCGAGGAGATCGACCTCCTCCCGTGGATCGAGGCGAACCGCGAGCGGCTGGTGCTGAAGCCCAACGACGACTACGGCGGCCGCGGCATCGTCCTGGGCTGGCTGGTGAGCGACGACCAGTGGCGCGCGGCGGTGAAGGACGCGGTGGAAACGCCGTACGTGGCGCAGGAGCGCATCATCCTTCCCGTGGAGCCCTTTCCCAGCTGGGTCGACGGGCGGGTGGAGGTGTACGACCGCATGGTCGACATCGCCCCCTTCATCACCCACTCGCAAACGATGGACGGCGCGCTCACCCGCATCGCCACCGACCCGCTGCTGAACGTGACGGCGGGTGGCGGCAGCTCCGTCGCCACCATGCTGGTGGAGCCGCGGTAGGCGCGGACCGCGCCCATGCCCCTGGCCCGACGCACCCTCGCCTCCGTCGCGGCGGCGTTCCTTCCCGCCGCCGTGATCGTGGTGTTCGGGGCGCTGGTGTGGAGCAGCATGCGCCACGCCGACGCCGACACCGGGGCCGTGCTGCACGCGCGCGCCGTGGTGCTTTCGGTGGAGGAGACGCTCTCTCAGCTGCGCGACGCCGAGACCGGGCAGCGCGGGTACCTGCTCACCGGCGACCCGCGCTACCTGGAGCCGTACCAGGCCGCGGTGAGCCGGGTGAACGCCACCGTGGTCCAGCTGCGCGGCGTGGCGACCGTGCACCCCGGGCAGCAGGCGCGCGCGGCACGGCTGCAGGCGCTGGCCGCCGCCAAGGTGAGCGAGCTCGAGGCCACCGTGGCGCTGCACCGCGCGGGGCGGCGGGCCGGCGCGCTGGAGCTGGTGCGCACCGGCCGGGGCAAGGCGCTGATGGATTCGGCGCGCGCCGTGGCCGGCGCCATGGAGCGGGCCGAGGAGACGGCGCTCGCGCGGCGCGACCTGGACGAGCGGCGCTACCGCGGCCGGGTGCAGGCGCTGCTGCTGGCCGGGATCCTGGCGGGGGCGGCCGCCGCGGTGCTGGCCAACCTCCTCTTCGCCCGCGACGCGGCGGCGCAGACGCGGCTGGCCGACGAGATCCGCGAGCACAACGAGCGGCTGCAGGACCAGACCCTGGAGCTGGAGCAGCAGCTGACCGAGAACCAGGAGATCACCGCCGAGCTGGAGGAGACCGGCGAGCAGCTGCGCGAGGAGCGCGACCGCGCCACGGTGCTGGCCGCCCGCGCCGACGCGGCGAACCACGCCAAGAGCGAGTTCCTGGCGGCGATGAGCCACGAGCTGCGCACCCCGCTCAACGCCATCGCCGGCTACGCCGACCTGCTCGACGTGGGGGTGTACGGCGCGCTCAACGACCCGCAGCGCGTGGCCGTGGGCCACATCCGCCGCTCCGAAGAGGCGCTGCTCGCGCTGATCAGCGACGTGCTCGACTTCGCCCAGGCCGAGGCGGGGACCACCGAGGTGCGCGTGGAGCCGTTCGAGGTGGCGCCCGTGCTCGACGAGGTGGAGGCGTTCGCCGCCGCCCGGGCCCGGGCGCGGGGGCTGGAGGTGCGGCGCGCACCCGTGCCCCCCGGCCTGCGCGCGCTGGGCGACCCGCGGCGCGTGCGGCAGGTGGTGAGCAACCTGCTCGACAACGCCGTCAAGTACACCGACGCCGGGCACGTCACGCTCTCGGCCGCGCGCGCGGGCGGCCGGGTTCGCGTCACCGTGGCCGACACCGGCCGGGGGATCGCCGGCGACCAGCTGGAATCGGTGTTCGACCGCTTCGTGCAGCTGGAGCGAGGGCGCGGCGAGCGGAGCCTGGAGGGCGTGGGGCTGGGGCTCACCATCGCGCGCGACCTGGCGCGGCGGATGGGCGGCGAGCTGGCGGTGGAGAGCCGCCCCGGAATGGGGAGCACCTTCACCCTGTCGCTCCTGGCCGACCCGGCGGAGCACCCCGGCGCGGAATGATGGAAACCGCCCGCCGGCACGCCTTCCGGGCCCGGCCCCGCGGCGGTAAACAATTTGCGGCAGAGGGAATCCGCTCCCTCTGCGACCCGGCGACTCGCGACGCTCCCGGCGACCTGACCCGAGAGGCCCATCCATGATGAAGCAGCCGTCCCTCACCCTCGGGATCGAGGAAGAGTACCAGATCATCGATCCGGAGACGCGCGAGCTGCGCTCGTACATCACCGAGATCCTGGACCACGACCACCTGATCCTGGGCGAGATCAAGCCCGAGCTGCACCAGAGCATCGTGGAGGTGGGGAGCCCCGTCTGCCAGACGCCCGCCGAGGTGAGCCAGGAGCTCAAGCGGCTGCGGGGGATGGTGATGGAGCTGGCCGCCAAGAAGGGGCTCAAGGTGGTGGCGGCGGGAACGCACCCCTTCAGCAGCTGGATGACGCAGGAGATCACGCCGCTGGAGCGCTACCTTGGCGTGAAGCAGGACATGCAGGACCTCGCCCAGCAGCTGCTGATCTTCGGCACGCACGTGCACGTGGGGATCGAGGACCGCGAGTTCATGATCGACGCCATGAACGTCGCGCGGTACTTCCTCCCCCACCTCCTCTGCCTCTGCTCGTCGAGCCCCTTCTGGATGGGGCGGACGACCGGGCTCAAGAGCTACCGCAGCGTGATCTTCCGCAACTTCCCGCGCACCGGCGTGCCGCGGGTGATGCGCGACTGGCGCGAGTTCCAGAGCCTGCAGAGCACGCTGGTCGACACCGGCTGCATCCCCGATGGGAGCAAGATCTACTGGGACGTGCGGCCGCACCACAAGTTCCCCACGCTCGAGTTCCGCTTCCTGGACGTGTGCACGCGCGTGGACGAGGCGGTGTGCGTCGCCGCGCTGCTGCAGGCGATCGTGCTCAAGCTGTGGCGGCTGCGGCGCGACAACATGACCTTCCGCGTGTACGCGCACGACCTGATCGAAGAGAACAAGTGGCGCGCCGTGCGCTACGGCTTCGACGGCAAGCTGATCGACTTCGGCAAGCGCGCCGAGTGCCCGGCGCGCGACCTGATCCGCGAGATGCTGGAGTGGTTCCTGGACGACGTGGTCGACGAGCTCGGCAGCCGCCAGCAGATCGAGTACGCCTTCCGCATCATGGACGAGGGGAGCAGCGCCGACCGCCAGCTCGCCGTCTACCAGCAGACCGGCTCCCTGCACGCCGTGGTCGACCACCTCATCGCCGAGACCGAGGAAGGCGTCTTCCCCGCCGCCGGCGCGCACGCCCAGGCGGCGGATTAGGCCGCGACGGAATTGGGGGCGCGGGATCTTCACCGATCGAGATGGAGCCGCGGACAAACGTCCGCGGCTCCATCGATTGCGAGATCGGGGGTGTGGTCGGCGAAGATCGCGCGCCCAGCGGAGGATCGCCGACCTCATCTCGTTCCACTCCGTGGGCCAGAGCATCTCCGGCATCGGCTTTCGTTTCGGCGAAATGGGTGAGGCTCCGCGTTGCGTGCGCGAGGTCCTCGTCCGCGAAGCGGCGCGTGTAGAGGCGCATCATCTCGCCCAACGCAGTCCCGTGGTCCCGAGCGCGTACAGATCGATGAAGTCCTTGCGCGACCCGCGACTCGCGGCGGCGGCGACCTTCATCGCCGCGAGATCAGGAATCGACCCGAGAGTGCGGCCGAACGCGTCCCGGGCGACGCCTGGCTCCAGGAGAGGGTACCGATACCGCGGGAAGCTCAGCTGAACATCGGACACGACGGCGTGCAGCGTCCCCTCGGCTTGCGACCGGACCGACACGGAGGGAACCAGCGCACGCGGCCTCCGCGGTGTCATCCGGATCGAAGTCCACCGTAGCAACCAGTCGAAATCCACGGATCGGCGGTGGCCCGGGTGGAGCGCGACGGCTGCCCCACCCGGGAGATAGAAACCAGCCTCACGATCCAACCCCTGGGGAACGGAATTCGCCGCCGGTCGTATAGAGGGTCGTTGTGATCACGGGCACATTCGCCTATCTTGATGTGCGGTCCCGATCTTGCTCGGCAGACGGGGCCGTTTTTTCGTAAATCAGCACCAGGGTTCAGGATGCAGCGCCGCCCGGTCATCGGAATCACCACCCAGACGCTCCAGTCCATCGACCGCATCCCGGCAGACCTGCCGGAGAGCTGGGTGATGAACCAGCGCTACTTCCACGCCTGCACCGCGGTGGGCGCCATCCCCTGGATGGTGCCGCTGCTGGACGACGACGTGGATACGCTCCGCGGGATCTACGAGCGGCTCGACGGGCTGTTCATCCCCGGCGGCGTGGACATGGACCCGGTCAGCTACGGGTGCGAGCGCCACGAGCTGTGCGGCCGCACCGACCCGCCGCGCGACGCGGTGGAGCTGATGTTCACCCGCTGGGCGCTGGAAGACGGCAAGCCCGTGCTGGGCGTGTGCCGCGGGATGCAGGTGATCAACGTGGCCGCGGGCGGCACGCTGGTGCAGGACTGCGGCGAGCTGTACCCGGGGTCGATGAAGCACGACTACTTCCCCGGCGCGGGGTGGGCGCGCGACCACCTGGCGCACGCCGTGCGCGTGGCCGAGGGCTCGCGCCTGCACGAGGCGTTCGGCGTGGCCGAGCAGCCCGTCAACTCCATGCACCACCAGGGGCTGTGCGACATCGGCAGCGGCCTGGTGGCCAGCGCCTGGGCGCCCGACGGGCTGGTGGAGGCGGTCGAAGCCGTCCGCGACGACCACTGGCTGGTGGGCGTGCAGTGGCACCCCGAGATGCTGATCGACCACCACGAGGGAACGCGCCGGCTCTTCGAGGCGTTCATCGAGGCCGCCAACCAGTTCCACGACGCGGCCGTCCTGGCCTGACCACCGGCCGGCACCGCCAAGGGAGGGGCGCGAGCGATCGCGCCCCTTCGTGTTTCCCCCTCCCCCGCTCGCCCCTCCTCCCCGCCGCCGATCACCCGCCCCGGCTACCTGCAAATCTGCGGCGCAACAGGAGCGCGCCCAGAATGCCGCCGGTGGCTCAAATACCGGCCGATCAGGGCCTTCGGATGAACCTTTTTGCTTCACCTCCATTGACGCGGAGGCAATGAGCACACACCTTCCTGCTCAACTTGGACGCGAGCAACGCCCTTCAGCGGGGAATTTCACATGCAAGGGAGACCGGAGCGGCAGGTGCGGGAAGAGCGGCAGGAAGAGCTTCCGATGAAAGAGCTGGAGGTGATCCGCGACGCTCTCCGCCAGAGCACGGAGGTGAACAGCCTCCGTTTCACCGCGCGCGAGCTGGGGATGAGCCCCACCGGCCTGCGGGGCCTGATCGACGGCACCGCGCCGTACGGAAAGACGATTCGGAAGCTGCGGGCCTGGTACGCGGAGTGGGCGCGCCGCGAGGGAGTGCTGGACGTGGCCGACGCCAAGGCGATCGAGGTGCTCACCGGCACCATCCGCGAAGACCGGCGCGCCGAGGCCGCCGAGGCGATCCGCCAGCTGGTGGAGAAGTACCGCCGCGGCGACTGATCGGCCGGCACCGAACGACCGCTGTTCACAGGAAGGCACGAGAGACCCGGTCTCTCGTGCCTTCGTCGTGTGCATCGCATCCCCCTGACGCTGCGAAGGCAGGCTCATGTCACACGGAGGAGCGGAGGAGAACTGCTCGCGCCGGCAGCTCTCCATCTCTCCGATCCGCCGGGTGAGCGCGCAGCTGCGGTTCGCCGTCAGCCGCCTCGGCTGACTCAGACCAGCGTCGGCGCCATGAAGTAGTCGAACCCCGTCTCGCTGCTCCGCCACGCCCGCACGCGGTAGATGCGCCCCGGCGCGTCCGGCTCCAGCCGCACCCACTGGTCGGCGCCGTGCCAGAAATGGCGCTCGCCGGTGAGCAGCTCCTCCACCTCCCACGGGTCGTTCCAGCCGATCCCCATCTGGTCGAGCGGAAAGTGCAGCATGGTCTCGTGCGCCTGGAACGGGTCCAGGTTCACGGCCACGAACACCATGCTGGTCCGGTCCTCCGTCATCTTCCCGTAGAACAGGATGTCGCCGCTGTCGGCGGGATGGAAGCGCAGGTTGTCGTACTCCTGGAGGGCGGCGTTCTGCCGGCGCACCAGGTTCAGCCGCGTGATCAGCGGGCGGATGTTGCCGGGGCGCTCCCAGTCCCACGCCTTGATCTCGTACTTCTCGCTGTTCAGGTACTCTTCCTTCCCCGGCGCCAGCGCCTCGTTCTCGCACAGCTCGAAGCCGCTGTAGATGCCGTACACGCTCGACAGCGTGGCCGCCAGGATCGCGCGGATCATGAACGCCGGCCGCCCGCCCCGCTGCAGGAACTCGGGAAGGATGTCGGGCGTGTTGGGGAACAGGTTCGCCCGGTAGTACTCCTTCATCGGCGTCTGGGTGAGCTCGGTGAAGTACTCCGTGATCTCGCCCTTGAAGTTGCGCCAGGTGAAGTAGCTGTAGCTCTGCGAGAACCCCGCCTTGGCGAGCGCCTTCATCATCTTGGGGCGCGTGAACGCCTCGGAGAGGAAGATCGTCTCCGGGTGGTCCTTCTGCACCTCGCGGATCACCCACGCCCAGAACTGCACCGGCTTGGTGTGCGGGTTGTCGACCCGGAAGATCTTCACTCCCTGCCCCACCCAGAAGAGAAAGACGTCGCGCCACTCGCGCCACTGCGCCTCCCAGTCGTCGCCATAGAAGTTCAGGGGGTAGATGTCCTGGTACTTCTTGGGCGGGTTCTCGGCGTACTTGATGGTCCCGTCCGGGCGCACGTAGAACCAGCCGGGGTGGTCCTTGGCATACGGATGGTCCGGGCTGACCTGGATGGCGAAGTCGATGGCGATCTCCAGCCCGTGGGCGGCCGCCGCGTCGACCAGCGCGCGGAAGTCGTCCAGCGTCCCCAGCTCGGGGTGCACGTCGCGGTGGCCGCCCGCCTCGCCGCCGATGGCGTAGGGCGAGCCGGGCTGGTCCGCCCCCGCGCCCAGGGTGTTGTTCTTTCCCTTGCGGAACTGCAGGCCGATCGGGTGGATCGGCGGAAAGTACAGCACGTCGAAGCCCATGTCGCGCACGTACGGCAGCTTGGCGATCACGTCGCGGAAGGTGCCGTGGCGCGCCGGGTCGTCGCTCATCGACCGCGGAAAGAGCTCGTACCAGGCGGCGAAGCGCGCGGCCACGCGGTCCACCTGCAGCGGCAGGTGCGGCGTGTGCTCCGTCAGGTCGCCGCGGATCGGGGTCCGAGTCATCAGCGCCAGCAGCTCGGCGTCGAGCGCGGCGGCCACGCGGTCGGCGATGGTGTGGCCGCCCGCGCCGCCCTCCAGCGCCCGGGCCACCGCGGTGAACTCGGCCTCGCGGTGCAGGTGCGTCACCTCGCCGGTCTCGTCGCCCAGGATCTCGACCAGGAACGTGTTCAGCCTCTCCGCGTCGGCGCCCGCCGCCTCGGCGGCGCTCACGGCCACCAGCTGCGCGCCCTCGAACAGCTCCAGCGTCACGTTCTGGCCGGCGTCGTACTTCTTCCGCAGGTCGCTCTGCCAGGTGCCGAACCAGTCCGTCCACGCCACCACCGTGTACAGCCAGCGGCCGATGCGGTCCACCGTGAACGAGCCGGTCCAACGGTCGTTGTCCCAGAACCTCATCGGCGCCTCCATCCACTCCGCGTCGCTCTCGTGGCGGTAGCGAACGGCGGCGGCGATGGCGTCGTGCCCCTCCTTGAACAGGTCGGCGAGCACCTCCACGGTGTCGCCCACCTCGCGCTTGATGGCGTAACGGCCGCAGTCCAGCTCCGGCTCCACGCACTCGATCACGATCTTGCGGCTGGCGTCGATCTGCTGCTCCGGCATCGGCGGTCCTGTGGGATGTTTGCTCTGCTCTGCGGTCGAACGGGGCGGGGCGGCAAGCGCCGGGCCACGCATGGCGCTCAAGTTAAGCGGAACGGATGATCTGGCGAGATGCCGGGACGTGGTGTCGACCGGGCGGTGTCGACGGGGCGGTGTCGACGGGGCGGTGTCGGCGGGGCGGGGTCGGCGGGACGGGGGCGACGGGGGAGGAACGGCAAGGGCGGGGTTCGGGCGTGTTTGGCGCCGGGGCGCCAAACCGGGCTGCGCGCGCCGTAGGCAACGATACCGCCGTTGCCAACGGCGCCGGGCCACCGCCGCGCCACGGTTCGCGGCGGACCCCGCGGCCCATGCGCGCGCGGCGCCGTCCCGGCCCTCCGGGCGCGCATCCCTCACGCATGTTTCTTTGCCGCAACCACGTACATCGCCCGTGCGCCGCCGCCCGAGGCGATTGAAATCGCGGCTACCGACGGCCCAAAGTCGCTCCGCGGCTCCCTCGCGAGCATCCGCGTATGGCGCAGGCGCGTTCGCGAGCGACGAAGTGCTCCCCCTCGGGCGGGGGGCCGGGAGAAGGGGGCTGCCGCGGCGGCGGCGCCATTCTCCCGGCCCGAAGTGTTCCAGGATGTCGAGCCTCGGCTCGCCGGGGGAGTGGAGGCCCGATTCTGCTACAACGCGGGTGGCAGACTTGCTCCCGCACCGGATGTTTGGTTACCCTTGGAGGCGCGGACGTCCACCACCCGGTACGTTCGCCCATCCGCCTGACCCGACGGACGCATGGCGCTGCGAACATTCACCTGCCGCGACGGCGTGACGTGGAACGTGTGGAACGTGGTTCCCACGCTCTCCACCGCCACGCGCCGGCTCACCCTCGGCACGGGGATGGCCGAGGGGTGGCTCTGCTTCGAGGGCGGCGGCCTCAAGCGCCGCATCGTCCCCGTCCCCGCCGATTGGGAAGCGTGGGAGCAGGACCAGTTCCAGGTCGCCCTCGACGGCGCCGAATCCGTCCAGCGCAAGACGGACGGCTGACCCGCGGCTCCCCCGGCGCTCCCGCACCTCACCCCGCCAGCGCCGGCTCCAGCTCCCCCACCAGTCCCTCCACCGTCGCGATGCGGGCGAACCGGCCGCGCAGCGCGAACTCCGTCGCGCGGGTGATCGCCTCCACGCCCTGCACCTCTCCCGTCGCCGCCTCGGTGATCGGGAACGTCGCGGTCGCCTCGGTCACGAAATCCACGTCGTAGCCCAGGTCGCCGGCCAGGCGCGCGGTGGTCTCGCAGCACTGCTCCGTCTGGATCCCGGTGATGGCCAGCCGCCGCACCCCGCGCTCCTCCAGCAGCTCCGCCAGCCGCGTGCTGGTGAAGGAGTTGCGCGTCGTCTTGCGCAGCACCGCCTCGCCCTCGCGCGGCTGCAGCCACGCCTGCACGCGCACGTGGCCGCTCTCCGCGCGAAAGGCGGCATCCTCGTCCACGTGCAGCACCCAGATCACCGGCAGCTCCGCCGCGCGATAGGCATCCACCAGCCGGGCCAGGTTCGCCTCGAACGCCGGGTTGCTCCGCCGCGCCCATCGCCCCTCATCCACCCTGAACGACTCCTGCACGTCGATCACCAGCAGCGCCGACCGCTCGATCGCCTCCTTCGCCTTCGCTCCCATCGCTCCCCCCGCGTCACGTGTAGGTGGACAATTCCCGCACGAACGAAGGTAATCGGGCCCATTTCGGATCGATGAGCGCCATTCGGGCCAGTGTGCCATCGTTATGGGACGGGATTGGACGTTCCGCACAATCAGGTTACCGTAGAGAAGACTCTGAGCGGAGGAGCGAGCACATGAGCGCCGTCGAAGCAGACATCTTCGCGGGAAGCCTCTCCGAGCTGGCGAAGCAGGCCGCTCGCGGAGAAGAGGTGGTGCTGGTCGTGGAGGGGGAGCCGATCGCGCGCATCGTTCCCATCGAGCGCCGGAAGCGGCGCGAGTTTGGCAGCGGCGCCGGGATGATCACGATCTCCGCGGATTTCGACGAGCCGCTGGAGGATTTCAGGGACTACCAGTGATGAGCGGCGTCCGCGCGCTGCTGGGCACGCACACGTTCCTGTCGTTCACCACGGGTGATCCGCGTCTCAGCCCAACGGCCCGCGAGCTGATCGAGAACCCCGAGAACGAGATGCTGCTGAGCCTGGCGAGCGTGTGGGAAATCGCCATCAAGGCAACCTCGGAAAGCTCACGCTCGATCCGTCGTTCGACGAGGCGATCCTGGGGCAGATGGCGTACAACGACATCCGGCTCCTCGGGATCGACCTCGCTCACATCCGGGAGATCCTCGCCCTCCCCTGGCACCACCGCGATCCGTTCGATCGGCTGATGATCGCGCAGGCGAGGCGAGAGGGGATCCCGATCATCGGCGTGGACCAGGTGTTCGACCAGTACGAAGCCGACCGGATCTGGTGAGGTGCGGTCGTGAATGCCGAACGGGGGCGAGACCTGCGTGGTCTCGCCCCCGTTCTCCGTCGCTGGTCTTCACCCGTCCGCCTTACTCGCGGGGCGGGTCGCCCCACTGGTAGGGGAGCTGGTTGAAGAGGTAGCGCACCACCACGTCGATCTTGTTGGTGCGGAGGCGGTCGGTGCGCGCCGTCACCACCGTGGCCAGGCCGTGGCGGTGCGCCTCGAGCGTCACCGTGCCCTCGGCGCCGGTGTAGACGACGTGGTGGCCGCTCTCTTCCATGCGCGCCAGCTCGGCGCGCTCGGTGAAGATCTGGTGCGCCTTCGCGAACACCTCGCGCGTGGGGAGCACCGTGCTGCGCTCATAGTCGGACATCGCTCGCTTCTCCTCGGTATCGTCCAGTCGGGGCGCGGCGGCCCCGTTCGCTCACTTCGCCTGGCTCCGCAGCACGTCGCGGAGAACGTCCAGCGGCTGGGCGCCCAGCAGCAGCTCGGCGCCCGCGCCGCCGCCCACCACCAGCGCGGGCACGGCGTCGATCCCCAGCCGCCGCGCCAGCATGGCATCGGCATCCACCGCGCCGCCGTGGCGGTCCACGTCCAGCACCACGTGCGTCTCGGTGGCGTCCAGCCCCAGCGCCGCGGCCAGCTCCACCAGCACGTCCACCCGGCCGATGTCGCGCCCGTCGCCGAAGTAGGCGGCGAAGAGCGCCTCGCGCATCGCGCGGCCCAGGCCGCGTTCGGCGGCCTGCTTGGCGAGCTCGTGCGCCTTGCGGGTGCGCGGGAGCACGGGCGGCAGGCGCAGCGGAACGCCGGCCTCGTCCGCCAGCGGCCGCGCGGCCTCCACCTCGCCCGCCGGGGCGGAGAGCGGGAGCGGCGCGGGCGCGGCGTACAGCTCGAACGCGGCGTAGCGCGGCACGGCCAGCCCCTCGTCTTCCAGGCGGCGCAGGGCGGCCTCGGTCACGTGGCAGAAGGGGCTCGTGAAGTCCGAGAACACCAGCACCGGCACGGCCGCCAATCGCCCGTCACCCACGTGAGAAGCCTCCTGTGTTCGGCGGCGCCCAATCTGACCCGCGGTGCCGGGGCACGCAAGCGCCCGGCGGCCCCACACTTGCCCCGCCTCCCCCGCTCTCGCGGACGGAAACGAGCGGAAGGCTGGATGATGGCGGAGCCGTGGACGCACCACGTGGATGAGGTGAACGGGATCCGGCTGCACTGGGTGGAGCAGGGCGCGGGCCCGCTCGTGCTGCTGCTGCACGGATTTCCGGAGTTCTGGTACGAGTGGCGCCACCAGATCCCGGCGCTGGCGGCGGCCGGCTTCCGCGTGGTCGCGCCGGACCTGCGCGGCTACAACCTTTCCGAAAAGCCGAAGGGCGTCGACAGCTACCGGGCCGGCCGGGTGATGGAAGACGTGGTCCAGCTGGTCCGCCATCTGGGCGCGGAGCGCGCGCACGTGGCCGGGCACGACTGGGGCGGCGTGATCGCGTGGCGGCTGGCGATCCGCCGGCCCGAGGTGGTGGACCGCCTGGCGATCATCAACGCGCCGCACCCCGCGATCTTCGGCCGCGAGCTGAAGCACCCGCGCCAGCTCCTGCGCAGCTGGTACGCCGGCTTCTTCCAGATCCCGAAGCTCCCCGAGGCGTCGTTCCGGGCGCGCGGCCACGCGCTGCTCGCGCGCGTGTTCCGCGAGAGCCCGGTGCGGGCGGAGGCGTACACCGACGACGACATCGCCCGCTACATCGAGGCGGCCTCGCAGCCGGGGGCGCTCACCGCGATGATCAACTACTACCGCGCCTTCGGCCGTGACACGGCGCGCGGCGAGGGGAAGGGCGACGGGCCCGGCGACGGCATGGTCCGGCGCCCCACGCTGGTGATCTGGGGCGAGCGGGATTCCGCGCTGAACATCCACAACCTGGATGGCCTGGATGCGTGCGTCCCCGACCTGCGCGTGGAGCGAATCCCCGACGCCAGCCACTGGGTGCCCGCCGACGCACCGGAGACGGTGAGCCGGCTGCTGGCGGAGCACTTCCACGCGTGAGGCGGCGCGGGTGGGAACAGGTGTTGCTCAGGGCGGGGAGGCGGGGGATCGGCCACCTGCATCTCCGCGACGACGTGGTGCTTGATCGGCGTCGAGCGTCTCGATGGCGCGGAGTTGGCCGGGCGGATGGATCCACCGCGATGACGACGCGAAGTGCGCCCGCGCGCCTGCGGGGACGACAGGCCCGGCGGCGGCCCCGGAGATCGCGCGGCGGAAGGTTCGTGGATCGGGCGGGGGGTTGCGGGGGATGATGATGGGACGAATGATGAGCGGGGGCTTCGCCTGGAGGGAATGCGAATGGATGGGGTGATCGCGGTGCCCGCGGTGCAACCGGCGGCCGCGCCGAGGATCCGGCGGGAGCTGGCGCGGAAGGCGTTCCACATGTCGTCCGCGTCGCTGCCGCTGCTGGTGTGGGTGGCGCCGCGCTGGCTGGCGCTGTCGGTGCTCCTCCCCACCGCCGCCATGGCCGTGGCGGTGGACTGGACGCGGCTGCGCTACCGCGGCCCGCGCTACCTGTTCCTGCGCTACACCCGGCGGATGCTGCGGCACCACGAGCGCCATCGCTTCGCCGGGGCCACGTACATGGCCGTGGCGTACGCGACGGCGCTGGTGCTGTACCCCAAGCCGATCGCGGTGGCCGCGATGCTGTTCAACGGCTTCGGCGACGCGGCGGCGGCGCTGATCGGCAAGCGCTTCGGGCGGCACCGCACGGCGTGGGGGAAGAGCTGGGAGGGGTTCGCGGCCGGGCTGGCGGTGAACCTGGCCGTGGGGCTCACCATCAGCTCCTTGAGCACCGGCTTCCCCGCGCTCGCCGCGGTCGCCGGCGGCACGGCCGCCGCGGTGCTGGAGTTCCTGGACCTGCCGATCGACGACAACGTCCGCGTGACGCTGGGCGGTGGTGGCGTGGCGACGCTCGTGGCGATGCTGCTGCGGTAAAGATGGGACGCTGATCCCCCCGAGTTCCTTCGCCACGCTCCGTCGGGGTCGGGGAGAACTGCCCGAGGAATGTGCCGGGGCCGGCTCTCACGCGCGGCGCCGTCGCGGGAGTCCGCGGAGCGGACTTTGGGCCGTCGTAGCCGCGAATTCATTCGCCCCGGAATCGTGCGAGCCGCGCATCTCTTTGCATCAAACGCAGTTGCGTGAGGGATGCGCGCCCGGAGGGCCGGGAACCGGCGGGGCGGAAGCGAAGAGGACGGCGGAACGCGGACGGGCCCCGGCGGAGATGAATCCGCCGGGGCCCGGCGCCGTTGGGCACGGCGGTATCGTGCCCTACGGCGCGCGCAGCCCGGTTCGGCGCCTCGGCGCCGAACATGCCCGGATGCCGTTTACATCGCCAGTACCCCACGCGGGCCCCGTCCCGATTGGGCGGCGGAAACCCGTGCGGACGCGGGCTGATCCAACCGATGAACACGGTGCCACGGAGAACACGGGGGGCACGGTTCAACTGCAACGGCGTCCCGCTCTACCGGTCCAGTCAGCCCGGGATTGCGGGATTTGCCCGACCACCTGAACGAACGGCCGCCCGCCGGCTTGTGTGCGTGCCCGCGCGCGGCGCATAATTCGCGGTCACGCGGCACCGGAAGTGCGCGCCGGGGTTACACTTTCGCACTTTCGTACTCTCGCACTTTCGCACTCGTCGTCCTCATGGCCCCAAGAACCGCCACCGCCCTCCGCACCCGCAGCACGCCCACGCCGCTGGCGCCGGTGGAGCGCGACACCATCCTCAAGATCTTCCTGGGCGCGGTGGACCGGTACCAGCGCGCCGACGCCCTGCAGCACAAGGCCGGCGGCGCGTGGCACCGCATCTCGCACGCGGAGATGGAGGCGCGCGTGTCGGCGCTGGCGGCGGCGCTCGCGAAGGCGGGGATCGGCGCGGGCGACCGCGTGGCGATCCTCTCCGAGAACCGCCCCGAGTGGCCGGTCACCGACTTCGCCGTGCTCGGCATCGGCGGGATCGACGTGCCGCTGTACCCCACGCTCCCGGCCAACCAGGCCTTCTTCATCCTCAAGGACTCGGGCGCGAAGGCCGTCTTCGCCTCCACCCCCGCACAGCTGGCCAAGGTGCTGGAGGTGCGGCACGATCTGCCCGAGCTGAAGCTGATCGCCTGCTTCGACGATCCCGGCACGGCCGCCGGCGTGCGGCGCTTCGCCGACCTGCTGGACGAGGGGCGCGCCGAGATCGAGGCCGGCCGCGCCGCCGCCTACCGCGAGCTCGCCGCCCGGGTGAGCCGCGACGACGTGGCCACGCTGATCTACACCTCGGGGACGACGGGGACGCCCAAGGGGGTGATGCTCACGCACTGGAACCTGTGCTCGAATGTGGCCGCCTGCCGCCAGCACGACGTGCTGAAGCCGCGGCCCGACGACGTGGCGCTCTCCTTCCTTCCGCTCAGCCACGTCTTCGAGCGGATGGTGGACTACTGGTACTTCGACGCGGGGATCGGCATCGCCTACGCCGAGTCGATGGACCGGGTGGCCGACAACCTGATGGAGGTGCGCCCCACCGTGGCCGTCTCCGTTCCCCGCCTGTTCGAGAAGATCTACGGCCGGGTCACGGGGGCCACGGGGATCAAGAAGCACATCGTCGCCTGGGCGGGGAAGGTGGGCGCCGCCGTGGTCGACGCGCGGATGGCGGGGCGCGAGCCGGGCGGCGTGCTGGCGCTGCAGTACCGGCTGGCCGACCGGCTGGTGTTCGGCAAGCTGCGCGAGCGCACCGGCGGCCGGCTGCACACCTTCATCTCCGGCGGCGCGCCCCTCTCCCCCGGGATCGCGCGCTTCTTCTGGGCGGCGGGGCTCCCGGTGTACGAGGGGTACGGGCTGACCGAGACGTCGCCGGTGATCGCGGTGAACAAGCCCGGGCGCGCGCGGCTCGGCACCGTGGGCCCCGTGGTCCCCGGCGTGGAGGTCGCCATCAGCGTCGAGGGCGAGATCCTGACCCGCGGCCCGCACGTTCTCAAGGGATACTGGAACAACCCCGACGCCACCTCCGAGGTGATCGACGGCGACGGGTGGTTCCACACCGGCGACATCGGCGAGCTGGAGGATGGCTTCCTGCGCATCACCGACCGGCTGAAGAACCTGATCGTCACCGCCGGCGGCAAGAACCTGGCGCCCGCGCCGCTGGAGAACCTGGCCGCGATGTCGCCGTACGTGGCCCAGGTGGTGATGATCGGCGACCGCCGCGCCTTCCCCTCCCTCCTTGTGGTCCCCGACTACGAGGCGCTCGACCCGTGGGCCAGGGAGCAGGGGATCGACACGGCCGACCGCGCGGCGATGGTGGCGGACGCGCGCGTGCACGCACTGCTGGAGCGCGACACGCTGGGGCGCCTCACCGGCTTCGCGCGCTACGAGATGCCCAAGAAGGTGCTGGTGATCCCCGAGGAGTTCACCATCGAGAACGGGATGCTCACCCCCAAGCTCAGCATCAAGCGGCACGTGGTGGAGAAGCGCTACGCGGACCGGATCGAGGCGCTGTACGCGGGCCACGGCTCAGGGGAATAGCGCCGCACGTAACGGCGAACAGCAACCGCACTCTCACGCGGGCGTGTGAGCCTGCTTTTCGCCGTTCTCGCACCTTCGCGCGCCTCGCAGATCATCGCCTGCCGTGGCATCGCCAACTGCGTCATCGGAGGGATACGAGGCGGCTCGGGCGCCCTGCCGTTTCCTCTGCTCCGAGGCGTTCTTCGATGCCAGTTGTCCGATTCTGTCCACTTCAAAAAATTTCGATACTTCGCCCCGATGCGGCCTCGGCCGCCGAGCGCCGAGAGAAGCACGACCATCTCCCCCGCCGCGAACGATCATGCAAGTGGAACGGGAATGCGACGCGCCCTTCCGCAGTTCTCCGTCCCTCCGCCCCTCCGTGTGAGCCTTGCCGTTCGTGGTTGGACGATGCCGGGGGTCACAACGATCTCGCGTGGTCGAGGGAGTGACCGGGGGGCGCAGCCGCATCGCCGGGAAGGTGGAAAAAGCCCGTGGCACGGCGGATGCGCCTTGAACCGGCGTTTCTCCGGCCGGTGCGCCCACGCATGCACCGGCGTGGAGAGCCGGTGCGCGGATGGGCGCGGTTTTGACCCGCCGCCGCGCGCGTGTAGATTCTCCCGCCCGCGCCCCCCGGCGAGGACGGTCCCGCTCGCCCGCCGTCCAGCGGGCGGCGGTTGCCACACAGCACTGAGCCACAGCCCCAGATGCTCGCTCGCGCCACGCGCGGGACGTCGATGCTCTCGTTCCTCCTCCGCGCCGCGGCCCTGCCGCTGGTGCTCTTCGCGCTGGTGGCGTGCGCCGCCGGCGGCGGCGCGGCCACGGGGCCGTTTCCGGGGCTGCAGCAGTACCAGGGGCGCGAGATCCACGCGGTGGCCGTGGCGGGCGAGTTCGGCGAGGTCCCGCGCGACTCGGTGATGCGGGTGGTCGCCACGCGCCCCTCGCGCTGCCGGCTGCTCAACTTCATCCCCGTGTGCCTTCCCGTGCTGGGCGGCCGGGTGAAGGAGACGCTCGACACGCAATTGCTGGCGCGCGACGTGGTGCGCATCCAGCTCGTGTTCCGCGACAACGGCTACTACGGCACCCGCGTGGTCCCCACGGTGGACGACGCGGGCGACGGGCTGGTGGACGTGCGCTTCAACGTGGTCCCCGGCGAGCGCGTGCTGCTGCGCGCGCTCGACGTGACCGGCGCCGAGGCGATCGTCTCCGACAGCGCGATCGCCGCGAGGCTGCCGATGAAGGTGAACGAGCCCTTCCGGCGCAACGAGTTCCTGGCCTCGGTCGATACCGTCCGCAACGTGCTGCTGGACCGCGGCTACGCCTACGCGCAGGTGCTGCGCAACTACCAGATCGACACCATCGCCGACGTGGCCGACGTGGACCTGCAGGCCGCCCCCGGCCCGCTGGTGCGCGTGGACACCATCCTCTTCGAGGGGCTGGACCGGGTGAGCGAGCGCATCGCCCGGCAGCAGATCACCTTCCGCGAGGGGTCGCTGCTGCGCGCGCGCGACCTGCTGCGCAGCCAGCGCAACCTGTACGACCTGGAGCTGATCCGCTTCGCCACCGTGGAGGTGGCGCCCGAGAGCCTGCAGGTGACGCCCGACAGCACGCAGCTGCTGCAGGACAGCATCGGCAGCACGGTGCTGATCCGCGTGGGCGAGGCCCCGCGCTACGCCGTCGACGCGTCGGTCGGCTACGGCACGGTGGACTGCTTCCGCGGCGCGGTGCAGCACACCGACCGCAACTTCCTGGGCGGCGCGCGGCGGCTTCAGCTCACCGCCTCGGTCGCCAAGGTGGGCGTGGGCGACCCGGTCGACGCGGGGCTGCGCGAATCGATCTGCCGCGCCTTCAAGCTCGACGAACGCTCCGACTCGATCGACGAGCGCATCGCCACGGCGCTCAACTACCGGCTGGCCGGCGAGCTGGTGCAGCCGCGGCTCTTCGGCACGCAGAACAGCATCACCCTGGGCGCCTTCACCGAGCAGATCTCCGAGCTGGGGCTGTACGTGCGCAAGGACGCCGGCGCCCAGCTGGGCGTGGTGCGCGACCTGGGGCCGGGGACGCTCCTCTCCACCACCTACACCGCCGAGCGCGGCTCCACGCAGGCGCACGACATCTTCTTCTGCGTGGTGTACGAGGTGTGCCGGCGCGAGGAGATCGACCCGCTGACCGAGCCGCGCTGGAGCAACAACGTGTCGGTGGCGCTGCTGCGCACCCGGGTGCGGCAGAACCCCTTTCCCACCAGCGGCTACCAGTTCCGCGTGGCCACCGACCTGGCCACCCGCTTCCTGGGGAGCGACGACCAGTACCTTCGCCTGCTGGGCGACGGGAGCGTCTACAAGTCGATCGGCGGCAACAAGGTGCTGCAGGTGCGCCTGCTGGGCGGCTCCTTCCTCGACGGGGTGATCGCCAACGGGTTCATCCCGCCGCAGCGGCTCTTCTACGCCGGCGGCGCCACCACGGTGCGCGGCTTCCGGCGCAACGAGCTGGGCCCCATCATCTACGTGGCGCGGCCGAACCTCGACGATTCCACCAAGGTCGACACCATCGCCTCGGCGGTGGGCGGGCGGCGGCTGCTGGTGGGGACGGTGGAGCTCACCGCGCCCTCGCCCTTCCTGCGCAACCAGCTGCGCGTGGCCGCGTTCGTGGACGGCGGCCGCGTGTGGGGCGCCGCGGCCGAGGGGCTCACCAACCCGCCCTTCCGCGTGACGCCCGGCGTGGGCGTGCGCGCGGCCACGCCCGTGGGCCCGCTCCGCGTGGACTTCTCGTACAACCCGTACCCGCTTCCCAACGGCCCCCTCTACGGGATCGACCCGAGCGGCGACCTGACGGGGCTGCTCGACCCCGACTACGACCCGAAGGACAAGCGCGGCTTCCTGCGGCGGGTCACGCTGCACATCTCCATCGGGCAGACGTTCTGAGATGGCACGCCGCCGTCGTCGCCTGGACCGGGTCGGCCTCCTCGTGCTGGGGGCGGTGGTGGGGTTCGTCGTCTCCCTCCTCTTCGTGTACGTGTACATCCAGCGCGCGCGGACGCGCGTGGTGGAGGAGCAGGTGCGCCTGGCGCTGGGGCTCCCCTCGCAGGCGTTCGAGCTGGAGCGGATCGAGCCCGACGGCACGCTCCGCATCGCGCTGCGCGACGTGGCGTTCCTGGACCGCAACCGCGACACCATCCTTTCCGCGCCGCTGGCCCGCGCGCGGCTGATCTCCCGCACGCTCAACGGCGGCACCATCGTCCTGGACCAGGGCGAGGTGATCCGCCCGTACCTGCGCCTGCGGCGCGACGGCAGGGGGCAGTGGAACGCGCTGCAGATCTTCGCCGTGGAGGCCGCCGGCAAGCCGGTGGCGGGCGAGAACGCCAAGGCGCGCACCTTCGACTTCCGCGGCATCCGGCTGGTGGACGGACGGGCGCGCATCGTCACGCCCACCACGCCGCCGGTCACCCCGCAGCCGCGCTACGTTCCCGGCCGCTTGCCCGAGAAGGTGCGCAGCGGCGGGCAGTGGCTGGCGGTGCACACCCTCAGCAACCTCGACGCGAACCTGTCGCTGGTCCGCGTGAAGGCCGAGGGCGGGTGGCGGGTGGAGATCGCCAGCGCCAACGCCTCGGTCAGCAACCCCGACACGCGCATCGAGGCGCTGGCGGGGGTGGTGGACCAGGACAACCAGCAGAACCTGCGCTTCGACATCCGCGAGTTCCGCACCCCCTTCTCGCGCTTCGACGGCGCGGGGACGATGAACCTGGCGGGCGCCACGCCGCGCTACGACCTGCGCCTGCGCGCCCACCCGCTGGACTTCCGCGACCTGTACGGGATGGGCTTCGCCGTGCCGCGCGAGGGCGTGGCGCGCTTCGGCCTGGCCGCCCAGACGCTCGACGGCGGCCGGACGCGCTGGACGCTGACCGACGCGCAGGTGGCCGTGCTCGACTCGCGCGCCGCGGGGCGCGCCACGGTGATCACCCAGCCCGGGCGCGACCCGGTGTTCACCGACACGCGGCTGCGGCTGGAGCCGCTCCGCATCGTGGACCTGGAGACCCTCGGCTTCATCCAGAAGGCGCCGCTGGCGGGCGAGGTCACCGGCACCGTCACCTCGGTCGACGAGCTGACCTCGGCCGCCGGCGGCGCGCTGCGGGTGGACCTCACCTCCACGCTGGTGCCGCGCACCTCGGCCGACGCGCCGGTCTCCACCGTCGCCGCGCGCGGGGTGGTGCGCGTGGGCGCGGCCGGCGTCCGCATGGACGGGCTGCAGGTGACGGCCGAGCCGCTGAACCTGGCCACGCTCGCCCCGCTCTACCCGGCGCAGGCGCAGTTCCTCCGCGGCACCATCCGCGGCGGGGCCACGCTCAGCGGCACCATGGAGCGGGTGCGGATCGAGGGCGGCGACCTGGCGTACGTCGTGGGCACGGCGCCCGAGACACGGCTGCGCGCCATCAACGGCACCGTCACCCTGTCGCCCACGCTGCGCTACAGCATCGACGCGCGCGCCGAGCCGCTGGCGCTGGCCACGCTCACGCAGCTCTTCCCCACGCTCCCCTTCCGCTCGGCCACGGTGAGCGGGCCGATCCACCTGAGCGGCACGCCGCGGGACGTGGCCTTCGACGTGGACCTGAACGGGAGCGCGGGCGGGCTGGCCATGCGCGGCACCGTGGGGCTGGGCGGGCGCGTCCCCACCTTCGACGTCAACGGCCGCCTCTCGGCCTTCCGCGCGGCGATGCTGGTGCAGGGCGCCCCCGCCGCGGCCGACGAGGTGAGCGGGACCTTCGCCGCGCGCGGGAACACCGAGGCGTTCCGCTTCAACGTGGACCTCCGCCAGCGCGCGGGGAGCTTCAACCTGGCGGGCTCCATCCGCCGCCCCGCCGGGGTGCCGATGGAGTTCGACGTGGCCGGGCGCGTGGCCAACTTCCAGCTGGGCGTGCTCCTGGGCCGGCCGGACCTCTTCCCCGCCCCGCTCACCGGCCCGATCCGCGTGTCCGGCGGCGGCCGGCAGCCGTACCGCTTCGACGTGGACCTGCGCGACCCCGCCAACCGCCAGGCGTTCGCGCTGAATGGCTCGTTCACGCCCGGCACGGTGCCGAGCTACGCCATCCGCGGCACGGTGACGGGGCTGGACCTGGCGTCGCTCCCCGGGCTGGCCGCCTTTCCACGCACCCGGCTCACCGGCAATTTCCTGCTCGACGGCCGGGGAACCACGCCCGAGACCTTCGTGGGGCGCGTGGAGTTCACCGCGCAGCCGGGGTCGACGGTGGGGGGGATCACCCTCAACACCGCCACGCTGAAGGTGAACAGCGACGGCGGGGTGCTGCGGGTCGACACGCTCCTCTTCGCCGGCCGCGGCTTCCGCGCCGAGGCGCGCGGGGCGATCGGGCTCACGCGCGACGCCGGGCCGCTCTCCTTCTCGCTGGCCGCGCCCAACCTGGCGCTGCTCCGCCCCTTCGTTCCCGGGAGCGACACGCTCCCGGCGCTGGAGGGGGCCGTGCAGATGTCGGGGACGATGCAGGGGACGATCTCGCACCCCTCGGTGGGGCTCGCCGGCTCGGCCCGCGGCTTCCGCTACGGCACCTACGCGCTGGGCGCGGTGGACTTCTCGTTCAGCGGGAGCAAGGCCGGCACGGCGTGGACGGGCGAGGCGAAGCTGAACGGCACCGCGATCCAGTACGGCTCGCTGAAGCTGCAGGCGCTGAACCTGACCACCAACATCCGCCCCGGCGCGGCCGCCTTCTCGTTCAGCGCCCGGCGCGACGCGCAGACCGACCTGGCGGCCGCGGGAACGCTGGAGCTGGACGGCCTGTCGCCGCGCGGCGCCATCCTCGACGCGCTGGCGCTGCGCCTGGGCGGCACCGAGTGGCGGCTGGCGCAGCGCGCGCGGGTGGGGTGGAGCGAGGCGCGCGGGCTGGAGGTCGAAGACCTTCTCCTGCGCCGCACCGGCCCCGGCGCGGGCGGGCTGATCGCCGCCAACGGCGTCCTCCCCCCGCGGGGCACGGCGGACTTCCGCCTGCAGCTGACGGGGATCGACCTGGCCGAGGCGCGGCGCATCTTCCCCACGTTCCCGGTGATGCAGGGAACTCTGACGATGGACGCGACGATCCAGGGGCAGGTGACCGACCCGCGCCTGCACGTGAACGCGCGCGTCGACTCGCTGGTGTACGGCGGCGTCCGCTCCGACTCGGTGCACGTCCAGGCAGACTACGCCGCCGGGCGGATGACGGTGAACGGCGGCGTGCGCGTGGCCGGCCGCGAGATCGTGAACGCGGTGGCGAGCGTGCCGATGCGGCTGTCGCTGGGCGGGATCGTACCCGGGCTGGAGATGCTGCGCGACCAGCCGCTCACCGCCACCCTCACCGCCGACTCGGTGCCGCTGGCGCTGATCACGCAGAGCCTTCCCACCTACCTGGAAGATGGCGAGGGGGTGATGCGGGCGCGGGTGGTGGTGGGCGGCACGCCCGCGCACCCCACCGTGAACGGCGACGCGGTGCTGGAGAACGGCGCGCTGACGGTGACCATGCTGGGCGCGCACTGGACGCAGATGAACGGCCGCCTGTCGATGCACGGCGACACCATCCGCGTGGACAGCCTGACGGCGCACAGCGGCAAGGACGGCCGCGCGCTGGTGAACGGCGACGTGCTGCTGGACGACGCCACCCAGCCGCGCTTCGACATCGCGGTGTGGCTGGACGACTTCCAGGTGGCCGACAACACCGACCTGGCCGAGATCCAGTCGCGCGCGCGGGTGCGGCTGGCCGGGCGCTACCCCAACGTGGTGGTGACCGGCGAGGTGGAGATCGAGGACGGCACCATCTTCATCCCCTCGCTCAACGCAACCGCCGAGGCCGACATCGTGGACGCCGACGTGGGCGCGCTGGGCGCCGACACGGTGCAGGCGCCCTCCACGGCGCAGGCGCTGCTGGGCGCCTTCATCCCGCGCGACCTGCGGATCATCGTGGGGCAGAGCGTGTGGCTGCAGTCGCCCGACGCGCGCATCCAGATCGCGGGGAACCTGACGGTCGACCGGCCGGCCGGCTCGCCCACCAACCTGATCTACGGCGAGCTCGACGCGCTGCGCGGCAGCTACACGGTGGAGTTCGGCCCCTTCCGCCGGCAGTTCGACATCGTGCAGGGGGCGGTGCGCTTCTACAACACTCCCGAGCTGAACCCGTCGCTCGACATCACCGCCGCCTACCGGGTGCGCGGCGGCACCACCGACCAGCCGCTGGACGTGCTGGTGCACCTCACCGGCACGCTGCAGCAGCCGCGGGTGGAGCTCTCCACCAACAACCGGGTGCCGCTGTCGCAGAGCGAGCTGGCGTCGCTCCTCCTCTTCGGCCGCACCAGCGACCAGGCGGCCGCGCTCCCCGAGGAGCTGCTGAGCGGGCTGGCGGTGCAGGAGGTGCTGGCCAACCTGATCGTGTCGCAGATCGAAGACGCGCTGGTGAGCACCGGCAAGGTCGACTACGTGCGGGTGCGCACCACCACCGCCACCGGAAGCGCGGCGGCGGGCGCCACGCCGGCGGGGCTGGGCTTCCTGGGCGCGCTGACGGTGGAGGTGGGGAAGGAGATCGTCTCCAACGTGTACGCCACGTTCGAGATCGTGAACGTGACCTCGCAGCCGCAGCTGGGAGTGGGGCTGGACTGGCAGATCTCACCCACGCTGAGCCTGCGCGCCGCGTACGAGCCGGTCACCCGCGACCCGCTGGTGCGCAACCTGTTCCGCCTGAAGCGGCAGGTGACCGTCGACCTCCGGAGGAGATGGGAGTACGGGCGCCCCAAGGCGCGCCCCGGCCCGCCGCCGCGCCGCGACCCCGAGCAGCCGCTCCCGGCGCAGCCCTCCACCCCCAGCGGCCAGCCGCCCCCCGCGACACCCGGCGGTGGTGGAGGCGGAGGAACCAGGGACGACGACACCGAAGGCTAGCGAACGGCCCGCCATCTCCCCGAGAGATGGCGGGCCGCTTCGTTTTCGGGTCCGGGCGTCTGCCGAGGGGGCACCGGCGGCTACAAGCCGCAGCAACAACCACGGGAATCCTCGCAAACCGCGCGAGGCTGCTGGACCGCATCGATGCTCGCGCCCACCATCGACATCGCCGCGAGCGAAGCGAGCCCAGGTCCCTCTCCCGTGCTGTTTACGGGAGAGGGACGGGCTGGCCGGGACCGGCGGGACGCCGGCCCGCCAGGGTGAGGGCCCTGCGGCGCTGGCCTCGTGCACCAGCGGCTGAAGCCGCCGGCTAGTAAAGGCACGAAGCCTCGCAAACCGCGCGAGGCTGCTGGTCCGCATCGATGCTCGCGCCCACCATCGACATCGCCGCGAGGCAAGCGAGCCAAGGTCTCTCTCCCGTGCTGTTTACGGGAGAGGGACGGGCTGGACCGGGTCCGGCGGGACGCCGGCCCGCCAGGGTGAGGGCCCCCGCGGCGCCGACCTCGCGCACCAGCGGCTGAAGCCGCCGGCTAGTAAAGGCACGAAGCCTCGCAAACCGCCGCGAGGCTGCTGGATCGCACCGATGCTCCGTGCCACCCTCGACGTGGCCGCGAGCGGAGCGAGCCCGGTCCTCTCCCGTGCTGTTTACGGGAGAGGGACAGGCTGGCCGGGACCGGCGGGACGCCGGTTAGCCAGGGTGAGGGCCCTGCGAACCTTGGCGCCGGGGGTGGGCCCGCTACAGCACCCGCTCCACCATCTCCGCGCCGCGTTCCGCCGCGCCGAGGCGCGCCTGCACGTAGGCGCGCGCCCTGGCGCCGGCGTGCGTCCGCACCTCGTACACGTCGAGCAGGCCGGCGAGGATGCGCTCCACCTCCTCGGCCGAGGCGGCCACGAAGGCGCCGCCGGCGGCGACCAGCTCGCCGGCCTCGCGCGCGTTCGCGTGGCGCGGGCCGAAGAGCACCGGCGCGCCAAACGCCGCCGGCTCCAGCACCGAGTGCAGCCCCGCCGCGCCGAATCCTCCGCCGACGTACGCGAGGTCCGCCAGCGCGTAGAGATCGCCCAACACGCCCACGCGGTCCACGAGCACCACGGCGCTCGCATCGCCGGCGCGCAGGCCGGCCAGGCGCGTCCACGACAGGCCGAGCTCCGCCATCCGCCGCTCGGATTGGCGGAGATGATCCTCGTCCGGCTCGTGCGGAACGAGCACCAGCCGCGGGCCGCGTCCCTTCTCGCGAAGGGCGGCGATGGCGGGGAGGAGGTGCTTCTCATCCTCCGGCCAGGTGGAGCCGGCCACCAGCACGGGCGTTTCGGGGGATGCGAAGCGGGCCAGCAGCTCCGAGCCGCGATCGACGGACTCGGCGCGGCGCCACACCTGGTCGAAGCGCGCGTCACCCATCACGCCCCGGCGCCCGGCCGGCACGCCCAGCCGCCCGAACCGCTCCGCGTCGTCGGGCGAGATGGCGCCGACGGCATCGAGGCGGCCATACGCGGCGGCGAGCAACGCCCGGGCCGGGCCGCGCATCCGCCCGGACGAGGCGGGGAGCGTGGCGCTCAGCAGCAGCAGGCGCACGCCGCGGCGCGCTGCCTCGCGGGTGAGCACGGGCCACACGTCGTACTTGCTGAACGCGATGGCGCTCGGCCGCAGCGCGCCGAGCGCGCGGCGCACGTCGGCCGTGGCGTCCAGCGGGAGATAGTCCGCGAAGTCGGCGGGGACGGTGGCCGCGAAACGCTCGGCCGAGGGAGAGAAGAAGGTGTAGATCACCTGCGCGTCTGGCCGGCGGGCGCGGAACGCCTCGATCACGGCGCGCGCCTGGTGCCCCTCGCCCACGCTCGGCGCGTGGAACCACACCAGCGGGCGCGCGGGGGCGCGGTGCTCGCGCGCCCACGCCTCCATGCGCTCCAGCACGCCCCGCCGCCCGCGGATGCCCCGCGCGAGCTTCCCCTCGCCACGCGCCAGCACCGGCAGCGCGGGCCGCAGCGCCGCCACGCCCCATCCGTAGATCCGCTCCAGTATCGGCATGGGCGGCAAGCTAGCGGGCGGGCGCACGGCGCGGGAGAGGTGGGGCGATCGTCACAGCGCGATCCCGCATCATCAACTCAGGTATCCGTGACGCCAAGCGCGGGCTCGAGGGGCGAATGAATTCGCGGCGACGACCACGCGAAGTCCGCCTGCGCGGGCTACTGGCTCTGGTGCGGCCGATGCGTTGGGGCGCGGTACCGGCGGCCGCGCTGGTCGGGAGACGCCGATCGATGAGAGAAGGGCGGCATCCAACGATCGGATGCCGCCCCCGTCATGTCGCGAGTCAAAGGCTGCCGTGAATCAGCGGCGGCACTCGCCGGAGGAGAGCGACTTCCACCCCTGGCTGCTGAGGTTGGACGCGGCGTAGCGCGCCGCGGGCGAGTAGCGCGCGTGGATGGCGGCTACGTTCTGCCGCACGGTGAACTGCGAGGTGGTGTGGTACGCCCGTGCCTGCGCGGCTCCGCACCCCGGGTTCAGCTGCATCCCGCCGCTCAGCAGCCCCGGCGAGCACGCCGCCGTGCCCATCACCGCCACCAGCGCCACACATCTGCCGAAACTGCGCATGATCGCCCTCCCAGGGTTCACCGGTTCGCCACCGCGCACGTGCGCGTCGGAATACAACGCGCATGCCCGTTCCCATCTTACACGCATCGGCAGTGCCGCGGGAGACTCTCGTGCTGATGGGTGAACAAAGATTGGATCATCCGCACGGATCGAGGCAGATCGGACGCAGCTGAACCGTGGCTCCGTGTTCTTCCGTGACTCCGTGTCCATCGGTTGCGGTTGACGGCGCCGGGCGAGCGCATCACCCAACCGCGAACGCAACGAGGGCGGCCCCGCGCGGGAGCCGCCCTCGTTGTGCATCGACCGAAAACGCGGTGGGTCAGTTGCGCCCGGCGGTGCGCTGCGCGGCCATGCGCAGGGCGTTGTAGGCGTTCACAACGCCGCCGGCCACCGACAGGTCCGTGAACGCGCGCTGCTGGTCCTCGGTGCCCGGGAGCGTCACTTGGCTGGTGTACTTCGTGGACGACTGGACCAGGATGTCCTTCACGTCCGTGGCGGTGAGCGCCGGGTAGTAGGCCAGCAGCAGCGCGGCCAGGCCGGTCACCACCGGGGCGGCCATGCTGGTGCCCTGCAGGCGGCGGTACCCGTTCCCCGGCACCGAGCTCCAGATGCTCTCGCCCGGCGCGAACACGTCCACGCCGGTGTGGCTGTAGTTGCTGAACGAGGCGGCCAGCGAGCCGGTCTCCGGCCCCGAGGCGCCCACCTCGATCCAGTTGCGCGCGCTGCCGCTGGACAGGAAGGCGCGGGTGGGGAAGCTGGGCGAGGTGTCGAGGTTGGCGCCCTCGTTGCCGGCGGCGTGCACCATCAGCACGCCCTTGCTCTCGGCGTAGCGGACGGCGGCGTCCACCGCCTCCTTCTGCGGCGAGTGCGCCTTGCCGAAGCTCATGTTGATCACCTGCGCGCCGTTGTCGGCGGCGTAGCGGATGGCGTTGGCGATGTCCTTGTCGCGCTCGTCGCCGTCGGGCACGGCGCGCAGGATCATCAGCTTCACGCTGCTCCCGGCCACCCCGTCGAGCCCCACGTTGTTGCCGCGGATGGCGCCGATGATGCCGGCCACGTGCGTGCCGTGCGTGGCGTCGGGGCCAGTGACCTCGGCGTTGCCGTAGCCGCGCTCGTTCACGTTGGTGGTGTCGTCACCCACGATGGTGCGCGAGTTGTAGGCCGGGTTCAGCCCGTACTGCAGCCGGTTCTGCACGTCGGCCAGCGCTTCGTCCAGCGCCTCGGGGGTGAGGCCGCCGCCGGCGGCGCGCAGGAAGGTGGACCGCGCCTGCTGCACCTCGGGGCTGGTGCTCTGCAGCGCCTGCACCTTCTCCACCGTCACCGGGTCGCCGTTCAGCGCCTGCTTCAGCACGCCCACCAGCTGCTGCATCCGCGGCTGGATCTGCTTGAGCTGCGCCTGCTCCTGCGTGGCCTCGGCACGATCGCTGTCCAGCTTGGTCTTCACCTGCTGGAAGAGGTCGTACTCGGCGCGGTCGTGCGCGTTGAGCGCGGCGGGGCTGGTCATGCTCTCGTACCTGGGCCGCAGCCGCGCGTAGATGCGCACCGACTCGTAGGTGTCGTGCGCCACGTCCTGCCCGTTCTTGCCGCCGATGAAGTCCCACCCGTGCACGTCGTCGACGTAGCCGTTGTTGTCGTCGTCGCGGCCGTTGCCGGCCACCTCGCGCGGGTTGGTCCACACGTTCCCCGCCAGGTCCGCGTGGGCGATGTCCACGCCCGAGTCGATGATGGCCACGGTCACGGTGCGCGCGGGGCGCCGGCCGGCCAGGAGCTCGCCGTACGCGCGCGCCAGGGCGATGCCGGGAACGTGGTCCTTCTCGGGATCGAGCTGCCACCAGTTCTGCGCCGGCTCCACCGAGGTGGCGTCGGCCGGGGCCTCCTGCGCGGCGAGCGGCAGGAGCGGCGCCGCGGTGAGCGCCAGCGCGGGGACGAGGAGAAGACGAAGGGGCTTCATCGGCAACATGATTCGGTTGAAGAAAGGCCGCCGCGCGGCAATCGCGCGGCGGCCTGCTGAATACCGCACACCGTGTGCGAGGGTTCCGGCAGCCCGTTCCGGGTTCCGCCGACGCAGCCGACGGAACCGGACGCCGCCGTCACGCCGTCTCGACCCAGTAGATCTGCTTGTGGTGCCGCGACTCGAACTCCGCCTGCCGCGCCGCCGCCTGTTCGCGCGTGGCGAACGTCTCGATGCGCACCCGGTTCCCGTTGTCGTCCTGCCGCCAGAGCGCCCAGGAGTTTGCGACCTTCACCAGCTTCACGTCTTCAGGCAGCATGGGAAACGAGCTTGTCGGCGTTGAGCAGCGTGATGGGGATCGCATCGCGGCCAGCCGGAGAGTACGCAGAGAGCACGAGATATTCGCTGACGGGCGGAACGTGCAGAAGTTCCAACGCCAGTTCGCGAAGCTCGGGGGAGAGTTCCTCCAGCCCGGAGAGCGGAAAGCTGCGCGGGCCGATGTCACTTCTCATCGCGAGATGCGAGAAGCTGAAGAACGTGATTCCGATCGCGCGGCGTCGTTCTCTGTCAACGCGAAGGAGAACATGATCGTTCAGCTCCAACCCGACCGCCGGCTCCCCAGGAGCGAAGGAGATGTACAAGGTGTCGGCGGGCTCATCGTACATGACCACTGGGTTGCTCATCTCATTTACCTCATGGCCTTTCCGTAGGCAGTCACGATGAAATTGTTCGCAGAGAGCGCACCCTCGTCCGCAACGTCGAACCGGAAGAGCACGATCGCCACGATGTGCGCGAATCCGTATGGAAGGTTTGGCACGTCGAGGCTGTACCGAAACTTGTCAGGTTCGATCGCATCCTGCCGCCGGCGGCCCTTGCGGATCGTCTCGCGAAGCTGGTCCTCACGGTCGAGTATTTCCGGGTGGCCCTCACAGATATGCTCCCATCGTTCCTCTGTGAGGTACACGGGATTCCCCGCCACATCCGTCACCTCCCACCGTCGTCCCTGTGACATCGTGCCAGCCCCATCTCGTTGAACGATATCGAGATCCGTCGCTGAGTACAACACTACCGCTCGTTACGCCGCCGCTCTGGCATCCGCTCCAGCGCCCAGGTAGCGCTGCGAGAACACGCGGGCGAAGCTGAAGCCGGCGACCTGCCAGAACCAGACGCTGGTGACCAGGAAGCCGACGCCGAACGCCAGCAGCCCCGCGAACGAAAGCGCCAGCGCGGCCAGGGCGATCGCCCACGCGCGCCAGTACGCCGCGCCTCCCTGCAGCGCGCGGCCCAGCGCCCGCGCGGGGTTGAAGATCTCCGCCACGTCGAAGTCGCGGCAGTAGTGCGTCATGTAGCCGGGAATCGCGAGCGTCGCCAGCACCATCAGCGTCGCCCCGGCGGCGATGACGAGCGGTGAATCCACCGCGTACCCAGCGGCGGCGAGGAGCAGGCCGGGCGTGTAGTAGTAGATCATCCCGATGAAGGTGATCATCCCGTGCTTCAGCAGCTGCGGCCAGTCACGCCACGAAGGCCAGGCGGGCTCGCCGTGCAGCATCCGGTGCACCAGCAGGATGCGGTGGCCCATGTTCAGCACCCAGCCGGCGAACGGGATCAGCAGCAGCGCCGCGCCGATCAGCACCTCGCGGCGGCTGTCGCGGCTCTGCAGCGGGAACGCGAACGAGCTCCGCAGGTCCAGCGGCGTGCGCAGGTCGATCTGCATCGGCGGATGGGGAGCGGGAGGTAGGGCGCAGGATCAGCCGAGCGGCGCGGCATCATCCCGCAGCAGCTGGTACAGGCCGGTGGGGTAGAGCGGCGGGCCGCCGGGGGCGAAGCGCTCCAGCGGAATCCACTCCGCGAGCCACTCCGTGCCGTCGGATTCGGTCCAACGCAGCTCGTCGCGCTCGTACAGCGAGGCGTCGGCGAGGCGGCCTTCGAAGACGAAGGTGATCTCGTGCCCGGGACGGCCCTCGTAGGTGAAGATGTTCTCGATCACCCGCAGGAGCCGCACCTCGGCGAGCTCCGCGCCGAGCTCTTCCAGCATCTCGCGCCGCACGGCGTCGGCCGCGCGCTCGCCGAACTCGATGCCGCCGCCCAGCGGACCATAGAACGTCTCGCCCTTCGCCGCATCGACCGCGGCGGAGACGAGGATGCGATCGCCGCGGCGGACGACGCAAACGGCCTTGGGGCGGATGGACGGCATCAGTCGTTGCGCTCACGGTTTGGAAAGGTGGACGGAGATCGTGCCTCCTCCACGCCCGCCGCGACCGGCGGTTTCGCGCGAACCGCGGATCGTCGCGAGGGCGGCCGTCAGTGCGATCGGCCGCGGCGCTGGGGGACGGGGGCGGGCTGCGGGCGCGGCGCGGGGAGCGTGACGCGGGCGAGCGATGCCGGAGCCACGCGGATCTCGGTGTTCGGAAGCGGCACCCAGCGCGCCAGGAAGAGGCCCGTCAGCTCGCGCCAATGGTTGGGCATGCCGGGGATCGGCGGCTCGGTGTACGGCCGGCCCGTGGCGAGCGTCACGTGCGGCACGCGCGGCAGCAGGCGCAGCACGGCGATCTCCATCCCCGTGGCCGCGTCGGTGTCGGGGAGAAAGACGTGGCCGGGATCGTTGGAATCGGCGCCGTAGCTCTCCAGCCCCAGCGACGCGGCCACCTGGTGGAAGACCGGGAGATCGCGCGGCGACACGTCGTAATCCGCGGCGCGGCCGGCGGGGCGTCCGTTGCGGTCCACGCGGTTGTGCCACGAGGTGAGCGTGGAGGTGGCGATCGGCCCCGGCCGCGAGCGCCCCTGCTGGAAGATGTACGCCTGCCGCTCGGCCGCGCGCCACGTTTCGCGGCGGCGCGGATGGACCCCGCGCGCCGCCAGGTCGTGCTCGAAGCGCATCAGCCGCGTGGCGAAGACCGGGTCCAGCAGCTCCATCTCGCGGCGGACGGCGCCGGTGCCCGGGCCGTAGCGGGTGCGCAGCACGCGCCACTCCCACTGCTCGTAGCTCTCCCCCGGCGCGGGGTGTGGCATCCCCGGCACGCCCACCACGTGCGTTCCCGGCTGCGGCGTGACCGGCTGGTACACCGGCACGTCCAGGTACGACAGCAACCCGAACCGCCCCGGCCCGCGCGCCTTGTAGCGGCAGCGCAGCTCCGGCTCCGTGGGGTTGCGCCCCAGCCGGGTGATGTCGCGGATGGTGCACCCGTCGGCCCCCGCGCTCCTCGCCTGCACCTGCGCGGCCGGACGCGCCGCCTGCGTGCTCGCGGGTGCGGACGCCGTGCCCGCGGATGCGGATGCCTGCGCCGCCTGCACGGGCGCGCTCGCCGGCGAGGGCCGCTGGGGAGCCGCCACCGCCTGCGCGGCGAGCGGCGCCGCGCAGAGCAGCGAAAGAACGGCGGTGTGGAGAACGGGCTTCACGCGTACTTCGGCTGGTTCTGACGGCGTTGGTGGATGGATGCCGGATGATACTCGCATCACCGCCTCGATGTGCCCCGCCCTGCTCCCATCTGGGTCCGAGAGACTGCGCCGGGTTCACGGCCTCGCGCGGTTCGCGAGGCTTCCCGTGGTCGTTGCCGTGGCTTCAGCCGCCCGGCCGAAGCTTGGCCCCACCGGATATCGTCAGCCTCGGCAGAGGTTCATCACCCGCAGCGGCTCGCAGTCCGACTGCCGCCTACCACGTCTTCCGCAGCGGGTGCGCCTCGGTGTTGAACACCACCGCGTTCAGGTCCAGCGTGGAGCGCGGCGCGGCGAGGAGGTACGCGTACTTCAGCGTCTCGGCGAGATAGAACGAGGGCATCTCGTCGCGCCGCTCGCGGGTGGTGACGTTCGCCAGCGAGGCGTAGCCGGCGTCCGTGCGCGCGGCGCGCTCCACCGCGTCGAACATGGCGCCCCCCATCCGCCGGTAGCGCTCGTCGCCCGTGAGCACGTACAGGTAGTACGCGGACTCGATCGCCTCGGGGCGGAGCGGGTAGCCTGGATAGACGATGGTCATGGTGGCGTAGTCCATCTCCTCGGGCTCGATCCCGAACGTGGTCCACATCCGGTTCACCGAGGTCATCAGCCGGGCCGCGCGGGCCGTGTCGCCGTCCAGCGCCAGCACGGCGGGAAGGAAGGCGTCCAGCGCGCCGCTGTGGGTCTTCGTGAGAACGCCGGTCTCCATCTCCGCGTAGCCGTACCACAGGCCGCCGTGCCCCTCGTCCGCCAGGTAGCGGTTCACCGGGCCGATGCTCTCGCGCCACATCCGGCGCATGTCCTCGTCCCCGAAGAGCCTCCACGACTTCAGCAGGTACTCGTAGTACGAGTCGATCCCGCCGCTGGTGTGGCTCACGGTGGTGGTCCACCTCCCCGTGCGCACGTCGATGTCGCCGCCCACCAGCCCGATCGCCGAGCGCCGGCGGAAGAGCTCGGTGACGGCGCGCTTCGCCGTGTCGTAGTAGACGGGATTGCCGGTGAGCCTGGCGAGGGTGCCGAACTCCAGCATGAGCGTGCCGATCTCGGCCGGGTTGCTCACGCAGTCGCGAACGGCGCCGCTGCGCAGGTTCACGAAGCGGCACGGCATCCCCGTCTCGGTGCGGAAGGCGGGGAGGAGGCGCTTCCCCAGGTCGTCGGCCAGGCGGAGGAAGCGCGGATCGCCGTCCATCTGGTAGGCGGAGAGGAGGCCGCCAAGGAGACGGATGGTGACCTCGAACACCTGCACCTCCACGTCGCGGTCGAAGCCGAGCTGCGTGACGATCAGCTCCTTCGCCTCGGCGGCCTCGGTGGTGAGGCCCATCAGCAGCATGGTGTCGTAGCCGTCCACCGGCGTCATCAGCAGCGACTGGCCGTACCAGTCCTTGGCGCCGCGCGTCAGCGGCCGCAGCTCGTCGTGCCCCCAGGCGTACCGCTTATAGCCGCCCCACGCGTGCCGGAACGCATCGCGCACCCGCTCCGCGCTCACCTCCGCGCGCCCCGTGTCGCGCGCGGCGGGCGTGCCCTGCGCCACCGCGCCCACGTGCACCGCCATCACCGCCAACGGCGCGAGCACGGCGGTCCGGATCGTTCGGAGGATTCGATTCATGGCGCGCGAGCGGGAGAGTGTCGGGTCGATAGGATGCGCGGGAGTGCGGACACGAATACGCGGCGCGGAGCGACGGCACAAGCACTCGCGGCCGACGAACCTCTCGCCGGGCCGGCTTCCAGCAGGGTGGCTGAAGAAGCCCCACGGCAACAACGACGGAGAGCCTCGCAGACAGCGCGAGGCCGTGGCCGGGAGGTCGGGAGCCGCGGAGCGGATCACATCGGCGGCGCCAACTCCGTCTCGTCGGCGCGCACCGGTGAGGATGACCCGGGCGAGCCAGGGCGCCTGGAACGCCACAGCTCAGGTCCGAAATGGAGTCGGCGAACCGGTGGAGCCGCCGGCGCGGCGATCCGGCGGTCGCCATCGGCGCACAAGAGAACGGAGTGGGGAAGCGGATGATGGCTCACGGCGGTCCGTGAAACGGACAAAGACGAGCCGAACGACAGGCCCGCCGCGGCGTTGCATCGAGATCGCGCGACGATCAGCGATCCGGCGTCGTGGGCGGCGCGCGCCCGCTCCCTCGGGGCGGATCGCGGGCGATTGGCCCCGCCGGCCCGTTGTGCGAGAAGCCGCCGCGATCTGCTCCGCCGATCGCGGCGCGGGCACCGGCGAAATCGGCGGCGCCGCACGGGTCGGGCGGCGGTCCGGAAGAAGGTGTGGAGTGTGAACGGTCCTTTGCGGCGCAACGGGGGCCGCACGATCAGCCGCAGGGCGCGTGTTTCACTCCGTATGGCCGCATGGGGTCCGCTTCCGTATCTTTTCGGTCACGGGCGGCGCCACCTTCGTCAGACTGCGTCCCCTCCGCGTTCTGCACCGCCCGCGGGTGGTGCTCACCAACGCTCCAGACCGGTCGTGTGTATCCTCCCGTGATTGGCGGCCTCGTCCGCGACGGTTCATCTCCCGACCGCCACGCTTCCTGCACCCGTCCTGGCCGCACCCTCGCACCGTTCCATGCACGTGCCCGAAACGGCCCGTGACCACCCGCCGCACCCGTGCGGCAGCGATATTCCCGCCGGCCCGGCCACTCGCGGGCGCGCATTGGGCCGGCACCCGTTCTTCTACCTGTCGAAGGGAGATTCAGCATGCCATTGGCGCTGAAGCCGTACCCGCGTCTTCCCGGCGCGGAGCTCGCCATCACCGGCGAGTCGCACGTGATCGGCGAGGACACGCCGAACCTGGTGTGGCTCGACGAGGTCCCGCTCCAGTCCGCGGGGGTGAGCATCCTGGGGTATACCGAGGTCACCTCGGCGCCCGCGGCCGGCGAGTTCCGGGTGTTCTACACCGGGCTGCTCGCCTCGGCCATCGAGTTCAACCCCGCCGACACCGGCCTGAGCGCGTCGGTGAACTACACCGGGCAGGGTGGCACGGTGACCGTGCGCGACTACAACCGCGTGGCCACCGCCGTGAACGACCTTGAGGCCGCGCAGGCCGACCTGACCGAGTTGGAGGCGGCCGTCGCCACGCTGCAGACCGACGTCGGCACGCTGCAGACCGACGTGGCCGCGGCGCAGGCCTCGGTGGTGGCGCTTTCGGGGAACGTGTCCGCCGTGGAGAGCTCGCTGGAGACCGTGCAGGAAGACGTGCAGACCGTGTACGACACGCAGCAGTCGATGGCGACCACGCTCACGGGGGTGCAGGCGACCGTGGCGGGGCTGCAGACCTCGGTGGCGGCGCTCACCACCGGCTTGGACGCCGTGGAGACGGAGATCGCCGCGATCCCGGACACCTACGTGGCGAAGAACCAGGAGATCGAATTCGACACCACCGGCGCGCTGATCAGCTACGCGAGCGACGCCGAGAACGTCGCCCCGTTCCAGATGACGATCGACCGCTTCGACAACCCGGTGGGCGACCGCCACAACAACGTGACGCGGTGGGGCTACAACATCGCTCCGGGTGGCGGCCCGATCGACTCCAACAACCACGCGGTGGCGATCGAGATCGAGTCGTTCTTCCGCCCGCAGACCACGCAGCTGTGGACCGAGGCCCACCTGGCCTTCCGCACCAAGGGCGGCAGGCTGTGGCGGCCATGGTCGATGGAGTCGGACGTGGACGCGGGCGACCCGGGGACGAACGCGGCCACCAGCCGCGTGCGGATGCGCCTGGAAGGAGACTGGATCGGCTTCAAGGGGCGCAACTCCGGCGCACGCATGACGCTGGACGAGGGCGGGCTGATCTTCTACGAGCCCATCCCCATCCGGCAGTACAACAACAACCAGTCGATGCTGGAGCAGGTCAACGCGGCGGGGAACCACTGGGTCCCGGTGGTCCGTGTGAACGCCTCGGACCGTGTGGAGCTGGGGAACGCCTCCACCCCCACCGAGGTTCCCGGCGGGGTCGTGCTGCTGAGCCCCAACGGCACGCGCTACATCATCAGCGTGTCGAACACCGGCGTGCTCTCGGCCGCCACGCTCTGACCGCCAGCATTCCGTCGATGCAGACCGCCCGCCCCGGCACCCGCCGGGGCGGGCGGTCTCGTGTGCGCCGCTCCCGCGCGCTGGCGTCCGACCGGCGGGTCGCACCGTACGCGAAGGCGCGCCGGAGTCTCGCTCCGGCGCGCCTTCGTCATCTGCCGAAAACGGCCGTTCGTGGAAGTGGCGTGATCAGTAGACGCGCGCCTCCCAGTAGTTCTCGATGGTGTCGGGGAGCTTGGCGAGAAAGTTGTAGCCGGAGTAGCCTTCCAGCGCGTCCACGGTGGTCTTGTAGTCGGTCCACGGGCGCGAGAGGATGCCGGTGACGTTGGGCATGTCCACGGCGATCACCTGGATGCTGCTGGTGCTGGTGACGTTCGCCAGCCCCTGCCCGTACGGCATCACCACCACGATCTTGTAGCTGTAGGTGGGGATCTGCACCTTCCCCGCCCCGTTCAGCGTGCCCCGGTTGCCGGTGACCCCGCTGATCACGTACAGCTCCTTGTTCCCGCTCTGCGCCAGGTTCTGCAGGTAGTTCTCGAAGTCCAGCCACGGTCCGGCGTTCAGGTCGTGGTACTGCGGCACGATGTTGGTCAGCAGGAAGGTCGACTTGTTGTCCGTGGCGTCCCACGTGCGCTCCTCGCTGCGCACCTGGTGGCCGCGGTCGTACCCGCTGTTGGTGTAGTCGGACGTGGTGACGTGGTAGCAGGTGCTGGGGAGCGACGCGTCGCTGGTGAAGGTGGTGGAGCGCGCCGCGTCGCCGAAGTGCGTCTTGTTCAGGTTCCAGCTCACCCAGTTCGGCCGACCCCTGGCGCAGTTGTACGACACGGTGTACTGGCGCTTGGAGAGGATCAGGTCGTCGCTGCCGTTGGCGTCGGCCGGGGTGCCGAACTCCACGTGGCTGTGGTAGATGGCGGACGGGTAGGTGTAGAAGCTGGGGGCCGACGGAGTGGCGGGAGCGGGCGCGGTGGGGTTTTCGACGGAGCAGGCGGCGAGCAGGGCGGTGGCGAGCGCGGCGGCGAATGCACGCGCGCGCGCCGGGGTGACGCGACGGGGCATGGCGTCTCTCCTGACGTGCTTGATGAGGGTGTCTTGCGGGAACCGGCGGAAACTACCGCTCCATCCGCCGATGCGCGAGCCGCCGCCGTAACACCCCCGTCACCACGCCGTTTCATTCCCCGCGCCACCGATCGATTCCGTCACGCGGATGCGATCCACCCGATCAGCCCCGCAGCAGTTCGCGAGGCTTCGTGCCGCTCCCTGGCCGGCCGGTTCACCCGCTGGATAGCCAACCCTCTCGACGTTCAGCCCCGCACCATTTCGCGAGGCTTCATGCCGCTCCTGCCGGCCGGTTCACCCGCTGGATAACCGCCCTCTCGCCGTTCAGCCTCGCGGCAGTTGGCGAGGCTTCGTCCCGTGCCTGGCCGGCGGTTCACCCGCTGGATAACCGCCCTCTCGCCGTTCAGCCTCGCGGCAGTTGGCGAGGCTTCGTGCCGTGCCTGGCCGGCGGCTTTAGCCGCTGGATTCCGCCCCACGCGCAGTCGAGCCTCGCGTTCGTTCGCGAGCCTTCGCGCCGCTCCTGGCCGGCGGTTCACCCGCTGGATAACCGCCCTCTCGCCGTTCAGCCTCGCGGCGGTTTGCGAGGCTTCGTGCCGTGCCTGGCCGGCGGCTTCAGCCGCTGGATGCCGCCCCACGCGCAGTCGAGCCTCGCGGCGGTTTGCGAGGCTTCGTGCCGTTCGCGGAGCGGCTTCAGCCGCGGGTCGGGCGAACGCGAACCGGCCCGGCACATCGAGGTGCGCCGGGCCGGATCTTCCCCCAATCTCCCGAGGTGCGAGTCACGCCACTGCCGCGACCCGCTGGGGCTGGGCGATCGAGCCGGGGCCCGCGGCGGCGGGGACCATCTCCATCGCCCGTTCGGCGAGCGCGCAGATGGTGAGCGAGGGGTTCACGCCGGGGTTGGCGGACACGGCGGATCCATCGACCACGTACAGGCCGGGATAGCCCCACACCTGGTGGTCGGGGCCGATCACGCCGGTGGCCGGCGAATCGCCCATCACGCAGCCGCCCAGGATGTGCGCGGTGGTGGGGATGCCGAGCAGCGTCTCGGTGGCGAGGCTCGCCGGGTAGCCGCGCGTCTTGGCGGCGATGCGCCGGGCCAGCTCGGTCGCCTCGGGGATGGCGGCGGTGGGCGCGGCGCCGTGGGTGAGCACGCTGCGCATGGCGCCGAACAGCCGCCCGGGACGGAGAGAGAGATGGCTGTCGATGCTGCGCATGTACAGCAGGATCATGGTGTGCCGCGCGAAATCGGGCACGAAGAACGCCCGCACCCCGCGCCAGGGGTGGCGCAGGGTGAAGCGCGCCGCGTTCCACAGCCGCTCGAAAGCCGTGGCGCCCGGCCCGTGCGGCGCCATCAGCACGCGGAAGAAGCCCGCGCCGTCCGGATAGCGCACCGGCTCGAGCGACGAGTGCTCGTCGGTGTGCAGGATGGAGGTGATCGCCACGCCCTCGCTCATCCTCACGTCGCGGCGCTCGCTCACGATCCCCATCAGCACCTCGCTGTTGGTGCGCACGAAGGTGCCCAGCCGGTCGCTCACCCGCGGCAGGCCGCCGGGGTGCGCCTTCAGCTTCATCAGCAGCGGCACGGTGCCGAGCACGCCGCCCGCCAGCACCACGTTCTTCGCGCGATATACGGCTTTCCGCCGCGGCCGCCACCAGCGCGGCGGGCCGGCGAGCGCCGTCACCTCGTATTCGCCGTCGGCCTCGCGGATCCACGTCACCTCGTGCTCGGGCTCGATCCGCAGCCCGCGCTTCTCGGCCAGGTAGAGGTAGTTGCGGTCGAGCGTGTTCTTGGCCCCGTGGCGGCAACCGAGCATGCAGCCGCCGCACTGCGTGCACCCCGTGCGCTCGGGCCCCTCGCCGCCGAAGTACGGGTCGGGCGCGGACACGCCCGGCTGGCCGAAATACACGCCCACCTGCGTCGGCTCGAACCGGTCCCGCAGCCCCAGGTCGTCGGCGAGCTCGGCCATCACCTGGTCGGGATAGGTGCGGCCGGGAAAGGGGGTGGCGCCCAGCATCCGCCGCGCGCGCTGGTAGCAGGGCGCGAGCTCGCCCTTCCAGTCCGCCAGGTGGCGCCAGGCGGGCGAGGTGAAGAACCCGTCGCCGGGGATGGGGAGCGTGTTGGCGTAGACGAGCGACCCGCCGCCCACGCCCACGCCCGAGAGCGCGGTGATGTGGCGCAGGAACTTCATCTGGAACGGCCCGCGGAAGCCAAGGCGGGGCATCCACAGCCAGCGGGGGAGGTTCCAGTTGGTGCGCGGAAAGTCGGCGGGCTGAAAGCGGCGGCCCTTCTCCAGCATCAGCACGCGGTGCCCCTTCTCCACCAGCCGCAGCGCGCTCACGCTCCCGCCGAACCCCGAGCCGACGATCAGGTAGTCCCAGCTCTCCATGTGCCGCTCCGGGTGAAGACCCCACCGACCGCCACGTGCCGGCCGCGTCCAGCGATGCGTTCGGAACGCGCAACCTCAACTCCGCCAATGGGTTCGATGGATGTTGCGGAGGCGGCGACCGGAAGGTGTCCCTGGAGCTTACGGATGAGTGGGGCTCAGACAAGTGCAGGCACTTCGATCCTGCGTAGCGCCGGCCAACTCGGTCTGGGGTGGTCGAGGTGACTCGATAGATTGCCTCAGCTCTCGCTTCGCACGCCGATGCACGCGTGGGAGTCCGCGCAGCGGACGTCGGGCCGTTGTAGCCGCGGATTCATCCGCCCCTGGGCAGTCCGACGACGCGCGACGGCAACGGTCTACCGAATCGCGCGGATTCGATTTCGATTTGCCCGGGATCGGTGTGATTCGTTGGCGCGCATCACTGGCGAAACGGCCGCGGGCGGCACCTCGTTCGTGAGGTGCCGCCCGCGGTTCATCCACCGACAACGCCGGTCAGGCCGTGCCGGTCACAGGCCCAGCGCGCGGGCCACGTCGATGCGGCCGCGGCCGAAGTACGGGTCGGTCCCCGTCTCGCCCCCGTCCACGGCGGTGCCGACGATGCGCTGGCGCGCCTGCTCGGCGCCGGTGCCCTGCTCGGCCATGACCAGCGCGGCCAGCCCCGCCACGTGCGGCGACGCCTGGCTGGTGCCGATGAAGCCGCTGAGGCGGTTGCCCGCGGAGCAGGCGGTGAGCACCGGCACGCCGGCGGCGGTCAGCCCGGCGAGGCGGTACTTGGGGCAGTACGACCACACCCAGCTCGCCGCGTCGGTCCCCCACGGCCAGGCCGAGGTCACGCCCCCCGCGTTGCCGCCGGGCGCCGCCACGCTCACGGCCGAGCGACCGTAGTTGGTGTAGTACGCCGGCGTGTCGCCGCTGCCGGTGGCGGTGGTGGGGCCCACCGACGACACGCAGATCACGTGCGGCAGATCGCAGTAGGTCGCCAGCTGGTTGCCGTTGTGGTCCAGGTCCGCGGCATCGTTCCCCGCGGCCACCACGATCAGCATCCCCTTCTGCCTGGCGTAGTTCATGGTCTTGAGGATCAGCGACATGAACTGCCCGTTCCCAGCCTTGGCGAAGCCGCCGCCCAGGCTCATGTTGGCCACGTTGGCGCCATGGTCGGCCGCCCAGGCGATCCCCGCCAGCACGCCGCTGGTGGTGCCGCTGCCCGTGCGCCCCAGCACCTTCACGCCGATGAGCGTGGTGCGCGAGGTGACGCCGGCGAGCGCGGCCGCCTTGCTGCTGACCTGGCTGGCCACGTTGGTGCCGTGGCCGTTGTAGTCGTTCACCGGGTTGCGGGTGGGGAAATAGGTGCTGGTCAGCGCGTTGTCCGACGCCACGAACGAGGCCGAGCGGCCCAGGTCCACCAGCCCGTTCAGGTCGGCGATGTCATAGTCGAGCCCGGTGTCGAGGATCGCCACGGTGACGGCGGGCGAGCCCAGCTTGCCGGCGGCCCACGCCTGGTCGGCGTGGATGAGCCGCATGTTCCACTGGAAGTTGTAGCGGCCGGCGGTGGTGGGGTTCGCCTGGCTCTGCGCGATGTCGCTGGCCTCCACCTCGATGCTCTGGCCGATGTCGGCCTGGAACACGCCGTCCACCGCCACGCCGGCCACGCCGGCGGAGGCACCCAGCTGCGCGGCGGCCGCGTCGCTCAGCCCCGCCACGGCGGCGAAGCCCAGCCTGTCGTGCGCGTAGAGCACGGTGCCGCCCAGCGCCTCCACGCCCTGCGCGAAGCCCGCGGGGATGCCGCCCTTGAAGGTGACGAGGTACTGCTGGCCGTCGGCGGCCGAGGCTTCGCGCGCGGGGGCGCGCGGCGCCGCCGCCTCGGGGCCCGTGGAATCCAGCGAGCAGGCGGCCAGGCTTGCGGCCGCGAGGAGTGCAGACACGATTCCGATCCGCTTCATGGGGCGTCTCTCCATCCTGGAACTGAGGGGTGGATGCCGGCGCGGCGTGGGGTGCGCGCCGGTGGTAAGCCCTTCTCGGCGGCCGGACGGTCTCCGGTGGGGAGACTCCTGGCTTTGCGGACCGGCCTCACGGCCGGGGTGCCCGTTCGAAAAGGTCGAAGCCGTCCGGCCCGCCTCCGCAGATCTCGGCGGAAAACCGAACCGGACAAACGTTCGTCCGCCTGCCACGCACGCCGGACGCGTGGCGGGACGGAATGTCGGACCTGAGCTGAGCTGAGCTGAGCCGGGGCGCGGCTCGCCCCGGGGTGCCCGGATTGGCGCCAGCGGTATGGCAAGAAGCCATGATAACGGGATCCCGTCCGTCCGTCAACGAATCGGCGTGAAACGGTAAACTGTTGCACGGCAAGAGGATACAGACGGATGTGAGACCCGCCCCGCCGTCGCTCACGGCGCGCGCCGCCCACTCCGCGCGCGAGCGGTGCGCGGCGCCGCCCCGCTCGCGTGGGCGCGTGGGGAACCGGCGGTGTATCAGCACCAGAACACGCGCCTCCGGCCGGCCCGCATGGGCGGTTTCGGGGCGCCGCGCTGGAGGTCCCGCCCGCATCGTGCGGCCGGTACGCTCGCCTCGCTCACTTCGCCCGCATCCGGTGGTTGAATGCGGACGCGATCTGCGGTAACTTTTCGGGATGCCTGAAGAAAGCCTGATCGTACGCGGTGCCCGCGAGCACAACCTGAAGAACGTAAGCGTCGAGATCCCCCGCGACCGGCTTACGGTGATCACGGGCCTGTCCGGCAGCGGCAAGAGCTCGCTGGCGTTCGACACCATCTATGCCGAGGGGCAGCGGCGCTACGTGGAGAGCCTGTCCGCGTACGCGCGCCAGTTCCTGGGGATGATGGAGAAGCCGGACGTGGACAGCATCGAGGGGCTGTCTCCCGCCATCTCCATCGAGCAGAAGACCGCCGGGCGCAACCCGCGGTCGACCGTGGGGACGGTGACGGAGGTGTACGACTACCTCCGCCTTCTCTGGGCGCGGGTGGGGGTGCCGCACTGCCCCACCTGCGGCAAGCCGGTGGAGCGCCAGAGCGCGTCGCAGATCGTGGAGCGGGTGATGGCGCTCCCCGCGGGAACGTGGGTGGAGGTGCTCGCCCCCGTGGTCCGCGGCCGCAAGGGCGAGTTCCGCGAGCTCTTCGAGGAGATGCGGAAGAAGGGGTTCACCTTCGCCCGCATCGACGGCGAGATGCACCGGCTGGAAGAGCCGCCCGCGCTCAACCGCCGCGCCAACCACGACATCTCGATCTTCGTGGAGCGCAAGGTGGAGGTGACCGAGGAGAACCGCACCCGCATCGCCGACGCGATCGAGCAGGGGCTGCGCAACGCCGAGGGCGTGGTGGAGGTGATCGTCCACGGCGAGGCCGGCGAGCCCGAGCGCGAGCTGTTCAGCGAGGCGTACGCCTGCCCCACCTGCGGCATCTCGATCCCCGAGCTGGAGCCGCGCCAGTTCTCGTTCAACTCGCCGTTCGGCGCCTGCCCGGACTGCGGCGGCCTGGGCACCCGCAAGGAGCCCAACCCCGACCTGGTGCTGGCCGACACCTCGCTCTCGATCCTCGAGGGGGTGGTCCTCCCCTGGGGGGTGCCGCGCGGCCACCTGCGCGGAACGATCCTGGAGGGGCTGGCCACGGCGCTGGGGTTCGACCTGAACACCCCCTGGCGCGACCTCCCCGAGATCGCGCGCAACGTGCTGCTGCATGGCACCACGGGCGAGGCGAAGAAGGGGAAGCTGCGCTTCGGCGGGATCCTGAAGGACGTGGGGCAGCGCTACAAGGAGACCACCAGCGAGGCCACGCGCGAGACGCTGGAGGAGTACATGTCCACCCTTCCCTGCGCCACCTGCGGCGGCGCGCGGCTGCGCCCCGAATCGCTGGCGGTGACGGTGGACGGGCGCTCGGTGGGCGACGTGGTGATGATGCCGGTGGCCGAGGCGCTCGGCTTCTTCCGCGAGGTGGACGCGCTCCCCCACCTGCCGCGCGAGATCGCCGCGCCGATCCTGAAGGAGGTGACGGAGCGTCTCTCCTTCCTGGAGAATGTCGGCCTGGAGTACCTCACGCTGGGCCGCAGCGCCGAGACGCTCTCGGGCGGCGAGGCGCAGCGCATCCGCCTGGCCACGCAGATCGGATCGCGCCTCTGCGGCGTGCTGTACATCCTCGACGAGCCGTCGATCGGCCTGCACCAGCGCGACAACCAGCGGCTGCTGGAAACGCTGGTGCAGCTGCGCGACCTGGGGAACACCGTGCTGGTGGTGGAGCACGACGAGGACACCATCCGCGCCGCCGACCACGTGGTGGACCTGGGCCCCCGCGCCGGCCGCCACGGCGGCGAGGTGATCGCCGAGGGGACGATCGACGACATCATCGCCGCGCCGGCGTCGCTCACCGGCGCCTATTTGCGCGGCGAGCAGCAGATCCGCATCCCCGAGGTGCGCAAGGAGCCGCGCCCGGGGCACGAGCTGATGATCCGCGGCGCGCGCGAGCACAACCTGCGCGGGGTGGACGTGCGCATCCCGCTGGGGTGCTTCGTGGCGGTCACCGGCGTCTCCGGGTCCGGCAAATCGACGCTGGTGAACGACATCCTGTGGAACGCGCTGGGGCGGCGCTTCTACCGCGCCAAGACGATCCCCGGCGCGCACGACCGCATCGACGGGCTGGAGCTGCTCGACAAGGTGGTCGACATCGACCAGAGCCCGATCGGGCGGACGCCGCGGTCGAACCCCGCCACCTACACGGGGATGTTCACCATCGTCCGCGAGCTCTTCGCCGAGCTCCCGGAGAGCAAGATGCGCGGCTACACGCCGGGGCGCTTCTCGTTCAACGTGAAGGGCGGCCGCTGCGAGGCGTGCCAGGGCGACGGGCTGGTGAAGATCGAGATGCACTTCCTCCCCGACGTGTACGTGCCCTGCGACGTGTGCCGGGGGAAGCGCTACAACCGCGAGACGCTGGAGGTGTTCTACAAGGGCCACTCCATCTCCGACGTGCTGGAGCTGACGGTGGACGACGCGCTGGAGCTGTTCGAGGCCGTCCCCCGCCTGCGCCGCCACCTGCAGACGCTGTCGGACGTGGGCCTCGGCTACATCCACCTGGGGCAGAGCGCGACGACGCTCTCGGGGGGCGAGGCGCAGCGGGTGAAGCTCGCGTCGGAGCTCTCCAAGATCGCCACCGGGCAGACCTTCTACATCCTCGACGAGCCGACCACGGGGCTGCACTTCGAGGACGTGCGGATGCTGCTGGACGTGCTGCACAAGCTGGTGGAGCGGGGCAACACCGTGCTGGTGATCGAGCACAACCTGGACGTGATCAAGACGGCCGACTGGATCATCGACCTGGGCCCCGAGGGCGGCCCTGCCGGCGGCCGCATCGTGGCCGAGGGCCCGCCCGAGGTGGTGGCGGGGGTGGGCGAAAGCTTCACCGGGCAGTTCCTGGCCGGGATGCTCAATGGCCGCGTGGTCGCCGAGGCCACCCCCGCCGCCGACCCCAAACCCCGGCGCGGACGCAAGGCGAAGCTCGCCTGACGAACCGACGGCGGCGCCCATCCGGGCGCCGCTGGAGGTTGTGGGGCGACGGAGCTCTTTTAGAGACTTAAAACAAGGTAAACCTAATTCCCGGCGAGAGATAACTCGCCGTCGTGGACTCCACGCCTGGACGTACTGGTCAATGCACGCTCCTGATTACCGGTCGGCGAAGCTGCGTTACGCCGCATCCCGGCGCGAGGCATACCGGCTCGCTCGACGCGCGGCGATCGAGAGGGGGGTCGGCGGCGAGCAGCTCCGGCTGGCGGACATCGACGTTCGTGCGATCGCCGCCTGGAAGCGCAGCTGGACCTCTCCTCACCCGAGTGGGGACGGTGGATGGGACTGGGCTCGGCTGCTCGAACAGGTTCGCAGCGATCCGGCCGCGCTGAGAGGTGCGTTGTGGCACGGGGACGTGCTATGTGGAATGGTGATCGGACGGCTGTCGCATCGCACGTCGAACCGGAGACGGGCCATGATCTCGATCCACTATCTCGAAGGGAGCCCGGAGCCCGCACATCCACTGAAGGGCTTCGTCGCGTCTGTGCTGATCGACGCGGCGGAGTACTACGGTCTTGCTTTCGGCGCGTCGACGATTCGGCTGATGGACCCTACGCCTGGAGCGTTGCACATCTACCAGGCACTGGGGTTCGGCGTTGTACGGACCTCGGGCGGACTGGTATATTGTGAAAAGGAGGTATTGCGATGAGTGCGATCGAATCCGAACTCTGCACGCGCGCGACGTTCGCCCGTGACTACGTGCCGGGCCCGAGTCTCCGGCGAAGGTGGCCGGCGGTTGGCCGTGCGTATGGCCTGAAGCGCACGCTCACCGGTGTGTCGTTCGACGCCGCGCTCGCGCGGATGCGATCGCGCCCGAGCCTCCTGTCGACCCTCACGCCTGAGCAGTGGGAGATGCTCGAGCGGTACGACGGCCCCGAGGTGTTGGGGCGCGCCGATGGCCCACGCCGGGTGTAACGGTTGAAAGAGACGATCGTGAGCGGCCCGCCGGCATCCTGCCGGCGGGCCGCCGTTCATTGTGCGGGCGAGAGCGGACGCGGCGCTTTGCGCTCCGCCACGCCGGAGCGTATGCTGACGCCGCACCCTTCCGGCCCGCCCACCCGGCCCGGCGCGTGAACCCCACCGCCTCACGCGCACTCCAACCTCTCGTCTGCGCCCACCACGCGGGCAAATCGCCGCGGAGGCGTTTCCATGCGTTTGAAGGACAAGGTCGCGCTCGTGACGGGCGCGAGCAGCGGGATCGGCGCGGCGATCGCGGCGCGGTTCGCGGCCGAGGGCGCGCGCGTGGCGGTGAACTATCGCCCGGGGTCGCCCAGGGACCGCGACGCCGCGCGGGCGGCCGTGGCGGGCTTCACCGACGCCGTCGCGATCGAGGCGGACGTTTCGCGGCGCGACCAGGTGGAGGCGATGGTCGCCGCGATCGTGAAGGAGTACGGACGCGTCGACATCGCGGTGCTGAACGCGGGGATCGAGATCAAGAAGGGCTTTCTCGACACCACCGACGACGAGTGGAACCGCGTGCTGGGCGTGAACCTGTTCGGCTCGTTCGCGGTGAGCCAGGCGGCGGCGCGCGAGATGGCGCGGCAGGGCGGCGGCGGCCGGCTGATCTACATCTCGTCGGTGCACGAGGACATCCCGTTTCCCGAGTACACCAGCTACTGCGCCAGCAAGGGCGCGATCCGGATGATGATGCGCAACCTGTGCATCGAGCTGGCGCCGCACGGGATCACCGCCAACAACATCGCGCCGGGCGCCATCGCCACGCCCATCAACCAGGCCGTGCTCGACAACCCGATCGCGTTCAAGAACGCCGTCAGCGAGATCCCGCTGGGCCGCTTCGGCAGGCCCGACGAGGTGGCGTCGGTGGCCGTGTTCCTGGCCAGCGACGAGGCCAGCTACGTGAGCGGGAGCACCTACTACGTCGACGGGGGTCTGACGCAGCAGGTGACGATGTATTGACGGCGGCGGATCGCCACGGGGAGGGCGGCGCGCGGAGCACGCGCTGGTGCATCCCGCGCCCCGGCCCCCTCCCCGCGCTCCGCGGGGGGCACTTCATCCCGGCGTGAGAGGCATCCGTCGGGGCACGGGGATGGTGGCGAGGGAGTCCGCGAAGGCGGACTTCGGGCCGTCGTAGCCGCGGTTTCAATCGCCCGGGCCAGGATGTCCGCCTCGCGCATGTCTTTGCCGCGACGCGCGTTGCGTGAGGGATGCGCGCCCGGAGGGCCGGGACGCCGCCGCGCGCGCACCGTGAGCCGGGGATCGGCGCGGATCCATGGCGCGGCGGTGGCCCGGCGCGGTTGGCAACAGTCGTATCGTTGCCTACCGCGCGCGCAGCCCGGTTCGGCGCCCCGGCGCCGAACACGCCCGAACCCGGCAGTTTCCATCCCACGCACGACAGATCATCCGGAACATCAGCGAACGAGCGATGACCGAAGAGCACAAGCGGCTGGAGGAGGCGTGCGCGGGCACGCCGTGGCGGCTGTGGGGGCCGTACCTGGCCGAGCGCGCCTGGGGAACCGTGCGCGAGGACTACAGCGCCGACGGCGACGCCTGGACGTACCTGCCGCACGACCACGCCCGCAGCCGCGCCTACCGCTGGAACGAGGACGGGCTGCTGGGGATCTGCGACCTGGACCAGCGGCTGTGCCTGGCGCTGTCGATGTGGAACGGCGAGGACCCGTTCCTGAAGGAGCGCGCGTTCGGCCTGAACGGTCCGGAAGGGAACCACGGCGAGGACGCCAAGGACTACTGGTTCTTCCTGGACAACGTCCCCACGCACAGCTACATGCGGGCGCTCTACCGCTACCCGCAGCGGCGCTTTCCCTACGAGCTGATCCGCGAGGAGAACCGCCGCCGCACCCGCGACGATCCCGAGTTCGAGCTGCTGGACACCGGGATCTTCGCCGAGAATCGCTTCTGGGACGTGACGGTGGAGTACGCCAAGGCCGGCCCGGACGACGTGCTCTGCCGCATCACCGCCGCCAACCGCGGGCCGGACGACGCCGTGCTGCACCTGCTCCCCACGCTCTGGTTCCGCAACAACTGGACGTGGAGGCAGCACGGCGCGACGCCCTCGCTGTCGCTGGTCCCGCCGCCGGGCGGCTCTCCAGGATGCCTGCAGGTGCTGGCCGACCATGCGCTGATCGGCCGCTACCACTGGAGCTGCGAGGGCGCGCCGGAGCTGCTGTTCACCGACAACGAGACGAACTCCGAGCGGCTCTTCGGCTCGCCCAACGCGGTGCCGTACGTGAAGGACGCCTTCCACGACCGCGTGGTGGATGGCCGCGTGGAGGCGGTGAACCCGTCGCGGACGGGGACCAAGGCGGCGGCGTGGTACCGTCTTTCCGTTCCCGCCGGCGGGGAGCGCACCGTGCGGCTGCGGCTCTCCGCGCGGATGTACGAGGGCCCAGCTGCGTGGGATGATTTCGACGCGGTCTTCGCCGCGCGGATCGCCGAGGCCGACGCCTTCCACGCCACGCTGATGGCGCCGGAGGCCAGCGACGACGAGCGGCTGGTGCAGCGGCAGGCGATCGCCGGGCTGCTCTGGAGCAAGCAGTTCTACCACTACGACGTGTACCGCTGGCTGCGTGGCGACGCGGGACAGCCCACCCCGCCGCCGGAGCGCTGGGGCGGCCGCAACCACGGCTGGCCGCACCTGAGCAACCACGACGTGATCTCCATGCCCGACAGCTGGGAGTATCCGTGGTACGCGGCGTGGGACCTGGCCTTCCACTGCATTCCGCTGGCGCTGGTCGACCCCGGTTTCGCCAAGGACCAGCTGATCCTGATGCTGCGCGAGTGGTACCTGCACCCCAACGGGCAGCTTCCCGCGTACGAGTGGGCGCTGGGCGACGTGAACCCGCCGGTGCACGCGTGGGCCGCGCTGCGCGTGTACCAGATCGAGCGGCGCGAGCGCGGCGGCGGCGACGTGAAGTTCCTGGAGCGCATCTTCCACAAGCTGCTGATCAACTTCACCTGGTGGGTGAACCGCAAGGACGCCGAGGGGCGCAACGTGTTCCAGGGCGGGTTCCTGGGGCTGGACAACATCGGCGTGTTCAACCGCAGCGAGCCGCTTCCCGGCGGCGGCTGGGTGGACCAGAGCGACGGCACCAGCTGGATGGCGATGTACTGCCTGAACATGCTGGCCATCGCCCTGGAGCTGGCGCGGCAGGACGACGCCTACGAGGACGTGGCGACCAAGTTCCTGGAGCACTTCTTCCACATCGCGCACGCCATCAACGACCGCCCCGCCAACGTGGGCGACGAGGGCGTGGACCTGTGGGACAACCAGGACGAGTTCTACTACGACCTGCTGCACTACGACGGCTGGCAGGCGTACCTGCGCGTACGCAGCACGGTGGGGCTGGTGCCGCTGCTGGCGGTGGAGACGATCGAGGCGGAGCTGCTGGAGCGCCTTCCCGGCTTCCACGCGCGGCTGGTGTGGTTCCTGGAGAACCGGCCGGACCTGGTGGGCGACGCCGCCTCGGTCACGCGGGCGGGGACGATGGACCGGCGGCTGTTCGCCGTGGTGAGCGAGCCGCGGCTGCGCGCCATCCTGCGGCGGATGCTGGACGAGACGGAGTTCCTGTCGCCCCACGGGCTGCGCTCGCTGTCGCGCTGGCACGCGGAGCATCCCTACCGCGTGGAGCTGGGCGGGAACGCGTACGAGGTGCGGTACGAGCCGGCGGAGAGCCGCAGCGGGCTCTTCGGCGGGAACAGCAACTGGCGCGGGCCGGTGTGGTTCCCCATCAACTACCTGGTGATCGAGGCGCTGCAGAAGTTCGACTGGTACTA
>Ga0247773_1000031_pt1 | contig 58769 bp, 42 predicted proteins | sample UWRJL092311B6_FD_179934 | JGI IMG/M metagenome (GOLD analysis project Ga0247773, IMG submission 179934) | Plant litter microbial communities from Arlington Agricultural Research Station in Wisconsin, United States - UWRJ-L092-311B-6 | ecosystem: Environmental > Terrestrial > Plant litter >... | reverse complement strand
CGAATCCCGCCCTCTCCGCTCCAGCTGGGACCGGTGTCCGAGCGGCTTAAGGAGCACGATTGGAAATCGTGTGGGGTTAACAGCCCTCGTGGGTTCGAATCCCACCCGGTCCGCTCCGGTGCAGGTCCATGGGTTGGGTTTGGTGGTCCGGGATAGTTCCTTCGGGACGTGGCTCAGCCCGGTAGAGCACTCGCTTCGGGAGCGAGGGGTCGCCGGTTCAAATCCGGCCGTCCCGACTTCGATGTCGGTTTGGAGGCGTAGTCTAACTGGTAAGGCACCGCACTCGAAATGCGGCGGGCGCAAGCCTTTGGGGGTTCGAGTCCCTCCGCCTCCGTTCTCGCGATGCAAGATGAAGCGGCCCCACCACTCTCATGAGTGGTGGGGCCGTTTTTTTGTTGTTCTGGCACCGGCTGGGAATTCCTGGTTCCATGTCCTTCCAACCGGTGTGAGCGGTACGAGGCGACTTCCGGCGAGCACACGCCCGTGAATCTCAGCTCGGGACAGCGGGCGCTTGTCCGGCTTGCGCACCGCATCTAACATGTCATTTAATATGCTGGCGGGGTGAGATCCTCCACTCTCTGCTTCGATGTCTTCATGGCACGTCCGATCATTCGCCCTGGGGTGGCACCAGGGCCGGGGCTCGATGCACGCGCGCGGCCGGGGACTGGCGCGTCCACCCGGTCGCCCGAGCTGCTCGCGCGCCGCCTGCAGGAGCCTCGGAGCCGCGCGTACGTGGAGGCAGTGCGGCGCCTGGATGCGGGTGCCGTCCACGACGCAGGCGCGGTGGAGCAGGTGGTTGCCGCGATCCATGCCGAGTTTGGCGATCTAACGTTCGTGGAGCTGCCGCTCGCCTGGGTTTCGCGCTGTTGCCTGGGGGAGCCGTATGAGGTGCATACGCTGGACGTGGCCGGTGCGATCGTGGAGCACTACAAGCGCGGCCAGCCGCTGCCCGGGCCCGCGGAGGGCGCGCGAGCGCTGGCGCTGCATCCAGCCTATGCGTTCATCGAGGTTCACCACGACGGCTTCGTTTGCGTCCGCGCGGATGGTTCCGTCACGCGCACCTGATCCTCTTCTTTAACGCTCGATTTTAATGGCCGACCAACTCATCTCCCGCGCCGACCTGAGCGGCATCGAACGGCGTCTGTCCGCCGTCATGGGTGAAATCTCCTCGCTCGCGTCGGACCAGGAGCGAATGGCCACCGCGCTCGCCCGGTTCCACGGGGAGTTCGTGGCGTTCGTGGCCGCCGACGCCAAGCAGAAGCAGCTTCAGCTGGCCGAGACCCGGCTGGTGAAGGTGCGCCAGGAGCTGGAGGAGCGCTTCGGCTTCCATGGTGAGGTGCGCCGCCGCGGCACGGGGATCCTGCAGGCGCTCGACGCCGGCGTGGTGACACACCAGTCGGTGCAGGATGCCACCGAGGAGATGATGATCTCGGCGCCCGGGTACTGGCTGGCTCCAGCGCTGGTGGCGCTCGCCGCGTGGATCCGCGACGAGCGGCCGCTGGCCGAGAAGGCGTTGGGCGAGGCGTTGCGCCGCGACGACTACAAGACCTCGCTCTACTTCGCCCTGGTGCTGCGGCGCCACGCGCGGCGGTCGGCGGCACTGGCGTGGCTCGGGCGCTTCTACGCGCACCAGGACCCCACCGCGCTCGACCGTGAGTTCGTGGTCCTGCTCGATGCGGTGGCGGGCGGGATCTTCGGGCCCGAGGCGCGTGCGGTCACCAGCGCCCACATCACGGACTGGCTGACGCACCTTTCGGAGCGCGTGGGCTTCGTGGAGGAGCAGGAGCGGCGCTGGGCCGAGGCGATCTGGGCGCTCACTCCCTCGCCGCTGCCCGGCCGCTATCCCACCCTGGAACGGGTGAGTCCCACCTGGGACAAGCTGAAATGGAGCCTGGCGGCTGGCCACCTGCATGGCCGGGTGCGCGACCACTTCGCGGGGATCTTCGAAGGCCCGGTCACGCACTCGCCGCGGCTGCAGGAGGACGTGGACGGGCTGCTGACGCGGCTGGTGAGCGATTTCGACGACCAGGAGCTCCCGCTTCGCGCTCGCGAGCGCGAGCTGGAGATCGTGGTGGAAGAGGGTGGCGACCTGGACGCGGCACGGCGGCGCAACGACGCCGAGCAGCGCGTCTTCGCCGAGAAGCACGACTTCACCGCGCTGCTCACCAACGCCGCGATGCACCCCGCCACCGCGGGCGCGTCGCGCGCCACGCAGCGCTTCGCCGTGGCGCTCAGCAAGGCGTGGGTGATCCGCGCGTATGACCGGGTGACGGCCAGCGCCCGCGCCGCGTACCCCACGGAGCTGGTGGTGAAGGTGGAAGGGTGGCAGGGGGTGATCCGCACCGGGAACGAAGAGGGGGCGCTCACGCAGTCGCTGGACACGTGGCTGCGCCAACGCGAGGAGGAAGAGCTGGCGAAGCTGGGTGGCCTGCTCGCCCGGGTGGTGATGGGGTTGGGAGCGGCGCTGATCCTCCTGGCCCTGGTGGGGGGCGTGCCGCTGCTGATCCTGGGCGCCATCGTCCTGGTCGGCGGCTGGATCTCGTGGAGCTCCACCGATACCGCGCGAAAAGGCGTGCGAAAGAAGTACGAGGCGGCGCGCGCCGATGCGCCCCGCGTGATCAAGGCCGCCGTGGCCGAGGCGGTGGACGCGCGCGCCGAGCTGGAGCGCGAGGACGCCCGGGCCGAGGAGACGCACGCCTATCTCGATGCCATCTCGCCCGACCAGTACACCCTGACGCGCGATGCCGAGCCTCGCGCCGTGATCGCCTGAGCCCGAGAGCCCCCGACGATGCCGAACCCGATCCTCTCCAAGCCTGGGCCCGACGCGCATGCGCCTTCCTCGCCCGAGCCCGCCATCCCTGCCTCCGCGCAGATGCAGGCCGGCGGGCGCGAGCTCGCCAGGGTTCTTCCTCCCTGGGACCTGGTGCCCCCCGGCAATGTGATCACCTTTCGCCGGAGGGCGCGGTGACCGCGGCGCCCGCCACCTATGCCGAGTGGGCCGCCGTGCTGGATGCCTTTCTCGCTGGCGACGAGGAGGCGGTGGGGAGAATGGAGGCAGGGCGCTTCGAGTGGACACCCGTGGCCGCCGAGCGCCTGACCCGGCGTGTCCACGAGGCGTTCTTCGTCCGGTTGCGGCTGGCGCAGGAGGGGCTGCAGCGCAACCTGGACCATGCGCGCGGGAACGAGGCCCGCATGGCGCAGGCATTGGTGGGTGCACGCGCGATGCTGGCCCCGCTCGCACGGGTCGCACAGGTTGCTGCCTTTCCGGAGCCGCTGCGGGCGCACCTGGCCGGTGAGCTGGACCGGCTCGCCTCCGGGATGCAGGCCTCGCTCGAGGCGTCCGCGAGGGCGGATCGCGCGGGTGGGGAGCGGATGCTGGCGCTGGTGCGCACGCATGCGATCCGCGTTCCCTGGCCCCCGTCGCCCATGCCGGTGCCCGCCGCGCCGCCGGCATCTTGCGCGACGCCTGCCGGGGCGCCGTGGCCTCCGGGCGCGCGAAGGCCGATCATCCTCGGTTAGAGGTGGAGGGCGCGCTTCCTCCGCCTCGACGCGCCGATCCGTCCGCCGCCGTTCATCCCCCGATCCGGCCTCCCATGCCCGACGCAGCCCAGACGCGCGAAACGCTCTCCCGCTACCTCAAGGCGCGCATTCCGTTCGTCTCCATCCGCACGCACGAGCGGGCGCGCGCGGTGGAGATCCTCCGTTCGCTGGCGGCGGAGATCAACATCCCCGTGTACGTGCACACGCTCACGCAGGGGCTGCGCGACGTCGCGACCAACCGGACGGTGAACGAGGACCGCTCCGTGCTGGGGGCGCTGGATCATGCGGGACAGCAGATCGCGCAGCGGCAGAACCTGACCTTCGTGCTCACCGACGTGCAGGAGATCGAGGACGACACCCCCACCGCGCGGCAGTTCTTCGACGTGGCGATGCTGGCCAGCGAGCGGGGCGGCGTGCTGGTGGTGATCACCGCGAAGCCCGTGTGGGCGCCGCTGCAGCGGCTGGGGATGGCCATCGCGCTGCAGCCGCCCAACGAGGACGAGATGCTGGAGGTGCTGAAGGAGAGCATCGAGCCCTACCGAGGGACGATGCCGGTGGAGTGGGGCGAGCGGGAATACCGCGAGGCCGCTTCGATCCTGGCGGGGATCACGCGGATCGAGGCCGAGAACGTGGTGGCGACCCTGCTGGCCAAGGGATCGATCGCGCGCGACGACCTGGTGGAGCTGAGCCATGCCAAGGACCGCGTGTTCAGCGACATCTCGGGGATCGAGCGGGTGCCGGTGAAGGCCGACGAGCTGGCGGTGGGCGGGCTCTCGGGGCTGCGCGCCTGGCTGGAGCGAGAGCGCCCGCTGCTCACGGCCGACTTGCGGGAGCGCTACCTCCGGCCTCCGCGGGGCGTGCTGCTGGTGGGGGTGCCCGGGTGCGGAAAATCGCTGTCGGCCAAGTCGATCGCGTCTACCTGGAACCTGCCGCTGTACCGGCTGGACCTGGCCACCATCCACGGCCAGTACCTGGGACAGAGCGAGTCGCGCCTCAAGGAGGCGCTGTCGACCGCCGACCACGTGGCGCCGTGCGTGCTGTGGATCGACGAGATCGAGAAGGGGCTGGCCGGCGCCATGGGCGGGGGGGACGGTGGCACCTCTACCCGCCTGGTGGGGCACTTTCTCTACTGGCTGCAGGAGTCCCGCGCCCGGGTGTTCGTGGTGGCCACGGCGAACGACGTCAGCCGCCTTCCTCCCGAGCTGTTGCGGCGCGGCCGCTTCGACGAGCTGTTTTTCGTGGACCTCCCGACGGCCGAGGAGCGGCACGAGATCATCTCGATCTATGCTCGGCGCAACGTGGGCGCGGCGCCCACGGCCGCGTTGCTCGATGAGCTGGTGCGGCTGTCGGACGGGTTCGCCGGGGCCGACATCGAGGCGGCGGTCCGCGAGGTGGGGAAGGAGGCGTTCCTGCACGGCGACGACTCCGTCACCGACGCCGTGTTCGTGCGGAGCTTCGCCAACGTGGTGCCGCTCAGCAAGACGAGCCCCGAAGACGTGGAGGGGATCCGTGCCTGGGGACGTGAACGCGCCGTTCCCGCCTCGGGCGCGCCGATCGGGAGCGCGCCGGCCGATCGCGGTGCACGCCGCACCGTGCTCGTCTGACCTCTGCGGCTGATCCACGATCTCCACGCCAGGCACCATGGCCCCGCCGTCCAGCTGGATGGCGGGGCCGTTTTCGCGGCAGCGGTGAAGTGTCCGGGCTACGAGCCGAAACGCGTGCGGAAGGTCTGGCCGTAGGCGGTGGGGGTGCCGTCGTAGCTGGTGATCAGGTCGAGGGGCTGGCCCCACACGTCCCAGCTCCAGGCGAGATAGCTCCCCTGGTGGGCGTCCATCCAGTCCATCAGCGAGGTCACGAAGGCGCTGCCGCGGTCGTCCTGGCCGATCTCGCCGAGCACGAGCGGGACCTGCGCGGCGACGGGGGCGGCCTGCGCGTTCCAGCACGCCGGGGTGACGCACCAGCCGAAGTTGTACACGTGCCAGCTCGCGGCCAGGTTGCCGGTGGGGTCCACCGGCCTGTTCGCGAGCCAGCTGGTGAGCGTGCCCGCGTACTGCACGCCGCCCGCGAGGACCACGTTGGTGGCGCCGGTGCCACGGACGGCATCGACCAGCTCCTGCATCCCCGCGGCGGTGTAGGGGACGCCGCGGCAGGTGCCGCCCTCGCGCCAGCAGCGCCACGCCTCCGGCGTATCGGCGTTGCCGTCTGGATACGGCTCGTTGAAGAGGTCGAAGACGACGGCGTCGTTCCCCTTGTAGGCCGTGGCGACCTGGCGCCAGAACTCGGGCGAGTGGTCGCGGTCGGGCATCGGGTGCTGGGCGAGTGCCTTCTCGGCGCCGGGCGCGTTCCAGTGCAGGTCCAGGATGGCGACGAGCCCGGCGCGGTTCAATCTCCCGACGTAGCCGGCGATCGCCTGCTGGTAGCTGGCGCCGGCGTACTGCGCGGGAACGCCGCCGATCCCCAGCCAGCAGCTTTCGTTCAGCGGCACGCGCACGGCGTTGGCCTTCCACCCCGCGATCGCGGCGACGGAGGCGGAGTCCGCCGGGCCGTCCCACATTCCCCATCCCTGGGCACAGGCGTACTCGGCGCCGGAGCGGTTCACTCCGCGCAGGCGGATGGTGGCGCCGCCGGCATCGACCAGCCGGCTGCCGCTCACGCGCAGCCGCGGCGCCCCGGCGGGCGGCGGCGGCACGGGCGGGTCAACGATCGGGGCGGTCGCGCCGCCGCCCTCGCCGCACGCGGCCAGCGTGGCGGCGAGCGCGCAGGCGAGAGCGTGGCGCATGGTCATGGCTGCGGGTGCGGGTAGGCCAGGGCGTTGCGGGCGATCACGTCGGCGTACCAGCCGGCGGAGCGCTTGGGGGTGCGCGTGCCGGTGGCGAAGTCCACGTGGTGGAGGCCGAAGCGGCGGGTGTAGCCGAGCGACCACTCGAAGTTGTCGAGGAGCGACCAGGCGAAGTATCCGTCCAGGCGCACGCCGTCGGCGAGGGCGGCGTGGCAGGCGGCCAGGTAGTGCGCGTGGAAGCCGATGCGGCGCGCGTCGTCGACCGCGCCGTCGATCAGCTCGTCGTCGAAGGCGCAGCCGTTTTCGGTGATCACGATCGGCGGGTGTCCGTACCGCGCGTCGATCCAGCGGAGGAGCTTGCCGCACCCCCAGGGAACGATCGGCCACTCCATCGCCGTGAGCGGCCACGCGGGGTCGGCGCTCACCGAGACGTCCTGGTCTTCGGCGATCCCGGCGTTGCTGAAGGTGGCCATCGGCTCGTGCCCGTCGCCGTGGGCCGCGTACATGGTGGTGTAGTGGTTCAGGCCGAAGAAGTCGGCCGAGCCGTGGATCAGCGCGCGGTCTTCGTCGGTGAGCCGGGGGAGGCGGTCGCCCACCCGCTCGCGCATGGAGGCCGGGTAGTCGCCCAGCCAGATGGGGTCGGCGAACCAGGCGAGGTAGAACTCCAGCGCGCGTTCGGCCGCGGCCCTGTCGGCCGGGGAATCGGTGAGGGGCTCGCGCCAGTCGCAGTTGTTGGAGATGCCGATCACCCCGCCCTGCGCCGCCTGGAACTCGCGGCGATAGACGGCGACGGCGGCGCCGTGGGCGCGCAGCATCTGGTGCGCGGCGGCGTACGGCTCGGCGTTGGAGACGCGGCCGGGGGCGAACACGCCCTGGCCGTACCCCATGATGGAGGTGACCCACGGCTCGTTAAGGGTGATCCAGTGCTTCACCCGGTCGCCGAAGTGCGCGAAGCAGATGCGCGCGTAGTCGGCGAAGAACCCGGCGATGCGCGGCCCCAGCCAGCCGTCGTGCTCCAGCTGCAGCGCCAGCGGCAGGTCCCAGTGGTGGAGGGTGACCCACGGGGTGATGCCGTGCTCCAGCAGCGTGTCGATCAGCCGCGAGTAGAAGCGGATCCCCTCGGCGTTGGGCTCGCCATGGCCCAGCGGCTGGATGCGCGGCCAGGCGATGGAGAAGCGGTACGCCTTCAGCCCCATCGCCGCCATCAGCTTCACGTCTTCGCCGAAGCGATGGTAGTGGTCGCACGCCACGTCGCCGGTGTCGCCGCCGGCCGTCTTCCCGGGCGTGTGGGCGAACGCGTCCCAGACGGAGAGGCCGCGGCCGCCCTCTTTCCACGCGCCCTCGATCTGGTAGGCCGAGGTGGCGGTGCCCCAGATGAATCCTTCAGGAAACGTCAGCATCTTCGAGTGAGGATGGTTGCGTTGTCATGCGCGCCGGGAGATCGGTCTCGCGGGCGACATCCGGCCTGTTCGTTCGCGGCCGGCCCTATGTCCCGCTGGCGAGATCGGCCGGGCGCGGGTCGTCCGGCGGCTCGAGCCGCGGCAACGTCTACGGGAGCCTCGTGAACGAGGCGAGGCTGAGCCGCGTGTGACCGTCAACGGCGCGAATCGCCGCCGCCTGCCGCGGGAACCGCGCCCAGCGCGTCCACCGCGGCGGCGAGGTAGACCAGCGGCGCGTTCCAGTTGATGGCAATCTCGTTGCTCGCGTAGGAGCAGACGTCGTCCAGGTACGAGCGGTCGAACCGCGGCGACGGATAGCCCGGGCAGTGGTCCTGCTGCCCCGGGTTGGGGCCGCCGGCCAGCAGCCCCGGCACCGGCGCGGCCACCGTGTCTGCCTGCGAGGGCCGGTGGTGCGGGTGCAGGGTGGACCGGGTGCCGAAGCCGGTGACGAACGAGTAGCCGGTGGCGTTGCGGCCCAGCAGGTAGTCCAGGTTGGCGCGCGCGCCGTCGAGATACGTCGCGTCGTTCGTCAGCCGGTAGGCGGTGACCAGGGCGATCCCCTGGTTGGCCGCCATCGCGTTGCTCCCCCAGAGCCAGTCGCCGCGCGCGCCGCCCATGGGCGTGCGCCAGGCGCTGTTCACGGCCTGCCGCAGGTAGCCGTCGCCCGCGCGGACGAGCAGGCGGCGCGCGCGGGCGCGCACGGCGGCGGGAACGCGCGCGGTGGGGCGGGCGAGCGCGTAGTAGCCGAGCGTGCGCACCACGGCCCACTGCGGGAGCGGCGCGCCGGCGGCGAAGAGCGGCACGGCCGCGGCGTAGGCGCGGTCGCCGGTGGTGGCATAGAGCTCGGCGGCGGCCCAGGCGAACTCGTCCGACAGATCGCCATCGCCGTACTCGCCGGTGCCGATGTCGGGGTCCCAGCGGCGGTTCATCTCCCGCTGGTCGTACACGGCGCGTGGGTGGAGGCGGGCCCAGCGCCACGCGCGCTCGGCGGCGCGGAGGAGCGTGTCGGGATCGGCCGGCGCGGCGGCGCCCATGGGGCGGAGGACGCGGCTGGCCTGCGCCATCACGGCGGCGAAGCCGAGCGCGGCGGCGGTGCTCTTTTGCACCACGTAGCGCGGGGCGGCCACCTGGTGCGGCATCACGAAGCCGCTGAACTGCGCCTCGGTGAGCTTGTGGTAGACGCCGCCGTCGGCCGGGTCCTGCATGGTGCGCATCCAGCGGAGGTTGTAGAGCGCCTCCTGCAGCACGTCGGGGAGCGCATCTCCGGACTCGGGGGTGTTCTCGTTCAGCGCGGCGGCGTAGGCGGGGAAGTCTTCCAGCAGCGAGAGGAGGGTGCTGACGCTGATCCCCGAGTTGACCACGTACTTGTTGTAGTCGCCCGCGTCGTACCAGCCGCCGGGAGATGCGATGATGCTCCCCGCCGGGCGGCCATGCGACGCGGCGGAGGGGTGGACGATCACCGCCGTGTCCGGATGCCCCACCGGCCGCGCCCACGCCCCGGCGAAGCGCGGGTCGAGCGCCTGGTCCGAGCGCTGGTACCAGAACCCCTTGAGCGCCGCCGCGGCGAGCGGGGCGTAGACGTTCGCGCCGATGCGGAAGGGGTAGGAGGTGCCGACGCCGGGAACCAGCAGCACGTACTCGCCCGCGGCCCGCACGGCGCCGAAGTCAGCCAGGCGCGTGGTGTCGGACGAGAGCGCGGCCGTGACGCGCGGGCCGAGGGTGCCGGTGTAGACGGTGTCGCGCCCGTCCGCGCGGGTGACGTAGAAACGGCTCCCGGCGCGGCCGAGCACGTACGCGTGCTTGGGCGCGCCGGGGTGATGGCCCACCTGGTTCAGGCGGATGTCCTGGGTGTACCGCTGGGCGGCCGCGGGCGTGGTGGACGACGCCGCGGCGATGGCGGCCAGCAGCGCGCGCGCGGCGCGGCGGCGATGGATGCGGAGGATCGCGCTCACGGTGCGGGTGCGGTGGAGGCGGTGTCGTCCACGCGCACCTCCGCGGGGTGCGCGGCGGCGATGGCGCGGGCGCTCGCGAGGGTGCGCGGCCAGTTGTGCGTCAGGCTGGGGCGATGCGTCCACGCGTCGAACCACTGCCAGCCGAGCGCGCCGGCGTAGCCGCGGGCGTGCAGGGTGGGGAAGAGGTCGCGCCAGCCGGCGCCGTAGGTGTCGTCGTCCAGGTAGAACTCGGCGATCACCAGCGGCTTGTCGAGCCGCCAGAACGAGGCGTCGTGGTGGAAGGGAGAGAGGAGCGGCAGCCCCCAGGCGTAGTAGTGCACGGTGTAGAAGTCGAGCGTGCCACGCGGGTCGCCGCCGGCGGCGATCAGCCGGTCGTCGCGGTAGTAGTTCACGTTGGGGCGCCAGGCGCGCAGCGTGTCGTACATCGCCCGCGCCAGCTGGGGCGTGACGGGCACGCGGTAGCGCGCGGCGAACGCGGCGCGGATGGAGTCCAGCTTCGCCGGCGAAAGCCGCGCGGCCGGGGTGCCGGGGACGAGCTGGTCGACGCCGGAGGTGACGTCGCTCGCGGCGCGGAAGCTCCACGAGCCGTTGGTGACGCGTGCTTCGGGATCGGCGCGGTGGATGGTGCCGGCGACGCGGTTGATGAACAGCTGCACCTGGGCGATCGGCACGTGGCGGTTGAAGGGCCAGCCGAACTCGTCGGTCATCCCCTCGGGCTCGTTGAACACCTCCCATGCGAGGATCGCGGGGTGGCCGCGGAGCGCGGTGACCATCGGCACCAGCGCATGGTCCACGTAGGCGCGCAGCCGCGCGGTGTCGCCGAGGAGCGCCACGTTGCGGTCGGTCACCGCCGGCCCGGTCTCCGCGCGCAGCATGTCGAACGACCAGAGGCAGAGCATCACGCGGACGTGCTCCTGGCGCGCGGCGTCGAGCACGGCGCGGAGGTCGTCGATGGTGGTCTCGCCGGGGCCGATGACGGAATCGCCGCGGAACTCGGGGGAGAGCTGGCCGTTGGTGTGCACCCACACGCGCATGGTGTTGCCGCCCGCCGCGTGCAGCTCGCGAAACGCCTGCCGGTACTCGTCGATGCGGATGGGCCCCGGCCCGAAGTCGTGCGCGAACCGCACCCACGCCATGTTGCCGCCGCTCACCCACAGGTCGCGCGTCCCCACGCGCACGCGGTCCATCCGGGGCGCCTGCGCGCGCGCCGCCAGCGGCGCGAGGGCGCAGGCGAGCAGGAGCGCGATCGCCAGCGCGCGCGGCATCTTCTTCATCCCCCTCTTCCGCACGTCACTCATCCCGTTCGGTCACGTTCTCGCCGGATCATCCGCCGCCGTTGGTTCTGCGACTCGAACAACGCGCTCGACGTCATCCCGCTGGTGGTCCGTGGCTCCGCGCGTGCGGCGGAAGGTAGCGCGCGCGTCGGCTATGGATCCTTCGGGCTGCGGCCGATGGCGTGGGCGCGGCGTAGCGTGGTCGCCCCCGCACAAGCGTGGGCATCGACGCATCATCCCACTGACCCGTGTTGTTCACGCTTTGCCCTTATGGCACGAGATGCGTGGACGCGGTGCCGCCGTGGGCATCTTCGCATCACCACCGCCCCCGTGCTGTTCACGCGCCCTCGGCATCTTCGCATCATCACAATCATCCCCCAGCCCTGAATCCCCTGGCGTCACGGTGTGGCCTGGACGTGGGTGAAGACGAACTCGGTCATGGCGTTCCACTGTTCGGGGTAGGTCCAGTGGGCGGTCTCGGGGAGGGGGAGGAGCTGCTTGGGCGCGGTGATCACGTTGTACGCGGCGTAGGTGGAGGTGGGCGGCACCACGGTGTCGTTGTAGCCCCAGCTGTACCAGCCGGGAACGCGCACCAGCCGCGCGAAGTTCGCCACGTCGTAATACCGCGCGGTGTTGATCCGCTCGGGCGTGTTGGGCCCGTTCCACTTGGCGAACAGGTGCGGCCACCCGCCCGCGCGCCCGTGCAGGAACGCCTCGTGGTCGCTGAGGGCGGGGTGGATGGCGGCCAGCGCGCGCACCCGCGGGTCCAGCGCGGCGGTGATGATGGAGAGCGCGCCGCCCTGGCTGCTGCCGTACACGCCGTACCCCCGCCCGTCCCACTGGGGGAGCGTGGCGATGAAGTCGCCCGCGCGGATCGCGCCCAGGATCACGCGGTGATAGTAGTAGCGGTCGCGGTCCTCCAGCCCGTACAGCCAGTAGCCGTTCAGCGCGCCGTTGCGCAGCGCGTCGTAGACGGAGGGCCCCATGTTCACGGGGATGCCGTGGATGCCGACGGCCAGGTGGATCGCCCCGCGCTGCGCCGTCCACACGTTGGCGCGGTACGGGCGCACCCCGGCGCCGGGGACCTCCAGGATCGCGGGATACTTCCCCGGCCTGGTGGGCACCGAGAGCATGCCGTAGAAGCGGCTCTCCGCCCGGTCCACCTGGAAGGAGACGTGGTAGACGGCCACCTCGGCGGTGGACTGCCCGGGGACGGGCGTCATCACCGGCTGCAGCGGCACCTCGCGCGCGCGGCGGATGGACTCGCGCCAGTACGCCTCGAAGTCGGCCGGCGGCGTGGCGTACGGCTGGATCCGCTCCGGATCGAACCCCGCGGTGCCCACGCCCGTGTACTCGTGCCCCTCGACCGTGGCCTTCACCGTCAGGCGCAGGAAGCCGGGCTCGCGCATCGTGCCGCCGTCCACCTCGGCGCGGCCGCCGCGGAGCGCCAGCGGGCCCGTGGCGCGCGCGTCCATCAGGTCCGGCCCCAGCTCGTACGTCACCGCCGTGGCCGCCGCGGGATGGCCGGCGCGGAGGATGGAGACGGCGAAGCGCGCCCGCTCGCCCACGTGGTACGTCCACCCCGGGTGATCGGGGACCACGGCGACCGTCACGTACGGCTGCCCCGGCTGCTGGGCGGCCGCCGGCACCCGCGCCAGGAGCGCGAGCAGCGCCGCGGAAACGAAGGAGATCCTCATCTCATCCGGTCAATTGCAAATTCGATTTGATGGAGGAAATCGGGCGCGTCACGTCCTCCCTCACTCACGCGGGAACCGGGGGGAAACGAAGGGGCCGGGGCGCCCTGATGCGCCCGCGGCCCCGTTTCACACCGGTCCGGAATCGGTCATCCGCGCCTCAGCCCAGCATGGCCAGCGGCGCCTTGAGGCGCATCTGCGGCTTGCGCGCGGGCTTCATCAGCACGTGCGCGGCGGGGTTGAAGAAGCGGTAGAGCGGGATGGTCGCCACGCCCAGCGCGCCGGCGTCGACACCGGCGGTGGCGAGGACCAGGTCGGGCGCGACCTCCTTGCCGCCGATGCGGCGCGCGGGGACCTGCGTGGCCACGCGGTCCATCAGCCCCTGCAGCACCCGCGCGGGGAGCCGCCCGCCGAAGAAGATGGCGTCGGGGTCCAGCAGGTACTCCACCGCCATCACCAGCCCGGCCAGGTGGTCGGCCGCGTCGTCCATCCACGCCACCAGCCGCGGGTGCTGCGCGTCCAGCAGGCGCTCCAGGTCTTCCGGCGCGTGCACCTCCTCGCCCATCTCGCGCAGTGCGCGGTAGAGGCGCGAGAGGGTGAAGTGCAGGCCCACGTGCGGCGAGTCGCCGTTGGTGTCCATGTCGCCGGCGAGCATGGTGGGGAGGTAGCCGATCTCGCCGGCGTTGCCGCTGCGCCCCTCGAACGGCTCGCCGCGGATGATGAGCCCGCCGCCCAGGCCGCTGCCGAAGTAGATGTAGAAGAAGGTGCGGATCTCGCGGCCCATCCCGTACCAGCGCTCGCCGATGGCGGCGGCGGTGGCGTTGTTCTCCAGGATCACGGGGAGCCGCACCCGCTCCTGCAGCAGCCGGTCGAGCGGCACGTTGTGCCACCCGGGAAAGGCCTTGGGCTTCACCACGTAGCCGTTGCCGTCGGGCGCCGGGTGCATGGGCCCGGGCACGCCCACGCCCGCCCCCCACACCTGCGAGCGAGACAGCCCCTGGCGCTCGATCAGCGTGTCGACCGCGCCGGCCATCATCTCCAGCGCCTCGTCGGGGGTGGCGCCGTCGATCTCGAAGAAGAGGCGCTGCCGCACCTCGCCCGCCAGGTCCACCAGCACGCCGGTGAGGTGGTCGCGGTCCAGGTCCAGCCCCACGGCGTAGGCGCCGTCCGGGTTCAGCGCGAGCGCGACCGAGGGAGCGCCGCGCCCCTCGCTGCGGCGCTCGGCCTCGTACACCAGCCCGCTGTCGATCAGCTCGCGCACCAGGTTGGAGATGGTCTGCCCGGTGAGCTGCGTGCGGCGCGCCACGTCGGCGCGCGAGAGCGGGCCGTACAGGCGGATCACCTCGTGCACGATCCTCAGGTTGTACTGCTTGGTGTACTCGAGGTTGGTGCCGGTGAGCATGGCGATCCTGCCGTTGGGTAGGGAGAGATGCCGGAGGCGCGAGACGGGTCGATCAGCCCGGAATGATACCGGAAGAAGGCCGTTCCGTTTCCCCGGCCGCCAAAAGATAGTAGCCGATTCGATTTTGTAAATCAACTTGACGATTCAAAAAAGTGATCCTATCTTCGCAATCCACCCCGTTGGTGAGCCGGCCCGACCACCCCAGTCCCCTGGCCCCATGCCGCGCCTCTTCCGCTCCGCCCTGCTGCTGGTGCTCGTGGCCGCCGCGCCGCCGTTACAGGCGCAGCGGCGCGGCTTCGTGCGCGTGGCCGATGGCGGGCTGGTGGTGGACGGGCACCCCTACCACTTCATGGGGATGAACCTCTGGTTCGGGATGAACCTGGGGGCCGGGGACGACGCGTCGCGCGGGCGGCTGGTCCGCGAGCTGGACCGGCTGCGGGCGCTGGGCGTCACCAACCTGCGCGTGATGGCGGCCAGCGAGGGGCCCGATTCGGCGCCGCAGCGCGTCTCTCCCGCGGTGCAGCGCGCGCCGGGCGAGTACGACGAGCGGCTGCTGCGCGGGCTCGACTTCCTGGTCGCCGAGATGGGGAAGCGCGACATGCGGGCGGTGCTGATCCTGAACAACTTCTTCCAGTGGTCGGGCGGGATGGCGCAGTACGTCTCCTGGGCCACCGGCGACCCCATCCCCTATCCCGGGCGCGACGGCCACGGCTGGGACGAGTTCCAGGAGTTCTCGGCACGCTTCTACGCCACCCCCGCCGCGCAGGCGCTGTTCGAGCGATACGTCCGCACGCTGGTCCACCGCCGTAACACCATCACCGGCGTGGCCTACGCCGACGACCCCACGATCATGTCGTGGCAGCTCTCCAACGAGCCGCGCGGGTTCGGCCACAGCGAGCAGTACGTGGCGTGGGTGGAGCGCGCCGGCGCCTTCGTGAAGCGCGAGGCGCCCCGGCAGCTGGTGTCGCTGGGGGGCGAGGGGAAGCTGGATCGCGCCACGCCCAACACGCGCACGCAGTTCGAGCGGGTGAGCCGCTCGCCGGCGCTGGACTACCTGACCGTGCACGTGTGGATCGAGAACTGGGGATGGTTCGACCCGGCCCGCGCGGACAGCACCTTCAACCAATCCGTGGGCCGCACGCTGAGCTACCTGGCCGACCACGTGGCAATTGCCCGGTCTGTGAACAAACCCCTGGTGGTGGAGGAGTTCGGGGTGAGCCGCGACGGGCGGAGCTACGACCCGGCCGCCCCGGTCACCTGGCGCGACCGCTACTTCCAGATGGTGCTGGAGGGGATCTGGTACCTGGCGTCGGAGGGATCGACCACGGTGGCCGGCGCCAACCTGTGGAGCTGGTCGGGCGAGACGCGGCCGCCGCGTCCGGGCGAGCAGTGGCGCCGCGGCGATCCCTTCACCGGCGACCCGCCGCACGAGCGGCAGGGGTGGTACTCGATCTACGCCGCCGACGCGTCGACGCTCGGCATCATCCGCACCTACACGCGGCGGATGAGCGAGATCGGCGCCAGCGCATCGCGTCCGGGCTCGCCCTGAAGCGCTCGTGAACCTCTCCCCGGGCGGGGGAGAGCTCGCCGGTTCCGCCCGCGACTTCCCGACGAAAGAAACGAAGGCCGATCACCCCGATGATGGTACGCACGCTCGTGTCCAACGCCCTGCTCGCCGCTTCCGCGCTCGTCCTGCCGGACGCCGCCGCCGCCCAGCTTCGCCTGCCGCGGCTGCTGGCCGACGGCGTGGTGATGCAGCGCGACGCGCGCGTGCCGGTGTGGGGGTGGGCGGCGCCGGGCGTGCGGGTGCGCGTGGGCTTCGGCGGGCACGCGTACGACGCGGTGGCGGACGCGGCGGGCGCCTGGCGGGTGACGCTGCCGCCCACGCACGCGGGTGGGCCGCACCGCATCACCATCATCGCCGGCGGCGAGACGCGGACGGTGGACGACGTGCTCTTCGGCGACGTGTGGGTGGCGAGCGGGCAGTCGAACATGGAGTGGACGCTGGCCGACGCGGCCCACGGCCCCGCGGACGCCGCCGCCGCGAACGACCCGATGATCCGCCACTTCAAGGTGCCGCAGTCGTTCGCCACGCGCCCCGAGGCCGACCTCGCCGGCGGGCGCTGGGAGAAGGCCGACGCGGCGCACGCCGGCGCCTTCACCGCGGTGGGCTACCACTTCGCCCGCGAGCTGCGGCGGAGCGAGGGCGTCCCCATCGGCATCATCAACACCTCGTGGGGCGGCAGCCGCATCGAGCCGTGGATGAGCGCCGGGGCGCTGGGGCTGGGCGCGGACGCCGAGGGCGAGATCGCCCGCCGCGAAGAGGCCGAGCGCCGCGCCATCCTCGACTCGATCCGCGCCCGCGTCGGCGGCGCGCTGCCGGCGCGCGACGAAGGGCTCGTCGATGGCCGCGCCGCCTGGGCCGACCCCGCGCTCGACGAGGCGGGATGGACGGAGATCGCCGTCCCCGCCGCCTGGGAGAGCGCCGGCTACCCGGGGATGGACGGGATCGCCTGGTACCGCACCTCGTTCCAGCTCACCGAGGCCGAGGCGCGCGCCGGGATCCAGATCGGCCTGGGGAAGATCGACGACGGCGACATCAGCTACGTCAACGGCCACGAGGTGGGGCGGATGGAGAACGCGTGGACGCAGGCACGGGTCTACGCCGTCCCGTCCACGATGCTCCGCGCCGGCCGCAACGTGGTCGCCGTGCGCGTGGAAGACACGCAGGGCGGCGGCGGGATCCAGGGCGACCCCGCTCTCCTCTACGTGCAGGCGAACGGCGCCCGCCGGCCGCTGGCGGGGACGTGGAAGTTCCGCGTGGGCGCGGTGTCGGTGAAGCTGGACGGGCGCAACAACCAGGTCCCCACGCGGCTGTGGAACAAGATGGTGAGCCCGCTCCTTGGCTTCCCGATCAAAGGCGTGATCTGGTACCAGGGCGAGAGCAACGGCGACCGGATGGAAGACGCGGTGGCGTACCGCGCCCTCTTCCAGCGGATGATCACCAGCTGGCGCGCCGCCTGGGGCGGGGGCGACTTCCCCTTCCTGTGGGTGCAGCTCGCCAGCTTCAACCACCCCGAGGCCGATCCCGGCACCCCCAGCAACTGGGCCGCCGTGCGCGAGTCGCAGTCGGCCGCGCTGGCGCTCCCGGCCACGGCGCAGGCGGTGACGATCGACATCGGCGAGGCGGACGACATCCACCCCCGCAACAAGCGCGACGTGGGCCGCCGGCTGGCGCTGGCCGCGCGCCACGTGGCGTACGGCCGCCCCGGCGAGTTCTCGGGCCCCGTCTACCGCGGCCAGCGGGTCGAGGGCGGGCGCGTGATCGTCGGCTTCACGCACGCCGGCGGCGGGCTCGTCGCCGGCGGGAGCGCGGCGGGCGAGCTGCGCGGCTTCGCGGTGGCGGGCGAGGACCGGCGCTGGGTGTGGGCGAGCGCGCGGGTGGAGAACGGCCACGTGGCCGTGTGGAGCGACCGGGTGCCGCACCCGGTGGCGGTGCGCTACGCCTGGGCCGACAACCCGGCGGGCGCCAACCTCCAGAACCGCGAGGGGCTCCCCGCGCCGCCCTTCCGCACCGACGACTGGTAGCGGACGCGCGCCGCCGGCGGACGGCCTTCGCGCGCGGCGGCGGCGAGAGGCCGGGGCGGATACAGGCCAGGCTGGGCAGGACGGATCACCGGTTTTCCCCGACGTCGGCAGGTCACCCCGAACCCGAGCTCCTCGGCAAGGATGCATTTGTCCAATCACCGGCCAATGGGCGTTTCACCCGCCCCCCTCGGCGCGCCGGCCGCGCCGGCACCTTCCCACCCCGCGTGGCGCCCCCTCCCGCGCCGCGAACGGGGGCTCCATCCCCACTCCTCTTTCCGGAGGGCATACGTATGAGACTGCGTCGTTGTCTCCTCGCGCTGCTGGCCGGCCTGTCGCTGGGCGCCACGCGGGCGGACGCACAGCAAGCGACCGGCACCATCAGCGGCCGCGTGGTGCAGGGCACCAGCCAGACCGGCGTGGCCGGCGCGGCGGTGACCCTGGTGGGCCTCAACCGCGGCACCGTGACCGCGGCCGACGGCACCTACCGCATCGTCAACGTGCCCGCGGGCACCCGGCGCGTGCGGGTGACGCTGCTGGGGTACGCCACGCAGGAGCGCGAGGTGGTGGTGGCCGCCGGGGCGAACGCCACCCAGGACTTCGGCCTCTCCACCCAGGCGATCGGGCTGGAGGGCGTGGTGGCGGTGGGGTACGGCACGCAGCAGCGGCGTGACGTGACCGGCGCCGTGGGCTCGGTCCGCACCGAAGAGGTGCAGCGGCTGGCGCCGGTCTCGGTGCAGCAGGCGCTGCAGGGGACCGTGGCCGGCGTGCAGGTGACCACGGGCGACGCCGCCCCCGGCGGCGGGCTGCGGGTGCAGATCCGCGGCACCAACTCGATGAACGCCGGGAGCGCGCAGCCGCTGTACGTGATCGACGGCGTGCCGGTGAGCTCGGGCGCCGACAAGCGCACCATCGGCGCGCACAGCGAGGAGAACCTGGTCTCGCTCACCGAGACCAACCCGCTCTCCACCCTGAGCCCCGCCGACATCGAGAGCGTGGAGATCCTGAAGGACGCCTCGGCCACGGCCATCTACGGCAGCCGCGGCGCCAACGGCGTGGTGCTGATCACCACCCGCAAGGGGCGCCGCAACCGCCCCGGGCAGATCAACCTGACGTACAACCAGGGCTTCTCGAGCGTGGTGCGCGAGATCCCGGTGCTGAACGCGTACGACTTCGCCACCTACGTCAACACGGCGTACATCAACGCCTTCGGCCCGGCCACGCAGTACCCGTACGGCGGCCGCCCGGGCTCCAAGACGCCGGACGAGATCCGCGCCGAGCTGGGCGCCGGCACCAACTGGCAGGACGAGATCTTCCGCACCGCGGTGACGCACGACGCGCAGCTGGCCTTCACCGGCGGCGACGACCGCGGCAGCTACGGCGTGACCGGCAACCTGCTGGACCAGGAGGGCGTGATCCGCGGCTCGGGCTTCACCCGCGGCGGGCTGCGCATGAACCTGGACCGCGACGTCCTCTCGGGGCTCAAGCTGTCGACCAACATGGCCGTCACCCGCTCGGTGAACGACATGGTGCGCAGCTCGACCATCAGCGGCTACCGCGCCATCGGCATCGTGCGCTCGGCGATCACCTACACGCCGATGCAGTTCCGCGACACCACCGCCACCGACCCGCGGGCCGAGGACGCCAGCACCTGGGCGGTGTACGGCGCCAACCCGCTGCGCTACACCGACGAGGTGAACGAGCGCGACCAGATCACCCGCGGCATCGGCAGCCTGCGCGGGGTGCAGCAGCTGGGGCGCGGCTTCGCGCTGGACGTGAGCCTGGGCGGCAACTACGAGCGCCGCAGCTACAACATCTACTTCCCCCGCACCACCACCGAGGGGCGCCCCAACAACGGCGTGGCGGTGCAGAGCGGCTCGGAGTTCAGCAACCTGCTGAACGAGAACCTGATCCGCTACAACCGCGAGTTCGGGCGCAAGCACCGCTTCGACGGGGTGGCCGGCTTCACCTACCAGACCGACCGGGTCACCTGGAGCGGCCAGGAGGTGAACTCGTTCCCCGACGACATCCTGGGGAGCAACGTGCTGCAGAACGGCACCAATCCCCAGAAGCCGTACTCGGGGCTGTCGAGCAACACGCTGGAGAGCTTCCTGGGGCGGATGAACTACGCGCTGATGGACCGCTACCTGTTCACGGCCACCTTCCGCGCCGACGGCAGCAGCAAGTTCGCCGAGAACAACAAGTGGGCCGGCTTCCCGGCGCTCGCCTTCGCCTGGCGCGCCAAGGAGGAGCCCTTCCTGCGCGGCTTCGACGGGCTGAGCGAGCTGAAGGTGCGCGCCAGCTACGGCCGCTCGGGGAGCGAGGCGATCAGCCCGTACCAGTCGCTGGCGGCGATCTCGGGAACCAACCTGACGCTGAACGAGGTGACGGTCCCCGCGTACGCCACCACGCAGCTGGGGAACGCCGACCTGAAGTGGGAGACCACCGACCAGTACGACGTGGGCGCCGACTTCGGCCTCTTCGGCAACCGGGTGACCGGCACGGTCGACTACTACCGCAAGAACACGCACGACCTGCTGCAGAACATCACCCTGGCCGGGAACACCGGGTTCACCAACGCCTGGATCAACTCGGGCGAGGTGTCGAACCGCGGCATCGAGGTGCAGCTGGGGGTGGACGTGATCGACCGCAGCGGCTTCACCTGGAACGTGAACGCCAACGCCGCGCGCAACCGCAACCGCATCGAGAGCCTGGGGCCGGTCGCGCAGCAGTTCGCCGGGCGCCTGGGCGCCGGCGGCGGGCTCGAGGTGGCGCCCTTCATCCAGAAGCCGGGGCTGGCGATCGGCACCATGTGGGGGTACCGCACCGACGGGCTGATCCGCACCTCGGCCGACAGCGTGGCGTACGCGCAGCTTGGCATCACCGGCCGCGTGGGCGACATCCGCTACGCCGACGTGAACGGCGACGGCAAGATCAACCCCGACGACCAGACGGTGATCGGCGACGCCAACGCCGACTGGACCTGGGGGCTCACCAACCGCGTCTCGTTCGGCCGCTTCGACCTGAGCGCCCTGCTGATCGGCGTGCACGGCAACGACATCATCAACGCCGAGCGGCTGCGCTACCTGGTGCTGGACGGGAGCATGAACGTGCCCAGCACCTACGTGAAGAACGCCTTCGACCCGGCCACCAACCCCAACGGGATCTACCCGCAGGTGCGGCAGGACCGGAAGGGCGACGCGCGCTTCTCGGACGTGTACCTGGAAGACGGCTCGTACGTGCGGCTGAAGAACGTGCAGCTGGGCTACAACCTCCCCCTGCGCCGCCTGCAGAACACGCGCGTGTACATCAACGCCGTGAACCTGGTCACCTGGACCGACTACTCGGGCTTCGACCCCGAGGTGAGCGCCTTCGGCGGGCCGGACCGGCCCGGCGTGGACCTGGGGAGCTACCCGCAGGCGCGCACCATCTCGCTGGGCGTGAGCACCAACTTCTGAGCCGAGCCGCGGCTCCCGCGCGGCCACCGGGCCGGCCGCGCGGGAACGGGCGAACCAACGAAACCGTGGATGGAGCGATGAATACTTCACGTTCGGCGATGCGTGCCCTGGCGCTGCGGCTGCTGCCGCTGTGCGCCCTGGGCGTGGCCGCCTGCGATTCGATCACCGACCTGGACGAGACGGCGGGGACCTTCATCTCGCCCGACCAGTTCTACCAGAACGACGGCCAGGCGGTGATCGCGGTGAACGGCGTGTACGCGCCGCTGATGGGGTGGAACGGGTGGATCCAGCCGGCCCAGCACAGCGTGATGTGCGAGGACGACGAGATGCTGTGCTGGAACTGGATGGGCGGCGGCTGGAACGGCAACTCGGCCAGCCAGTGGTACATGCAGGACAACGCCGTGTGGTTCGGCGACTACCAGATCATCCAGCGGGCCAACGAGGTGGTGGAGAAGGTGGCCGCCAGCACCGGGATCTCGGCCGAGATGAAGCAGACCGCCACGGGGCAGGCGCTGTTCGCCCGCGGCTACGCCTACTTCGACCTGGCGCGCCGCTACGGCGGGGTGCCGGTGCGCACCACCGCCTACAAGCCCGACGACCAGCTGGGCGCCCAGGGGCGTGCCAGCGTGGCCGAGGTGTACCGCCAGGTGAGCAAGGACCTGCGCGCCGCCGCGGGGATGCTCCCGGCCTCGTACTCGCAGGCCAACGGGCAGGGGCTGCCGCGCCGCGCCGCCGCGTGGGGGCTGCTGGCCAAGGTGTACCTGCACATGGCGGGCGACCAGGCCACCGGCACCGAGCTGGCCGCCGGCCGCAACGCCTACCTCGACTCGGCGCGCGTGGCCGCGCAGCAGGAGATGGGCGACGGGTCGGTGCTGCTCGAGGGGCAGTACATGGACCTGTTCGACGTGGACAAGCAGAACACCAGCCCCGAGATCCTCTTCGCGGTGCAGGGGGCGCGGGTGAACCTGGCCGGCTCCAACATCCCCTCGATGTTCGGCCCGCGGGGCGACTGCACCATCGTGGGCGGGTGCGGCCAGGGCTTCGTGAGCGTGCGCGAGGACTTCTACCGCACCTTCGCGGCGAACGACAAGCGGGTGGAGCCCAACCGCGCCATCGCCCACAGCTGGGAGATGACCACCAGCCCGGTGGGGAAGGTGACCGCGCTGCACGTGGACTCGCTCGCCCGGCTGCAGGCCGCCGGCCTGGTCGTGCGCGACCAGGCGTTCAAGTGGGAGAACTGGACCGAGGGGTGCGGCGGCTTCCAGCAGCAGTACGACTCGATCACCGTTCGCAACGCGGCGAACCCGGCGATCACCACCACGCAGGTGTACGCGGTGGCGCGCCCGGTCTACTCGCTGAAGTACGTGGACCGCGGGTCCGGCGGCGGCTCGGAGTACGGCACCGCCAACAACTTCATCATCCTGCGGCATGCCGACGTGCTGCTGGTGTTCGCCGAGGCCGAGAACGAGCTGAACGGCCCCACCGGCGCCGCCTACAATGCCCTGAACGCCGTCCGCGTCCGCGCGGGGCTGAGCCCGCTGAGCGGCCTGAGCCAGGCGCAGTTCCGCCAGGCGGTGTGGGACGAGCGCGCGCACGAGCTGTACGGCGAGTTCCAGGCGCGCTTCGACCTGATCCGAGAGGGCCGCTGGCTGAACGTGATGAACCAGCCCTCGTCGATCGCCGACTTCGCCAGCCACGGCGTGTGCCGCCCGCGGCAGGCGTTCCAGAAGCTGCAGCCGATCCCGAGCAAGGAGCTGGCGGCCAACCCGCTCCTCACGCAGAACCCGGGATACTGACAGCGAGTGCTTGAGTGCTGGGTGCTGGGTGCTGGGTGCTGGGTGCTGAACGGCATGTGCCCGGTGCCCGGTGCCCAGTGCCAGGTGCGGAACCGCGAACGTCCTCGCACCTGGCACTCGCAACCGGGCACTGGGCACCTGGGCACTGGGCACTCAAGCACCCAGCACTCAAGCACCCAGCACTCAGGCACCCAGCACTCAAGCACCCAGCACTTCGCATTTCATGAATCTCCGCGCGCTCGACCTGCTGATCATCGCCGCCTACGTGGTGGCGACCGTCGTCCTGGGCTTCTGGATCTCGCGGCGGGCGTCGCGCAGCCTCAAGAGCTACTTCCTGGGCGGCAACGAGATCTCGTGGTACATGCTGGGCGTGAGCAACGCGTCGGGGATGTTCGACATCAGCGGCACCATGTGGCTGGTGTACCTCCTCTTCGTCTACGGGCTCAAGAGCATCTGGATCCCCTGGGTGTGGCCGGTCTTCAACCAGATCTTCCTGATGGTCTTCCTCTCCGTCTGGCTGCGCCGGTCGGGGGTGATGACCGGTGCCGAGTGGATCACCTTCCGCTTCGGGCGGGGGAAGGGCGCCAATCTCGCCCACCTTTCCGTGGTCGTCTTCGCGCTGCTCAACGTGCTCGGGTTCCTGGCCTACGCCTTCATCGGCGTGGGGAAGTTCGCGGCCACCTTCCTCCCCTGGCACTTCTCCGCCACCGCCGCCACCGACGAGAAGCTCTGGGGGATCCTGATCACCTCGCTCACCGCGCTCTACGTGATCAAGGGCGGGATGTTCAGCGTGGTGTTCACCGAGGTGCTGCAGGCGGTGCTCAAGACCGTGGCCTGCATCTGGATCGGCATCCTCGCCATCCAGCGGGTCACGCCCCAGATGCTGGACCGGGTGATCCCCGCCGGGTGGCGCTCGCCCTTCTTCGGCTGGCGGCTGGACCTGGACTGGAGCCACCTGATGCCGGCCGCGGGCGACCGCATCGCCAGCGACGGCTTCGCGCTCTTCGGCGCCTTCTTCATGGTCACCGCCATCAAGGGCGTCCTCCTCTCCGGCGCCGGGCCCGCGCCCAACTACGACATGCAGCGCGTGCTCTCCACCCGCACCCCGCGCGACGCGGCGCGGATGAGCGGGCTGGTGAGCCTGGTGCTGATGCCCTTCCGCTACATGCTGATCGCCGCGCTGGCGGTGTTCGCCCTGGTCTTCTTCAGCCCGCAGCTGAACGCCATGGGGAAGGGGGTCGATTTCGAGCTGATCCTCCCCTTCGCGCTGCGCAACTTCGTTCCCACCGGGCTGCTGGGGCTGCTGATCGCCGCCTTCCTGGCCGCCTTCATGGCGACGTACTCCGCCACGGTGAACGCCGCGCCGGCGTACATGGTCAACGACATCTACCGGCGCTACCTGCGCCCCGACGCCGACCAGAAGACGCTGGTGCGGATGAGCTATCTCACCTCCATCGCCGTGGTGATCGTGGGAACGGCGATCGGGTTCTGGGTGGCCTCGCTCAACACCATCGTGCTCTGGATCGTGAGCGCGCTGTACGGCGGGTACGCCGCCTCCAACGTGCTCAAGTGGTACTGGTGGCGCTTCAACGCCTACGGCTACTTCTGGGGGATGGTGGGGGGGATCGCCGGCTCGCTGCTGCAGCTCCTCCTCCCCAGCGTGTCGCCCGTCTTCGCCTTCCCGATGATCTTCGCCGTGTCGATGGTGGGGTGCATCGCGGGGACGCTGCTCACCGCGCCCGACGACGAGGCGGTGCTGAAGGCGTTCTACCTGAAGGTGCGGCCATGGGGCTTCTGGGGTCCCGTCCACGACAAGCTGAAGCTGGAGCACCCGGCGCTGGAGAAGAACCGCGACTTCGGCCGCGACATGTTCAACGTGGTGGTGGGCACCATCTGGCAGAGCGCGCTGGTGGCCGTCGGCATCTACCTGGTGCTGCAGGACTGGACGGCCGTCACCATCTGCGCCGCGGTGATCCTGGCCACCTCCGCGATCCTGAAGGTGAACTGGTACGACAAGCTGCGCGACTACCCGGCGGACCTGGAGCACGCGCCGCACGCCGCGCCCGCGGCCGCCGCCGAGCCCGAGCCGGCGCTGGCCTGAGCGGCGCGCGTTGAAATCGACGAGATCCGAAGAGATTGCAGTGGATATGCTGACCGCGACACCGGCGGCGCCGCCCACCAACGGCACCGCCTTCCACGCCCGGCTCCGCGCGCTGGAAGAGGCGCACGAGGCGCTGGTCGCCCGCCCGAACGAGCCCGTCCACCTCGGATCGGGCGTGTACGAGCGCCATCGCCATCCCGCGCTCACCGCCGCGCACGTGCCGCTCGACTGGCGCTACGACCTGGACGCGGAGACGAACCCGGAGCTGCTGGAGCGGCTCCCGGTGAACGCCGTCTTCAACCCCGGCGCCATCCGCCACGGCGGGCGCTACCTGATGGTGGCCCGCGTGGAAGGGACCGACCGCAAGTCGTTCTTCGCCGTGGCCGAGAGCCCCAACGGCGTCGACCGCTGGCGCTTCTGGCCCGAGCCGGTGGTGCTGCCCGAGACCGCCGAGCCCGACACCAACGTGTACGACATGCGGCTCACGCCGCACGAGGACGGGTGGATCTACGGCGTGTTCTGCACCGAGCGAAAGGATCCATCGCGGCCGCACGACCTTTCCGCCGCGGTGGCGCAGGCGGGGATCGCGCGGACCCGCGACCTGGTCACCTGGGAGCGGCTGCCGGACCTGGTGACCGGCTCGGGGCAGCAGCGCAACGTGGTGCTCCACCCCGAGTTCGTGGACGGCAAGTACGCCTTCTACACGCGGCCGCAGGACGGCTTCATCGACGCCGGCTCCGGCGGCGGGATCGGCTGGGGGCTCTCCGCGCGGATCGAGGGGGCGGAGGTGGACGAGGAGCGCATCATCGACGCGCGGTCGTACCACACCATCAAGGAAGCGAAGAACGGCCAGGGTCCGCCGCCGATCCGCACGCCGGACGGGTGGCTGCACCTGGCGCACGGCGTCCGCAACACCGCGGCGGGGCTGCGCTACGTCCTCTACCTCTTCGTCACCGCCGCCGACGAGCCGTGGCGGGTGATCCACGCGCCCGGCGGCTACCTGATCGCCCCCGAGGGCGACGAGCGCGTGGGCGACGTGTCCAACGTGGTGTTCTGCAACGGCTGGATCGCGGACGACGACGGACGGGTGCTGATCTACTACGCATCCAGCGACACGCGCGTCCACGTCGCCACCTCCACCGTCGGCCGGCTGTTGGACCACGCGCGGGGGACGCCGGAGGATGGGCTCCGCTCCGCCGCCTCCGTCCAGCAGCGCCTCGGCCTGATCCGCCGCAACCGCGAGCGGCCCGGGGGCGGCCGATGAGCCCGCTGGACGCGGTGGATGCGCTGCGGCGCGAGATGGAGCAGGAGCTGGCGCGCGGCATCCTCCCGTACTGGATGGAACGGGCGCGAGACCCGCGCCGCGGCGGCTTCGTGGGCTCGATCGGCGCGGACGACGTGCCGGATCCCGAGGCGCCGCGCGGCTCCATCCTCAACGCCCGCATCGTGTGGACCTTCAGCGCCGCCTACGCCGCGCTGGACGATCCCGCGTACCGGCTGATGGCCGATGGCGCGGCGGAGTGGTTCCTGACGCACTTCATCGACCCGCGGCACGGCGGCGTGTACTGGATGATCGCCGCCGACGGCACGCCGGTGGACGCGCGCAAGCACGTGTACGCGCAGGCGTTCGCCGTGTACGCGCTGGCCGAGCACGCCCGCGCCACCGGGAGCGAGGCGAGCCTCGACGCCGCGATCGCGCTCTTTCGCCTGATCGAGCGGCACGCGCACGACGACGTGCACGGCGGCTACCAGGAGGCCTTCAGCCGCGAGTGGGCGCTGCTCGACGACGCGCGCCTGAGCGAGGTCGACGCCGACGAGCGCAAGAGCATGAACACGCACCTGCACCTGCTCGAGGCGTACACCGCGCTCCACCGCGTCTGGCCCGACGCACGGGTGAGCGCGCGGCTGCGGGAGCTGGCCGGCCTCTTCCTGGACCGCATCGTGATCTCCGCCTCGGCGCACATGTCCGGCTTCTTCGACGACGACTGGACGCCCAGGCCGCGCGGCGTGAGCTATGGGCACGACATCGAGGCGAGCTGGCTTCTCCTCGAAGCGGCCGGCGAGCTGGGCGACACGGCGCTGCGCGAGCGCGCGCGCGGCCTGTCGGTGCGGATGGCGCGCGCCGTTCTCGACGAGGCGTACGACGCGGAGCACGGCGGCATCGTCTACCATCGCCACGCGGACGGAACGCTGGACGACGGCAAGGAGTGGTGGCCGCAGGCCGAGGCGGTGGTCGGCTTCCTCTCGGCCTGGGAGGAGACGGACGACGACGAGTTCCTCGACGCCGCGCTCGGCTCGTGGGCGTTCATCCGCGAGCACGTGGTGGACCGGCGCAACGGCGAGTGGTTCCGCCGGGTGAGCCGCGAGGGGGTGGTGGAGCCCGGGCACGAGAAGGCCGGCCCGTGGAAGTGCCCGTACCACAACGCCCGCGCCTGCCTGGAGGCGATGGCGCGCGCCGGCCGCGTGCGGGCCGCGGCCGCCGCGTGAGGCGACGGTGGCGGAGCGGGATGCGGCGGGCGTGGCGCGCGAGCGCGGCCGCGCGCGCCGCCTTCGCGCGTGGGGGTGGGGGATGATGCGGGTGCGTGGCGCGAGGGTCTCGCTCGCGCGGACGGCGCTGCTGGCGCTCGCGCTCGCGGCGGGCGCCACGCACGCGCGGGCGCAGCGCCCCGCGCGGCTGGTGGACGCGCGCGCCACGCGCGAGACGCGGGCGCTCTTCGGCGGGCTGCAGCGCCTGCGGCGGACGCACGTGCTGTACGGGCACCAGGACGACCTGGCGTACGGGCTGCGCTGGTGGGCCCACCCCGGCCGGTCCGACGTGAAGGAGGTCGCCGGATCGTACCCGGCGGTCTACGGGTGGGAGCTGGGGAACCTGGAGCTGGGCCGCCCCGCCAGCCTCGACAGCGTCGATTTCGCGGCGATGCGGCGGTGGATCGTGGAGGGGTACGAGCGCGGCGGGGTGATCACCATCAGCTGGCACATGGCCAACCCGCGCACCGGCGGCAACGCGTGGGACACGGCCGGCGCGGTCTCCACCATCCTCCCCGGCGGCGCGCGCCACGCCGAGTACCGGCGCTGGCTGGACCGCTTCGCCGCCTTCAACGCCGGCCTGCGCGGCAGCCGCGGCGAGCCGGTGCCCATCATCTTCCGCCCCTTCCACGAGATGAGCGGCGGATGGTTCTGGTGGGGGGCGGGCCACGCATCTCCCGACGAGTACAGGGCGCTCTGGCGCTTCACCGTGCGCTACCTGCGCGACGAGAAGGGCGTGCACAACCTGCTCTGGGCGTATTCTCCCAACGCGGCGGACGACTTCGAGGCGGCGTACTGGGCGCGCTATCCGGGCGACGAGTACGTGGACGTGCTGGGGCTGGACGAGTACTTCTGGCGCCCGCGCCCCGGCGACACCGCCGACGCGGGCGCCCGTCTGCGCGACCACCTGCGCCTGGTCTCCGCCGCGGCCGACGCGCGCGGCAAGCTCCCCGCGCTCACCGAGACCGGCTACGAGTCGATCCCCGACAGCGCCTGGTGGACGGGAACGCTGCTGCGCGCCCTCGAGGGCGACCCCGCCACGCGGCGGATCGCGTATGTGCTCACCTGGCGCAACGCCAACGAGAGCACCAACCACCCGGGCCACTTCTACGCCCCGTACCCCGGCCACCCCAGCGCCGCCGACTTCGTCCGCTTCCGCGCCTCCGAACGCATCCTGTTCGAGTCGGATCTCCCGGACCTCTACGGCCGCCGGAAGCGCCGGTAGGCAGGCGCGTCGTTTCGGTAGATGAACTGCGCGGCGTCTGAGTGGTCATCCTGACATCGGGGGGCGGTGGTGTGGTGAAAGCGCTCGCTCGCGACGCAGGATGCGTGATGCGCCGATGGCCGCGAGCAGTCCGCGGAGCGGACTTCGGGCCGTCGTAACAGCGAATTCCATTCGCCTGGCTACCCACCTCGGGCCGTTGTAGCCGCGAATTTCATCCGGCTCGCCGGCGGCCCGTTGCAGACGCGAACTCCATTTGCCCGTCATCGCACGCCGGGCGAATCGCCAGAAGACACAGGGGACATGAACCGAATCCGGACGCTCGCCGCCCTCCCGGCTGTCACCGCGCTCGCGCTCACCGCCGGCGCATCGGCGCCGATGCACGCGCAGACCTCCGCGTCCCCACAGGTGGTGGCGGCGCGGCGGGCGCGCGTGGACAGCTTGCTCGCGCGGATGACGCTGGAGGAGAAGGTGGGGCAGATGACGCAGCTCACGGTGGGCGCGTTCACCACGCCCGACACGCCGCACCGCGACAGCATCCGGCTGGACGAGGCGAAGCTGCGCGAGGGAATCGTCAACCGCCACGTCGGCTCCATCCTCAACACCGAGCAGGGCGCGCTCACCGTGGAGGGGTGGCACGCCGCCATCCGCCGCATCCAGGAGATGGCCACGCGCCAGACGCGGCTCGGCATCCCCGTGCTCTACGGCATCGACTTCGTGCACGGGGCCAACTACACCCGCGGCGGCACCCTCTTCCCCCAGAACATCGCCCTCGCCGCCACCTTCGACACCGCCTTGGCCCGCCGCGCCGCCGAGATCACCGGCGACGAGGCGTACGCCAGCGCGCTGCCGTGGAACTTCGCGCCGGTGCTGGACGTGGGACGCCAGCCGCTGTGGCCTCGCTTCTACGAGACCTTTGGCGAAGACCCGTGGCTGGCCTCGCTGATGGGCGCCGCGCAGGTGCGGGGGATGCAGCGCGGCGGCCGCGTGGCGGCCACCATGAAGCACTACCTCGGCTACTCCAACCCGCGCTCCGGCCACGACCGCACGCCCGCGTACATGACCGTGCGCGAGGTGCGCGAGAGCTACCTGCCGCCCTTCGCCGCCGCCGTGCGCGCCGGCGCGCGGACGGTGATGGTGAACAGCGGCGAGATCGACGGCGAGCCGGTGCACGCCAGCCGCTACTGGCTCACCGACGTCCTTCGCGGCGAGCTGGGCTTCGACGGGGTGATCGTCACCGACTGGAGCGACATCATCTACCTCCACACCCGCCACCACGTGGCCCCCACGCCGAAGGACGCGGTGCGGATGGCGGTGCAGGCGGGGGTGGACATGAGCATGACCCCCAACGACTACCAGTTCCACGACGACCTGGTCGCCCTGGTCCGCGAGGGGACGATCCCCGAGAGCCGCATCGACCAGTCGGTGCGCCGCATCCTGCTGCTGAAGGCCGAGCTGGGGCTCTTCGACCGGCCCTTCCCCGACGAGGCCGCCGCGCGCGCCGTGGGCACCGAGGCATCCGCCGCGGTGAGCCTGCAGGCCGCGCGCGAGGCCATCACCCTGCTCAAGAACGACGGGGGGATCCTCCCGCTGCGCAGGAACGCGCGGATCCTGGTCACCGGCCCCGCCGCGCACACGCTGTCGGCGCTCAACGGGGGATGGACGTACACCTGGCAGGGGGCCGACGCCAGCCACTACCCGGATGGCCCGCGCACCCTGCTGGAGGCGATGCTCAAGCGCGCCCGCGACGTTCGTTACGTGCCCGGCAGCGCCTTCGCCGATACGATGGACGCCGCGGCCGCCGCCCGCGCCGCGCGCGACGCCGACGTGGCCGTGGTCGCCATCGGCGAGGAGGCATACGCCGAGACCCCCGGCAACATCGACGACCTGACGCTCCCCGAGCCGCAGCTCCGCCTGGTCGAGGCGATCCAGGCGACGGGAACGCCGGTCGTTCTCGTGCTGGTCGAGGGGCGCCCGCGGGTCATCTCCCGCATCGCCGACCGGGCGCGGGGAATCGTGATGGCGTACTGGCCGGGGATGCAGGGCGGCGAGGCGCTGGCCCAGCTCCTCTTCGGCGAGGCCGATTTCAGCGGAAAGCTCCCCTTCACCTATCCCCGCTCCACCAACCAGCTGGTCCCGTACGACCACAAGAACACCGACGCGCTGGGGCAGGACGCGGCCAGCGCCTTCCATCCCCAGTGGGAGCTGGGCACCGGGCTGGGCTACACCACCTTCGCCTATGCCGGCCTGAGGACCGGCGCGCCCTCCATCCGCCCCGGCGGCACCCTCCCCGTCACCGTCACCGTGCGCAACAGCGGCGGGCGCGAGGGAACGGAGACGGTGCTCCTCTTCACCCGCCAGCGCTTCGCCACGCTCACCCCCGCCGTGCGGCGGCTGCGCGGCTTCCAGCGCGTCACCCTCAAGCCCGGCGAGTCGCGCGCCGTCACCTTCACCCTCTCGACCGACGAGCTGACCTACGTGGGGCGCGACGGGCGGCCGGTGCTGGAACCCGGTATCTTCGACGTGATGGCGGGCGGGCTCACCGCGAGCTTCACCGTCGCCGGGGCCGCGAGCGCCGCCACGCCGGCGACGAACACGACGGAGAGGGTGGGGGGATGACGGAGACGACGCGCTACGAGCGGATGCCGTATCGCCGCTGCGGGCGGAGCGGGCTGAAGCTGCCGGCGATCTCGCTGGGGCTGTGGCACAACTTCGGGAGCGTGGACCCCTTCGAGAACGCGCGGGCGATGGTGCTGCACGCCTTCGGCCGGGGCGTCACGCACTTCGACCTGGCCAACAACTACGGCCCGCTCCCCGGCTCGGCCGAGGAGACCTTCGGGCGCATCCTGAAGCGCGACCTGGCCGGGCACCGCGACGAGCTGGTGATCAGCACCAAGGCGGGTTACGGGATGTGGCCCGGCCCGTATGGCGACGGCGGCTCGCGGAAGTACCTCCTCGCCTCGCTCGACCAGAGCCTGGCGCGGCTGGGGATCGACTACGTGGACGTCTTCTACCACCACCGGCCCGACGCGGAGACGCCGATCGAGGAGAGCATGGGCGCGCTGGAGCAGGCCGTCCGCTCCGGGAAGGCGCTCTACGCCGCCGTCTCCAACTACGGCCCGGAGCAGACGCGCCAGGCGGCGGCGATCCTGCGCGAGAGCCGCACGCCCTTCGTGCTGCATCAGCCCAGGTACAGCATGTTCGAGCGCACCCCCGAGCGCGGGCTCTTCGAGGTGCTGCGCGAGGAGGGGATCGGCGGGATCGTCTTCTCGCCGCTGGCGCAGGGGCTGTTGTCCGACCGCTACCTGCGGGGGATCCCGGAAGACAGCCGCGCCGCGCGGCCGACGGGGTTCCTGCAGCGCGAGCAGGTGACGGACGAGCGGATCGAGCAGGTGCGGCGGCTGGACGAGATCGCGCGGGCGCGCGGGCAGGGGCTGGCCCAGCTGGCGCTCGCCTGGGTGCTGCGGCAGCCGGCGGTCACCAGCGCGCTGGTCGGCGCCAGCCGCGTGGAGCAGCTGGAAGAGAACCTCCGCGCGCTCGATCGCCTGGAGCTGGCCGACGACGAGCTCCAGGCGATCGAGGCGATCCTCGCCCCGTCCGCGCCGGCCTGACGCGCGGCGGGGTGGGGATGGCGCGTGCGGCGGCTAGTGGCGCGTGGTGATCAGCACCACGCCATTGGCGCCGCGCGAGCCGTAGAACGAGGCCGAGGCGTCCTTCAGCACCTCCACCGTCTCCACCTCGCGCGGGGAAAGGGAGGCCAGCGCGCTCCCGCTTCCCGTGGGGGAGATGATGGTGCCGTCGATCACCAGCAGCGGCTCGTTGTTGCCGTAGACCGAGGTGGCGCCGCGGATGCGCAGCGAGACCGTGCCGTCCGGCTGGCGGAGCACCTGCAGCCCGGCGGCGCGCCCGGCCAGCACGTCTTCGATGCGGCCGCCGCCCGGGTCCTCGCGCTCGTCCATGTCCACGCGCGCCACGGCGGCGGTCTCGGGGGCGTGGTGCACGCCCGGGCGGTCCGCCGGGCGCTCGCTGGAAGAGCCGCCGCCGCACGCGGCCAGCAGGGCGGCGGCGCAGAGCAGCGTGGCGGGGGCGGGCGTCGTCCACATGGCGAGGGCTCCTGGCTGGTGTCCACCGGCGTGGCGCGCTCCGCGAAGCCGGCGCGCCCAACGAAACGAACCATTCCCGTATCCAATGAAACGAATCGGGCCCGTCCTCGCCACTCTCCTGTTCGCGGCCGCGCTCCTGGCCGGCACCCCCGCCGCGGCGCGCGCGCAGAAGTTCGCCGGGGTGGCCGGCACCCCGCCGATGGGGTGGAACAGCTGGAACCGCTTCGGCTGCAACGTGAGCGAGCGGCTGATCCGCGAAACCGCCGACGCGATGGTGGCCACGGGGATGCGCGACGCGGGCTACACCTACGTCAACATCGACGACTGCTGGCACGGCGCGCGGGATTCGCTGGGCATCATCCACCCCGACCCGGAGCGCTTCCCCGGCGGGATGAAGGCGCTGGCCGACTACGTCCACTCGAAGGGGCTCAGGATCGGCATCTACTCCGACGCGGGGTGGAAGACGTGCGGCGGGCGCCCGGGGAGCCGCGGGCACGAGTACCAGGACGCGCGCACCTACGCCGGCTGGGGGATCGACTACCTGAAGTACGACTGGTGCAGCACCGATGGACTGAAGGCCGAGGGCGCGTACCAGACGATGCGCGAGGCGCTGGCCGCCGCGGGGCGCCCGATCGTGTTCAGCATCTGCGAGTGGGGCGACAGCAAGCCGTGGGAGTGGGCCCGCGACGTCGGCCACCTCTGGCGCACCAGCGGCGACATCACCCACTGCTGGGACTGCGAGCAGAACCACGGGAGCTGGAGCAGCTGGGGGATCATGCGCATCGTCGACCGGCAGCGCGGCTTGCGCGCGCACGCCGGGCCGGGGCACTGGAACGACCCCGACATGCTGGAGGTGGGGAACGGGATGAGCGCCGTGGAAGACCGCGCGCACTTCTCCCTGTGGGCGATGATGGCCGCCCCGCTGATCGCCGGCAACGACCTGCAGGCGATGCCCCGCGAGACGCGCGAGGTGCTGACCAACCGCGAGGTGATCGCCATCGACCAGGACTCGCTCGGCGTGCAGGGCTTCGCCTACGAGGCGTCGGCCGACGGGGTGGAGATCTGGTTCAAGCCGCTGGCGGGGGGCGACTGGGCGATGATGGTGCTGAACCGCGGCGAGGCACCGCGCGCCGTGCGCTTCGACTTCGCGCGCGAGTCCGTGTCGGACGACCTGTCGAAGCGCGAAACCCGCTTCGGGGACACCACGTACCGCGTCCTCGACCTGTGGGCGCACCGCGAGCGGGGCACCACCGCGCGGCCGCTGGAGGCCACGGTGGCCCCGCACGACGTGCTGATGCTGCGGCTGGCCCGGCGGTAGGCGGGGGCGGCCGGACGCGCCCGTGCCGGGGCAAGGCTTTCCCGGAACGGCCTCGCCCCGCAGTTTGATGGGATCGAATCCTCCGCGTCATCCCATGGACGGCGAGACGCGGATCCCGAACGGAGCTTCATGCACAAGATCGACCCGCGCAACTTCCATCGCGCCACGCGCACCACGGCCAAGGACATCAACCGCCAGATCGTGCTGAACCTGGTGCGCGAGTACGAGCCGATCTCGCGCGCCGACCTTGCGCGGCGGATGGAGGTGGCGCGCGGGATCCTGACACCGCTGGTGAACGAGCTGATCGAGGGCGGGCTGATCCACGAGCGCGCCACCGGCGCGGCGGCGCGCGGGCGCAAGCCGGTGCTGCTGCACGTGCGCACGCACGACCGGCTGGCCGTGGGGGTGGACGTGCGCTTCAGCCAGACGCAGGTGATGCTGGCCGACTTCAGCGGCCGCGCGCTGGCCACCGAGGTGCTGCGCACCCCCGCCACCCCGGAGGAGCTCCTGGGCGAGCTGTCGATGCGCGTGCGCCGCCTGCTCGGCAGCCACGCCGAGCGGGGCGAGTGCCACGGCGTGGGCGTGGTCGTCCCCGGAACGGTGGACGACCGCACGGGGCGGCTGCTGAACGCGCCGGCGCTGGGGTGGCGCAACGTGGACCTGCGCGAGGCGCTGTCGTGCGCGCTGGAGCTGCCGGTGTACGTGGAGCGCGACGCGGTGGCGTGCGCGCAGGCGCAGGTGTGGCTGGGGAAGCGCTCGGGCGACGGGGTGGACAGCCTGGCCTACGTGACGGTGAGCGACGGCGTGGGCGCGGGGCTGGTGCTGGGCGGCCGCGTGGTGCGCGGCCACTGCGGCGCCGCGGGCGAGGTGGGGCACCTGCCGCTGGCGATGGATGGGCCGGCGTGCGTGTGCGGCGCGCGCGGGTGCCTGGAGGCGTACGCCAGCAACGTGGCCACGGTGGCGCGCTACCTGGGGCGCGAGCTGGCCACGCGCGAGAGCTACGCCGTGGTGCGCGACAGCGGCGTCACCATCGAGACGGTGATCGCCCGCGCGCACGGCGGCGACGCGGCGGCGCGGGAGGCGCTGGAGGTGAGCGCGCGCTACATCGGCGTGGGCCTCGGCTCCATCGTCAACACGCTGAACCCCGAGCGCATCGTGATCGGCGGCGAGATCGTGGCGGCGTGGGACATCGTGGCGCCGCACGTGATCCGCGCGATGACCGAGCGCACGCAGATCGAGGGGACCTGCCGCACCCCCGTGGTCCCCGAGAGCCCGGGCGAGCAGACGCGGCTGCGCGGCGCGGCGGCGCTGGTGGTGGCGCCCGTCTTCGCGGCGCCCTCGGTGGGCTGACGCGAGACCCCGAGGCAGGACCAGTCGAACGGCCCCGTCGTCCTCGCGGACGCCGGGGCCGTTCCTGCGACTGCGACTGCGGGCGCACGCGGAAGGAACGGAGAAACGAGAAGAACCAGGGAGAACGATGCTGGAATGCTTCATCTCTCCTTCGCCGCCTCGCGGAGAGATGGAGCAATCGTAGATTTCTGGGAGGAGTCGCCCTTTCTAAGCTGTTGCCGTTATTTCGTTTATCCGCCAGTCTCAGAACGTTTGGTGTTTGTTTCGGCAGGCTTGCACGAAAGACAGACAATCGAGACGCCGAAGGGTGCGTCCCTTTTGGGCGACACCGGTTGACACCTCCGTGGAACACCTGTATATTCGGCGCAAGTTGAATCACGCCAATCGCTTAGAGGGAATCTCGCGCGGCCGCCACACCCCTGGATGGCCGCGTTTGCTTTGGAAGGGTGTTCACATGCGGCTCAGGCGCGGAGATGACCGGACCACGGGCGTGCTGCTGGCCACGCCCACGCGGTGGATCGCCGACTGCACGGCGGCGGCTCCTCGCGGAGAGCGGCCGGCGCGCTTCGTCCTGGGCGAGGAGCCCTCGGCGGCGCTCCCGGCGCTCTGCGACGGCTCGCAGGACCTGGTGCTGCTGCTGGAGGCGGGCGCGCAGGAGGGCGTTCTGATGGCCGCCGCCGGCACGGTACGCGTTCCCTCGAGCGGGGATGACGACCTGCTGGCGCAGGCGGCCGCGCGGCTGGCGGCGCTCCGCAGCGAGCGCCTGCGGCAGGCCAAGCGCCAGCGCCTTCCCGACCAGCTGATCGCCTACTTCGAGGTGCTGAACGCCGCCGAGGGCGAGGACGAGGTCTTCCGCGCGCTGGCCGAGGCCGCCCGCAGCATCGTGGGCGCGCACACGGCCGTGACCCTGGTGCGCGACCGCGTGCGCGAGCTTCTCCGCGCCCCCGCGCGCCCCGGCGCGCCGCTCACCGAGCACCGCGTGTGCATCCTGTGGGACGACCGCTTCGCCGAGGCCGGGCTGGTGCTGGCGATCGACGCGCGGCGCGATGGCGGCTGCCCGGTGATGGCGCCGCTCTTCGGCGATCCGTCGACGTCGATGGCGGCGCACGTGCCGGTGGCGGGCGAGGCGGTGCTGGTGCTCACCGAGCGCCGCGAGGACCGCATCTTCGAGCCCGAGGACTGGGACGTGCTGCGCGCGCTGGCGCTGCAGGCCGAGATGGCGCTGCGCCGCATCCGCCTGATCGAGAGCGTGCGCTCGCTCTCGCTCACCGACTCGCTGACCGGGCTGGCCAACCGCCGCCACATGGACGTGGTGATGGAGCACGCCTGGGCCGCCGCCCGCCGCGGCGAGCCGCTGACCGTGATGGTGCTGGACCTGGACGGCTTCAAGGCCGTGAACGACCGCGAGGGCCACGACGCGGGCGACGGCGTGCTGCGCGAGGTGGCGCAGGCGCTGATGGCCGAGGCGCGCGGCAGCGACGTGGTGGTGCGCTACGGCGGCGACGAGTTCCTGGTGATCCTCCCCGGCGGCAACCCCGCCGCCGCGTATGCGCTCGCCGACCGCGTGCGCGTGCGCCTGGCCGGCCGCGTGGGCGTGAGCGAGGGCGTGGCCGTGTACGGCCCCACCATGGAATCCGCCGCCGAGCTGGTGCGCGAGGCCGACCGCGCGCTCTACGCCCGCAAGCACCGCCGCCTGTGAGCCGCCGCGCGCCTCCGCCGGCGCGCCTCGCCCCACCGGCCTTCGCCGATCGCGGCCTATCCCGCCCTTCTCCCCTCCGGCCTCTCCGCACGCGCTTCTGTAGACCCGTCCGCCGCGCTCTCTTCGCTCCCCCGCCACCCCTCGCACAGCGCGACGTGCGCCGGCGCGAGGGAGCATCGACGCCGCGGAATCGACGTCGATCGGATCCCGATCCAACGGATCCCCGGAAGAACACGGCCGCATCCACGGAAAAAAGGCCCTGCTCCCAACTTCGGGGGCAGGGCCTTCCTTCGATCCATCCGCACGTTCGCACTTTCGCACCCAGCACTCACGCACCCAGCACTCACGCACCCAGCACTCACGCACCCAGCCCTCACGCCCTCACGACCCCCCTCAGCTGATCCCGCGTCGCCAGGCCGGGAAGCACCAGGCATTCCGCCCACGAGTCCTCGTCCGGATCGTCGGAGAGCGGGGTCTGGATGATGGAGAGGAAGGCTTCGACCACCCTGGGGTCGAACTGGGTGCCGGCGCAGCGGCGCACCTCCTCGCGGGCGTCGTCTTCGCTGTACGCTTCCTTGTAGCTGCGGCGGGTGATCATCGCGCAGTACGAGTCCACCACCGACACGATGCGCGCGGCCAGCGGGATCTCGTCGCCGCGCAGGCCGTCGGGGTAGCCGCCGCCGTCGAAGCGCTCGTGGTGGCGCAGCACCACCTCGGCGACCTGCTCCAGCACCGGCACGTTGCGCAGCAGGTCGAACCCCACGCGCACGTGGGCGCGCATCAGCTCCATCTCTTCGGGCAGCAGCGGCCCGGGCTTGTTCAGCACGCCGTCGCTCACGCCGATCTTCCCCACGTCGTGCAGCAGCGCGCTGTAGCACACCAGCGCCTGCTCCTGCGCCGCCAGCCCCATCTGCTGCGCCACCAGCCGCGCGTACCGCGACGCCATCTCGCAGTGTCCGTGCGTGTACGGGTCCTTGGCCTCCACCGCGTCGGCCAGGATGCTGACGGTGGATACGTACGCGCGCTGCAGCGCCTCTTCCAGCCGCCGGTTCTCCACCGCCACCCCCGCCTGGTGCCCCACGCTCAGCAGCATCTGCACGTCGTCCGGATCGAAGCCGCCGCCCGCGCGGTCGGCCACCAGCACCACGCCGTCCAGGTCGTGCCGCATCACCACGGGGCTCACCACGCAGTTGCGGAAGCGCTCGCCCTCGCGCTCGGGCGGGGCGATGCCCTCGATGCCGTGCTCCGTGCCGTCGTTGCACACCACCGGCTCGTTGCGCTCCATCACCCGCCGGCAGAGCGCCTCCATGAAGGGCGAAGGCGGGCCGGGGTACCCGTCCACCTCCACCGCCGCGCGCACGCGCAACCGCCCGCCGCTGCCGTTCGACACGTAGATGCCGCGCGTGGCGCCGGTGATCTGCATGCAGGCGCGCAGCACCATCTCGTGCACGTTGCCGCCGAAGAGCGCGCGGTGCACCTCCACCAGCGCGTGGCGCAGCGTGTCGGCCCGCTCGCGCTGGCGCTCCCAGGCGCGGCGGGCGCCCTCCAGCTCGCCGCGGAGCGTGTCCACCTCGCGGCGCAGGGTGTCGGCCTCGGCGCGGACCGCCTCGGCGTCGGCGTGGCAGGTGGTGGCCAGCTCGCGCGCCTCGTCGGCCTGCTGGCGCGCCATGGCCAGCTCGGTGCGCAGCGCGGCGTCGTGCGCGCGGTATGCGCTCGACGCGGCCTCGAGCAGCCCAAGGACGGGATCGTCGCCGGAGGTCGCGGCGGATGACTGCGGGTGGTGCGGTTCCATGCGTCCGAGCCACGGGTACGGGGAAGCCCATCACATTTTGTCCGGCGCGCAAGGCGCATGGGCTGTGCCCCGGAATCATCACGCGAACCCCACCCGGCATCGGTCCCGGCGATTCCGCCCGAAACGTCCGGACATCGGCGTGACGCCGCGGGTGTTCACCGAAATGCAAATCCCTCCTGCCTCAAAAATGTGAAAAGATGCCATCCCTGGACGCTGTAATTTACGACGGATTCTCGCGGAACGGTACGGAAATGTGAATCTCGATCGTCGCCATCGAGTCGCTGTCGATGCTCCGGCCGCCGCGTCGATGAACCAGCGATGTCGTTCATGATCAACGGCTTATCGACGTTTGTAGAGTCTCCTCCTCCCGCCGGACGACACGAACGGGCGATCCACAAACCCGCGCATTCACAAAAGCGGTGCAAGCCGCCGCAGCCGTGGAACTCTCATTGCCTTGGGATGGAGCAGGCTCAATCGCCCCGAGTTCCAACGGTCACGGTTCCGAGGAGAGACGGATGAAACGGTGGATCGCCCTTGCGGCGCTGGCGGCGGTTGCCGCGTGCAGCGACCTGCAGCCGATGGCATCCGGGAGCGGCACGCCCGCCCTGCGGCGGGTGGTGCTGAACCCGGCGGTGGTGGTGGACCCGGTGCTCACCGGCGCGCTGGCGCTGGCCAGCCCGCTGGACCGGCTGGAGGTGCTGGTGACGTACGACAGCACCGCCAACGGCGACGCGGTGGCCAACGCGGTGCGGGCGACCGGCGCGCCCATCATCCGCTTCCGCCACCTGCCGATCGTGGCGGCGCTTGCCACCCCCGAGCAGATCGTGCGCCTGGCCGACATCCGCGGCGTGGCGAGCCTGTACGCCAACAAGCAGCTCCGGTACCTGCTGGCCGAGAGCGTCCCCAGCATCCGCGCCAACCTGGTGCGCGCCGCCGGCTACACGGGGAAGGGGATCGGCGTCGCCATCCTGGACAGCGGCGTGGACGGGACCAACCCCGACGTGCGCTACGGCACGCGCATGGTGCAGAACGTCAAGTTCGCCGGGAGCCTCAAGGACCTGATGTCACCCGACACGTCGCCCGTGGCGGCGGACCTGTTCGTCGAGAACGTGCCCAACAGCGACCTCACCGGCGGCCATGGAACGCACGTGGCGGGGATCATCGGCGGGTCGGGCGCGTCGTCGGGCGGCAAGTACACGGGGGTGGCGCCGGGCGCCAACCTGGTCGGCATCGGCGCGGGCGAGACGCTGGTGATCTTCTGGGCGCTGGCCGGGTTCGACTGGCTGATCGACAACGCGGCGAAGTACAACATCAAGGTGGTGAACAACTCGTGGGGCGCCTCGGGCGGCACCTTCGATCCCAGCGACCCCACCAACGTGGCCACCCGGGAGGTCTACAAGGCGGGGATCGCGGTGGTGTTCGCCGCGGGGAACGACGGGCCGGGGGAGAACACGCTCAACCCGTACAGCGCGGCGCCCTGGGTGCTGAGCGTGGCCGCCGGGTGCAAGACGGTGTCGCCCGACCCCACCAACTCGGCGAGCCTCTGCGCCGATGGCCACTCGATCCTGGCCGACTTCAGCAGCCGCGGCATCCGCGGCGACGCGCTGCACCACCCCGACATCACCGCGCCGGGCGCGCTGATCGTCTCGGCGCGCGCCAGCACGGGCACGCCCATCAACCTGGTCAACGCGCCCGACGACCTGACGGGCTGCGCGATTCCCACGCTCTACCTTCCCTACTACACGTGCATGAGCGGCACCAGCATGGCCACGCCGCACGTGGTGGGCACCATCGCGCTGATGCAGGAGGCCGCGCGCGGCAAGCTGACTCCCGACGGCGTGTACCGCGCCATCACCCGCACGGCCCGGCCGATGAACGGCTACGCCGAGTGGGAAGCCGGCGCCGGCTACCTGGACGCCTACGCCGCCACCCTGTCGGTGCGGCGGTAGACCCAGCGCAAGGAACCCCATCCCCCGTCGCCGGGAGGATGGGACCCGCGAGACGAAACCCGGCCGCCGCACCGGCGCGGCGGCCGCCCACATACCCGATGCCGAGGATGCATCCATGAAGCGCACCCTGCTGATCTCGCTGCTGGCGCTGGGCGCCGCCGCGTGCGACGACGCGCAGCCCATCGCCCCGCGCGCCCCGGCCGGCGCCAGCGTGCAGCTGCTGGGCGTGGCCGGCGGCCCCACCATCGACCCGCGGCTGAACACGCTCCTCTCCGCCGCGCTGCCGACCGACAAGCTGGTGGTGATCGTCAACTACGATCCGGCCCGCACCAGCAACGCGACCATCGCCCACGCGGTGGGCCGCCTGGGCGCGGGGGTGATGACCTTCCGCAACCTGTCGATGGTGGTGGCGCTCGCCACGCCGCGGCAGATCCTCTCCATCGCCGCGCTGGGCGGCGTGCAGAGCGTGTACAGCAACCGCGCGGACCCCCTTCTCCTGCGCGAGAGCGTGCAGTCCATCCGCGGCGACCAGGTGTGGGCGGGCGGGGTGACGGGGAAGGGCGTGGGCGTGGCGATCCTGGACAGCGGGATCAACGGCCTCAACCCGGACGTGGCCTACCCGGCCAAGACGGTGAAGAACCTGAAGTTCACCCTGAACTTCGCCTACCTGACGGAGGATACCACCACCCTCCCGCGCCCCGGCGGCGAGCTGTTCGTGGACAACCTGCCGAACACCGACAACACCGGCGGGCACGGCACGCACGTGGCCGGGATCGCGGCGGGCAACGGCGGCAGCAGCGTGGGCGCGTACCGCGGCGTGGCGCCGGGCGCCAACCTGATCGGCCTGAGCGCGGGCGAGGGGCTGTCGATCCTCTACGCGTCGGCGCTGCAGGCGGTGGACTGGATGATCGACAACCGGGTGAAGTACAACATCAAGGTGGTGAACAACTCCTGGGGCGGCACCGGCGAGTTCGACCCGGCCGATCCGGTGAACGAGGCGATGAAGGCCGTGCACGACGCCGGGATCACCGTGGTCTTCGCCGCGGGGAACGATGGGCCGGCCGAGAACACGATGAACTACCACAGCGTGGCGCCGTGGGTGATCAGCGTGGCCGCCGGGTGCAAGCTGTTCGTGCTCGACCCCACCAACTCCGCGTCGGAGTGCCAGGACGCCAGCGGCCGCGCGCCGGTGATGGCCGGCTTCAGCAGCCGCGGCGTTCCCGGCGACGCGCTGCAGCACCCGGACATCACCGCGCCGGGGGTGAACATCGTGTCGGCCCGCAGCTACACGGGCGTGGTGGCGCCGCTGGGGATCACCAGCGACCTCACCGGCTGCAACATCGGCGTGCAGAACCTGGACGACTTCACCTGCATGAGCGGCACCAGCATGGCCGCCCCGCACATCGCCGGCGTGGTCGCGCTGATGCAGGAGGCCGCCAACAACAGGCTCACGCCCGACCAGGTGCTGGCGATCCTCACCAGCACCGCCCGCCCGCTGGCCGGCTTCGCGCTCTGGGAGCAGGGTGCCGGGTACGCCGACGCCTACGCGGCGGTGGAGGCCGCCAGGGCGTATCGGTAAGACGAAGATGGCGAGGAAAAGAAGGGCCGCGCCGCCGCGAACCTGACCGGAACTCGGGCCGGCGGCCGGTCCCCAGGGCGAGGTCTGGGATACGGTTCCCCCCAGGCCTCGTCCGCTTCTTTGCTCCCCTGACCGGCAACGGCAGGGGTGTGCCTGCGTTGGCCGATGGACGAAGCGGCGGCGCATCGGAAAAGACGCGCCGCCGCCTGGATTTTCACCGGTCTCGCCACGTCACGCATGATGATGGCCGGCCAGTCCAGCAGCACGGCGCGGAGGAGGATCGGACGAAGGAGAATGCCGGACACGGCCGGGCTCCCTGTTTCGGGGAGATGGTGTCGCTGGGCCACCAGGGATTGCACCATTTTGCAAAGGCCCGCAGTTTGCCCACTTCGAGCACGGGCATCGGGGTTCCGGTCGATGTCCGGGGGCAGGGCGGCCGTCCGGGCGCGTTCCGGGGGATGGGAACGCACGCGGCGGCGCCCTCAATCCATCGCATCGCCGCTACGCCGTGACCCGTCCCACCGTGCTGGTCATCGACCCGTCGCCAGCCACCGCCGATGCGGTGCGCGGCGCGGTGGGCGCGCGCGCCGAGGTGCGCCACGCCGCCGCGTTGGGCGAAGGGCTCGAGCAGCTGCGCACCGGCGCCTGGGCCGCCGTCGTCCTCTCGCTCGACATCGACGCGCTGGACCTGGCGCTGGTGGGGCGCATCGTGGAGGCGGGGACGCCGGCGGGAACGGTGGTGCTCCTGGCCAGCCGCCCCACCATGCAGATGATGGTGGAGGCCTCGCGCCTGGGCGTGCTGGGCGTGTTCGCCGCGCCGCCCGACCCGCGCGAGCTGGAGGGCGCGCTCCGCGAGGTGTTCCAGGCCGAGGAGGTGATCGCCATCTCCCCCGCCGATATCGGCGACGCCGACGACGAGGCGGCGATCGGCGCCAGCCCGGCGATGCTCGAGGTGTTCCGCATGGTCAGCCGCGTGGCCGCCTCCAACGCCACCGTGCTGGTGCTGGGAGAGAGCGGCACGGGGAAGGAGCTGGTGGCGCGGGCCATCCACCGCAACAGCGCGCGCGGCGCCGGGCCGTTCGTGGCCATCAACTGCGCCGCCATCCCCGAGAACCTGCTCGAGAGCGAGCTCTTCGGGCACGAGAAGGGGGCGTTCACCGGCGCCATCGCCCGCAAGATCGGCCGCTTCGAGCGCGCCAGCGGCGGCACGCTGCTGCTGGACGAGATCGGCGACATGTCGCTCGCCCTGCAGGCCAAGATCCTCCGCGCGCTGCAGGAGCGCGAGATCGAGCGCGTGGGCGGCGACGACCGCATCCCCGTGGACGTGCGCGTGGTCGCCGCGACCAACAAGAACCTGCGCGCCGCCATCGCCGACGGCACCTTTCGCGAAGACCTGTACTTTCGCCTGGCCGTGGTGACCCTGCAGCTGCCGCGGCTGGCTGAGCGCGGCAGCGACCTGGACCTGCTGGTGCGGCACTTCGTGGCCGGCCACGCCGCGCGCTACGGGCGCGACATCCGCGCGATCGCGCGGCCGGTGCTGGAGCGGCTGCGCGAGCACTCGTGGCCGGGGAACATCCGCGAGCTCAAGAACGTGCTGGAGCGCGCCGTGATCCTGGCGCACGGCAGCGTCCTCCTCCCCGAGCACCTTCCGCTCGACCAGCTGCGCCCCCTCGCGCCCGACGGCGAGGGCGGCACCGGCGCGCCGCTCGACGGCTACGCGCCCGACCTGACGCTGGCCGACGTGGAGCGGCTGCACATCCGCGAAGTCCTCCTCCTGGTCCGCGGGCACCTCGGGAAGGCGTCGGACGTGCTCGGCGTCCATCGCAACACGCTCACCCGCAAGATCCGCGAGTACGGGCTGGAGAGCATCGCGTAGATCTTTCTCGCCCGACCGTTTACAGCATGGCTCACACGGAGGGGCGGAGACACGGAGAGCTGCTGAAGCGAGCGGTTCTCCGTTTTCGTTCTTCCGTCTTTTCCGTGTCTCCGGTCCTCCATGTGAGACCGCGCTTCACTGAATTGAGGTGCGCTGCCCGATTTTTGTGCAGGGAGAAAGCTCGCCGGAGGGGCCGGGGCGATGGGGATCACCCGCTAAGTCGAGTGACCACAATCGATTCGGTGGATCGGGAGCGGAGGCACGGCGTCTGCCAGGAAACCCGATGAGCCGTACGGACAATCTGCCCAGGAACGTTGCCGTGAAGATCCGCCGCACCCTCGTGTCGCTGGCTGCCGCCGCCCTCGTGCTGGCCGGCTGCGGCGATGCCTCGCAGGCGCCGCTGGCGCCCGCCGCGCCGGCGCAGCACGCGCCGCTGCTCAACGGCACGCTCGACGTGAGCGGCGTGCTGCAGTTCGCGGGCGTTCCCAACGTGCTCGCCCCGCGCCACGCGCAGAAGCACATCGTCGCGTCGCAGGGCGGCTTCGTGGAGCTCAACGGCTTCCGCGTCGACATCCCCGCCGGCGCGCTGCCGAACGACACCACCGTCACCATCGACCTGCCGACCGACAACCTGCTGGCGAAGCGCGTGGTCGCCGAGTTCGGCCCGCACGGAGTCCAGTTCAACCAGCCCGTTACCCTCAGCTTTCCCCTCACCGGCGTGCTGCTCAGCGGCGGGCCGGTCGAGGTGGCGCGCTGGGAGAACGACCAGTGGGTCGGCCTGGGTGGCTGGCTCAGCGGCGACGGCACCCGCCTGTACGGAACCACGCCCCACTTTTCGTATTACGGGGGCAAGTACATCATGGCCGGCGGCTGAGTGCCGCCGCCGGTCCCCGCCTTCCTCCTCCTGATCCTCAGCGTGTGAGCAGGCCGTCGCCGCAGCTGCTGGTGGAGCGCGCCCTTGCGCTGGTCCCCGACGCGGAAGAGTTCCTTCCGTTCAGCGACGCCCTGATCGGGGCCTCGCGCGTGGACCGCGACAAGCAATGGGCGCGTTCCGGCGCGTATGCCACCCTGGGCAAACGCGTGGTCGACCCCGCTCGCCTGGCCGAGATGGTGCCGCAGATCGTGCAGGCGGCGCAGGACCGGCTGAACGAGCTTTTTTCGTTGATGGTGGAGGCGGTGCGGCACCAGCAGGAGGGCGACCCCGCCGCCGCCGCGCTCACGCTGGTGCGCGCCGGCGAGGTGGAAGAGGGCGGAGGACGGCTGGAGAAGGCCGGGCGCATCTATGCGCTGGCGCTGGAGATCTCGCGCGACCTGCGCGACAAGGCGCCGCACGTGCTCACGCTGCGGCGGCTGGGGCGCACCGCGCGCGCCGCCGGGCGGCTGGACGAGGCGTGGGGGTGCTACGAGCAGAGCTACCACCTGGCGGTCGACGCGATGGACCCCGCGGGGCAGGCCATCGCCTGCCAGGGGCTGGGCAACCTCTGCGACGACCGTGGCGAGCGCGACCGGGCGCGCGGCTGGTACGAGCGCGGGCTGGCGATCGCGCAGGGGCTGGGCGACCCGGCGCTGGAGTGGCCGTTCTACACCAACCTGTCGGTGATCGCCATCAAGCACGGCGAGCTGGCCGACGCCGAGGCGATGCTGGCCCGCGCCCGCGAACGCATCGAGGCGACCGGCGCCGACGACGCCATGCTCTTCTACCTCAACAACCGCGGCCTGCTGCTCACCGAGCACGGCGGCCTGGCCGCCGCCGAGGCGGTGTACCGCGACGCGCTGGGACGCCAGCCCGAGCCGCGGTGGGAGCTGACCGTCCGCTGCAACCTGGGCGACGTGCTGCTGCGCCAGGACCGCCTCTTCGAGGCGCAGGAAGAGGCGCGCCGCGCCGAGGAGCTGGCGATCGTCCACCGCCTGATCGCCGACCTGGTGGAGGTGTACGTGCTGCTGGGCGCCATCGCCCGGGCGCGGGCCGACGAGGAGGGCTTCGTCTTCTACGAGCAGGCGCTGAACGTGTGCCACGAGCGCGGGCTGCCGAAGAAGGACGAGGCGGCGGTGCTGCACGGCTACGGCCTGCTGCACGGCGCCTGCGGCCGCCCCGCCGAGGCCCGCGCCTACCTCGATGCCGCGCGCGAGATCTACCAGTCGCTCGGCTTCCTCCCCGAGCTCGCCCGCGTGGACGCCGGCCTCGCCGCGCTGGAGCCCGCCGCCTCGGCGTGAGAGCAAAGCTTACGACCGATTGAACAACGAGCACGTCCTGAGAAACTTCTCGTCCAACTCCATGGATGTATCGCATAGTTGGGCGAGCTGGTCGGTCCCACGCTGCGACGGCAGATGACACCAGACCAGCTTCTTCCCACGGTCCTGCACTGCCTGCACCGCTCGAACGTAGTCGGTGTCTCCCGCCACCAGCATCGCGATGTCGTACCGCTCCTTATACGCGGCAACGACCATATCCACCGCGAGATTTACGTCCGTCTCCTTCTCCACGTGGTACCGCTTTCCACTTGCCCGATCGAAGCGCGGCTCGTGACGGCCAAGAACCAGGTCGACTCTTCGGCTTTTGCGTAGCTCGTTGAAGAAGCGTTGTTGCGCACGGTACGCGTCCGTACCAGGGTTCGGCAGAGGAGACGTATAATAGCGCAATTTCACGAAGTGGTACCCCTCGCTCAGCCGCGTCGCGAGCCGGTTCAGATCGACCTGGAAATTGATTCCGTTTTGCCGCTGCGCTTGAAGGAAGTTGGAGCCATCGACGAAAATCTCGACCTTTGGGAGAGGAGCGTCAGCCATTTTGTGCCACCGTGAAAACAACGTTGTAGCCCGAAAGGGGTGTTTCTGCCCAAAATAACGAGGGGTTGAGCCAGTGGCTACAACCCCCCGGAGGTCCTTACTCGCACCGCCCGCAGGCGGGGAGCTGGTCCGCACCGCGTGGCAAGCGGCCCGAACGAGATTGAATCTACCTCACGCATCCTCGCCGGTCAACGGGTACGTAAGCAGAGTGCGTGTGAGCTGATCGCAAGTGCTGAAACGGTTTACGGATACCGAGAAGGTCGTGCATCCATGGCGCGAACGGACCGGCTCCGCGCGCCTGGGCAGCGGCGGAGCCGGTCCGTTCGGGGTCGGGCGAATCGGTCCAGCGTCACCCCGCGGGCGGGTCGAGCACCTGGGGGAGGATGCGGGTCTCGAAGGTCTGCGCCAGCGTCACGTGGGCGCGGGGCGAGAGCTCGCGCAGCGAGCTGCCGGTGAGCTGGCGGGCCAGCCGGCCCAGCGTGTGTGGATGGATGCCGATCTCCTCGGCCACCTCGCTCCAGGGGCGGCTGGCGGTCTTGCGCTGGGCCGCGCGCAGCAGCAGCACCCAGTGCAGAAAGTCCTGCAGGCGAAGCCGGCTGTTGCGGCCCACCGACTGCTTCCAATGCGTCCACAGGGTACGCCGGTCGCACCCGGCGGCGGCGGCGAGCTTCTCCACCGTGCGGATGGCGCGGCGGTCGTCACAGGCCAGCGCCAGCGCCTCGCGCAGCCGCGGCGGCAGGTGCGCCGAGCGGCGGAAGGTGGCGGCGAGCGTGGCGGGGAGTGCGGGCGCCGGTGCCGGCGCGGCACGGCGGAAGGCGCGCCCGGGGTCCGGCGCGATGGACGGTGCGGCGTGGAGGGTGCGTGCGGCGGGCGCCAGGGGGCGCTGCTGCGCGGGACGTGACGTGGAGAAACCGTATGCGAGCATCGGCGGGGCGGCTCGGGTTTCCGGGGGAGCGCGGGGTGGGCGCGCCGGAGTGACAGGTCGGATTTAAACGCGCGAAGCAAATGGGTTGTGACAGGACCTCTCCCGGGCGGGACAATCCGTTCCATCCCGGGGTTGTTTGCGGCGTCTCCTTCCGATAGCTTCTTTCTCAAGATCACTGACCGAAGCGAAGGGGCCTTTCGGAAGCCGGTGTGAATCCGGCGCGGCCCCGCCACTGTAAGAGGCCCGGCGAACCCAAGAGGTTTACCGGCCCGGCCCGCTCCCCGGGGCTCATCCCCCGGAACTGCCACTGGGCACCTGCCCGGGAAGGTGGAGCGCCAGCCGCCTCGAGCCAGGAGACCGGCCCTTTCGCTCCCGCATGAACGCCCCTCGCGGGAGGGGAGCGGGTTCGATTTCCGGCCGGGGCATGCGCCCGTCTGCCCGTTCCCGGGCTCCCCGCCGCACTTCGCACCCGTTCTCTCCCGTGCACCGGGAAGGAACGGGTTCTTTGCGTCTGGCCGTCTGCCGGTCCCTCGCCCTCGCGGCGCTCGCCGCCCTCCCCGCCGCCTGTGGTGGCGGGGACGACCGCGCCGCGCGCCCCTCCGCCGCGCCGGCGGATTCCTCCGTCTCGGTGGTGGACGACGCGGGGCGGAGGGTGACGCTCGCGCATCCCGCGCGCCGCATCATCGCCCTGGTCCCCGCGGTGACGGAGACGGTGATCGCGCTGGGCGCGGGCGACCGGCTGGTGGCGCGCACCGACTACGACCGGGGCGCCGCGGTGGAGCGCCTCCCCTCGGTGGGCGGCGGGCTGGACCCCAGCGTGGAGACGATCGTCTCGCTCAGGCCCGACGTGGTGCTCGGCTGGGAAACCAGCGGGCGCACGGAATTGCGCGACCGGCTCATCGCGCTCGGCATCGCCGTGTTCGCGGTGAAGACCGAGGACACCACCGACGTCTTCCGCTCGATCCGCAACCTGGGCGCGCTCACCGCCCGCCGGCGCACCGCCGATTCGCTCGCCGCCGCCATCCGCGGCGAGCTCGACGCGGTGCGCGCCTCGGTGGCGGACCGGCCGCATCCCTCCGTCTTCTTCCTGGTCTGGAACGACCCGCCGATGACCGCGGGGCCCAGGACCTTCGTCTCGCACGTGATCGAGGTGGCGGGGGGGCGGAACGTGTTCGCCGACCAGGCGGCGCTCTGGCCCAACGTGTCGCTGGAGGAGATCGTCCGCCGCCAGCCCGACTTCCTGGTCGTTCCCGTGGGCGAGCAGGGGGCGGTGCGGATGGAGGCGCTGCGGACCGCGCCCGGGTGGCGCGAGCTGCGCGCCGTGCGCGAGGGGCGGATGGTCTCCGTTCCCGCGCAGGTGGTGAACCAGCCCGGGCCGCACCTGGCCGAGGCCGCGCGGGCGATGCGCGACGCCATCCATCCCGCGCCGCGCGGCCGATGAAGCCCGCCGCGCGCCTCGTGCTGCTGCTCGCGATCCTCGCGGTCGCGCTCCTCGCCGCCGTGCGGCTGGGCGCCGTGCCGCTCACCCTGCGGCAGGTGGTGGACGCGGCGCGCGGGACGGGGGATGCCACCACCATCGCCATCGTCCGCCGCCTGCGGCTGCCGCGCGCGCTGCTGGCGGCCATGGTGGGAGGCGCGCTGGCGGCCAGCGGCGCCACCTTCCAGGCGCTGCTGAGGAACCCCCTGGCCGAGCCATACGTCCTGGGGATCAGCGGGGGCGCGGCGGTGGGGGCGGTGTTCGCCATCGCGCTGCTGGGCGCGGCGGCGAGCGGCGGGATCGTGGCGCTCTGCGCGCTGGCGGGCGCGGTGCTCGCCATCGTCCTGGTCTTCCGCATCGCCGCCGTGGCCGGGCGGGCGCTGGACACGCGCATCCTGCTGCTGGCGGGCGTGGTGGTCGGCGCCTTCTTCAACGCCTGCATCCTCCTGGCGCTCACCTTCGCCGACGCGGATGCCTTCCGCTCGGCCATCTTCTGGATGATGGGGAGCTTCTCGGGCGCGACCTGGAGGTCGATCGGCCTGCTGGGCGCGGCGATGGTCCCGGCGTTCATCCTCCTCGCCGCGCTGGCGCGGCCGCTGAACCTGTTGTCGGTGGGGGAAGAGACGGCGGCGTACCTGGGAACGCGGGTGGAGCGCACCAAGCTGCTGGCGTACGGCACCGCCTCGCTCCTCACCGCCTCGGCCGTGGCGGTGAGCGGGGTGATCGGCTTCGTGGGGCTGGTGATCCCCCACGTGGTGCGGATGCTGTGGGGGGCGGACCACCGCTTCCTCCTCCCCGCGTCCATCCTGGCCGGCGCGGCGTTCGTGGTGCTGGCGGATACGCTGGCCCGCACCGCCGCCGCGCCCACCGAGCTGCCGGTGGGGGTGGTGACGGCGTTCGTGGGGGTGCCGTTCTTCATCTACCTCCTGCGCCGGAGGGCCGCGTGAGCGGGTGGAGCTGCCGCGGCGTCACCTTCCGCTACCCGGAATCCTCGCGCCCCGCGCTGGACGGCGTGTCGCTGGAGGTTCCGGCGGGTGCCTGCACGGCGGTGCTGGGGCCGAACGGGTCGGGGAAGTCCACGCTGCTGCGCCTCCTCCTCGGCACGCTGCGGGCGGAGGCGGGCGAGGCGCGGCTGGACGATCGCCCGGTCCTGGAATGGACGCGCGAGGCGATCGCCCGGCAGGTGGGCGTGGTTCCGCAGGGCGAGGAGGCGGCGTTCCCCATGACGGTGCGCGAGCTGGTGGCGATGGGCCGCTACCCGCACCTGGGCCCCTGGCGGCGCGAGGGCGAGGCCGACCGCCACGCCGTGGAGCGCGCCATGCGCCGCTGCGACGTGCTTGCATTCGCGCAGCGGCCGATCGGCACGCTCAGCGGCGGCGAGCGGCAGCGGGCGCGGGTGGCGCGCGCGCTGGCGCAGGAGCCCGCCGCGCTCGCCCTCGACGAGCCCACCGCCGCGCTCGACGTGGCGCACGAGATGGCGATCTTCGAGCTGATGCGCGACCTGGGGCGGGCGGGGACCACCGTGCTGCTGGTGACGCACAACTTGAATCTCGCCGCGCGCTACGCCGACCGGCTGGTGCTGCTGGACCGCGGCCGCGTGGCCGCGCAGGGCACGCCCGCGCAGGTGCTCACGCGCGAGACGGTGGAGCGCGTGTACGGCTGGCCCGTGCGCATCGGCCAGCACCCCGGCCCCGGTCCGGACACGGGCGCGCCGCAGGTCGTTCCGCTCTCGGGCGAGGCGTGCGCGCGGATGGCCCACGCGCGGGAGGCGGCGGATGCGTGAACGGCGAGTGCCCGGTGCCGCGTGCCCAGTGCCGCGGCGGCGGATCGACGGATGGAGCGTGGGGCGCATCCTCTTCCTGCTGCTGGGGATGATGGCGTTCGGATCATCCTCCCTGCTGGCGCAGTTCCCCGGCGAGGTGGCGGGGACGGTCACGGACGCGGAGACGGGCGCGGTGGTGGAGGCCGCGTCGGTGGAGCTGGCCGGGACCAATGCCGCGGCGCGGACGGATGCCTCCGGCGTGTTCCGCGTCCGCGGGGTGGACCCGGGCGAGTACCGGCTCGCCGTGCGCCGCGCGGGGTACGCGCCGCGCGAGGTGTCCGTCTCCGTGCGCAACGGAACGACGGCGCGGGCCGACGTCGCGCTGCACGCCGTGCCCGTGGCGCTGCGGGCGCTGCAAGTGACGGCGGAAGCGGCGGATGCGTCCGCCACCACCATCGGCCGCGCGCGGATCGAGGAGAGCGGCGCGCGCACCGCGGCCGAGGTGGTGGAGCGGGCCGGCGGTGTCGTGGTGCATTCCACCGGCGTGACGGGGGAGCGAACGGTGAGCATCCGCGGGAGCGCGGCCGACGAGGTGCTGGTGCTGGTGGACGGCGCGCCGCTGAACGACCCCGTCACCGGCGCGGCCGACCTCTCCACCGTTCCCGCGGCCGACGTGGAGCGCGTGACCGTGCTCCCGGGCGCGCGGACGGCGCGTTACGGCCCGCGGGCGCAGGCCGGCGTGGTGCTGATCGAGACGCGCGCGGCGCAGGCGCGGCGGGCGGCGGAGCTTTCCGCCGGCTCGCTGGGCGAGTGGAGCGGGCGCGGCGAGCTGGGCGCCGCGCTCGGCCGCGCGGCGTGGACGGCGGGGGCGCAGGCGCGGCGCGTCGGCGGGGGGTTCCGCTACCCGCGCGATGCGAGCGACCCCACCCTTGTCCGGCGTGGCAACGACGACCTGGACGAGTACGGCGCCTTCGCGGCGTTCGCGTCACCCCTCGCGGGCGGAGAGCTGCGGCTGCGCGGGGGATGGGACGCGCTGGACCGCGGCCTTCCCGGCCTGGGGCACACCCCCTCGCCGCTGGCGCGCCAGGAGATGGGGCGCGGGCGCGCCTCGCTGGCCTGGCGCCGCGCGGGGGCGCGAACCACGGTGGCGCTCGCCGCGTCCGCGGCGGCGCAGCGGGTGCACTTCAGCGACCCCGATCCCCCGTTCGGGCTGGCGTACGACGACACCACCCGCGTCCGCACCGGCATCACCCGGCTGGACGTGGACCGGCTGCTGGGGGATGCGGGGCTGCCGCGCTCCGTGGGCGGCGGCGCCGAGTGGGGGGTGCAGCGGGTGGAGGCCGGCTCCCTCTCGTCCGCCGCGCCGCGGACGCGCCACGACTTCGGCGCGTTCGCGCACGCCGGCGGCGGCGTGGGCATCGGCCGGCGCGACCTGGCGCTCTCGGCCGAGGCGCGGGCGGACCGCGACGGGGTGACGGGCGACTGGTACGTGAGCCGCGCGTTGAGCGCGGGGACGGCGTTCGGGCCGCTCCGCGTGCAGCTGGCCAACCGCAGCTCGTTCACCCCGCCCTCGCTGGGCGACCAGTTCTTTCGCGAGGGCGTGGGCGTGCTCCCCAACCCGGACCTGCGCCCGGAGCGCGTCCCCAGCGAGTGGGAGGCGTCGGCGCAGTACGCGGCGACGCTGGGGCGCGCCGAGCTTTCGGCGTCCGCCTCGGCCTTCACGGGCGACGTGAAGGGGATGATCGTGTGGCTCCCGGATTTCGCCTTCCGCTGGAGCCCGCGCAACCTGGACGTCACCCGCCGCGGCGCCGACCTGCGCGGCGAGGCGCATCTCCCCGCCGCGCGGCTGCGGGTGACGGGGGCGTGGTCCATCGCCCGCGTCACCTATGTGCGCGACGGCGAGGACAGCGGGATCCAGGCGGTGTATCGCCCCGAGCACGCCGGGACGTTCACGGCGCGGTGGTCGCCCGGCGCCTGGAGCGCGGAGGTGGCGGCGCGCTACACGGGGCTGCGCTACCCCGTGCCGGACCGGGTCAACGCGCTCCCCGGCTTCTGGAGCGCGGACCTGGGGGTGTCACGAAACTGGCGGCTGGGACGTTGGGCCGCGGTGACGGCGGTGCGGGTGGACCGCCTGTTCGACGAGAAGCAATCGCTGATCGCCGGCTTTCCCGAGCCGGGACGGCGCGTTCGTTTCGACCTGCGCCTGAGCGGCGCGGATCTCCATCAACCCTGAAGTACAGATGATCCCGATGATCGACCGAATCCTTCGCCGGAACGCCCGGCTCGCCCTGCTGGCGCTGGCCCCGGCCGTGGCGCTGGCCGCGTGCAGCGACACCGACAACCTGCTCCCGCCCACCGATCCCGCGGTGCGGCTGGAGGTGATCGTGAACAGCACCTCCAACTCGCTCACCATCATCAGCACCGACAGCGTGACGCCCGTGGCGCGCACGGTGAACCTGGGCGCGCAGGGCTCGCCGGTGAGCGTGGCGGCGCGCGGCGCCTACGCGGTGGTGCCGCTGGGCACCTACCCGTTCGCCGCCGTGGTGGACCTGCGCACCGCGACGGTGACGCACACGGTCGCCCTCCCCGCCGGGAGCGGCGCCACGGGCGCGGCGTTCCTCAACGACAGCATCGCGCTGGTGGGCAACCCCGAGCTGAACAGCGTGTCGCCGGTGAACGTGCTGCGCGGCACCGCGGGCGCGCCGATCAACGTGGGCGTGTACCCGCAGGCGCTGGTCGCGGGCGGGCAGGTGGTGTACGTGCTGAACGCCAACCTGGTGAACTTCTCGCCCGCCGGCCCCAGCAGCGTGAGCGTGATCGGCCAGGGGCGCACCGTCACCGCCACCATCCCGCTGACGGGGACCAACGCCTCGGCCGGCGTGGTGGTGGGGAACACGCTGCTGGTGGTGAACTCGGGGCACTTCGGCCAGGCCGACGGCTCGCTCTCGCTGGTGAACACCACCACCAACGCCGAGTTCGCGCGCCCCACCGGCTTCGGCGAGTTCCCCGGCTCGGTGGACTTCGGGCCCGACGGGCTGGTGTACGTGGGGGTGTACAGCAAGGGGATCATCACCTACAACCCGAACACGGGTGAGTTCGTGCGCGGGCTCTCGCAGCCGCTGGTTCCCGGCGGCGCGCCGCCGGTCTCGGCGCTGGCGTTCGACTACCAGGGCCGCCTGCACACGCTGGCGCCGGGGAACTGCGCGCCCGGCAATCCCGGCAAGGAGTACGGCCTCGCGGCGCCCTACGCGGCCATCGGCCGCACGGTGACCACCGGCGTGTGCCCCTTCGCCCTGGCCTTCGCCACCCTGCCGGTCACCCCGTCGAACTGACGGCGGGGCACGGATGGAGGTACGGCGTCGCCGCCGCGCATCGGGAGCATCCGATGCGCGGCGACGACGTTTTTCGTTGAAACGCGGATCTGGTGTCGCGCCAAGTATTTGCCAGGCGTGGACTTGGGGATCTCGCCCGGGGAGACGTTCGGGCAGGTAGCAGCCCTGGATCGGGCACGCAACCTGCTTTACCCGTGGGCGAACCCGACGCGAGCTAAATCCATGGGATTGAGACACTTCACGGACTCGGAGGGCCACGAGTGGCGAGTGTGGGACGTGTTCCCCTACGGAGGCCGTCATGCGGAGCGGCGCAGCGGCGACCGCCGCGTGGCCGGGGGGAGCGCCTACACCGGGCCCGAGCGCCGCGGCCGTGAGCGCCGGGTGCGCACGCCCGCGCTGATGACGCCCGGCCTGGAGCAGGGATGGCTCTGCTTCGAGAACCACGTCGACAAGCGCCGCCTGAGCCCCATCCCCGGCGACTGGGAGAGCGCCGACCTCGGTGCGCTCGAGGCCCACCTGACCCGCGCCCAATCCGTCCGCCGCACGTCGCTGGCGTAGGGCCCGCACGTCGTACCGCGGAATCGAAGAGGGCCGGCGCGAGACATCGCGACCGGCCCCTCTTCACTTCATATCATCCGTCGTCCAGCACCCAGCACCCAGCACCCAGCACCCAGCACCCAGCACTTCCCTACGCCCGTCGCTCGATCCCGTCCGGCGCGCCGCGGTCGCCGCGGCGGGGGACGGCTTCGAAATCGCGCGCGTGGGCCTCCATCTCGTCGAGCACCTTCTCGGGCGCCACGTCCTGCGCGAGCTCGGCCAGCTCGGGGTCGGACGCCTGCTCGATCCCCATCTGCCGCGCCATCTGGGTGACCAGCGAGATGAGCTGGGTGATCTCGTGCTCGGCGAGGAGGCTCACCTGCAGGTCCAGGTCGGCGCGCTTGTCGGCCACCACCTGCATCCGGTTCTGGCTGATCAGCACGAAGGTGGAGAGGAAGATCGCCTCCACCGAGGCCAGCGTGGCCAGCAGCACGAACGAATGGTCGAAGCGGGGAAGCGGCGTGAGCCCCAGGTTCACCAGCACCCACAACCCGTACATCGCCAGGTGGATGTAGACGAAGCGCATGCTCCCCGTGAAGCGCGTGACCACGTCGGCCACGCGGTCAGGGGTGCGCTTCTGGCGCTCCTCCATCTGCCGGCGCGTGAGCAGCGCCCGGATGTTGCGCTCCACCACGCTGGCCATCTGCGGGCTGTGGAGCCGGTCTGGCGCGTACTTCCGGTTCGTCAACGATTGCTCCACCACGGGTCTTCGGGCGTACCGCCCCGATCCGCCGGGCGATGCAAGTCGATGCAATCATTGCATCTACCGTTCCCGCGGAAAATCAGCTCCGACCACGGGGGAAGGCGTGACCTGACCGAAGTGGTGGGGCGGGGAAGAAAGGTGCGCCGGGGAGGAGAGAGCCGGCCGCTGGCAGCACGGATGCCCGCCAGGGAGTCGCGCAGCGACTTCGGGCCGTCGTAGCCGCGGATTCATCCGCCCACGGAGGACCGGCATGATGCGCATTGATCCGCCTGATGATCGATGCGCATCGGCACGGATCCATCGGCGGGCGCGCCGGATCGCGGATGCGGCGGTAGAAAGATTTCTACCGCTCGGCCAGGTATTCGTGGATGAACTGGATCGCCACGGAGCCGTCGCCCACGGCGCTGCCCACGCGCTTGACGGCGCCGGCGCGCACGTCGCCCGCGGCGAACACGCCGGGGAGGCTGGTTTCGCGCGGGTGCGGGTCGCGCTCCAGCGGCCAGCGCGGCTTCACGGCGCCGCCGGTGAGCAGGTACCCGCGCTCGTCGCGCATCACCGCGTCGCCCAGCCACTCCGTCTGCGGCGCGGCGCCGATGTACACGAACAGCGCCTCGCACGCCTCGTCGCGCTCCTCGCCGCTCTCCACGTCGCGGATGGTGATGTGCTGCAGCCGCCCCTCGCCCGCCGTGCTGGTGACGGTGGCGCCCGGGCGCAGCTTCACGTTGGGGAGCGCGCGCAGCCGGTCGTACAGGTACTGCGACATCCGCTCGCTGAAGTCGGCCTCCTGCGCCACGATGCTCACCGTGCGCGCGTGGCGCGCCAGCAGCAGCGCGGCCTGGCCGCTGGAGTTGCCGGCGCCCAGCAGGTACACGTCCTTGCCGCGCACCGTGGGCGCCTCGGCCGCGGCGGCGCCGTAGTACACGCCGGCGCCCACCAGCTTGGGGCAGCCCGGCACGTCGAGCGTGGTCCACGCCACGCCGGTGGAGACCAGCACGGCGTGCGCGCACAGCTCGCTCCCGTCGTCCAGCCGCACGCCGCGGTAGTGCGGGTCGGTGTGCAGGCCGGTGGCGGCGCGCGTGACCACCACCTCCACGCCGAACTTGTGCGCCTGCTCCAGCGCGCGCTGCGCGAACTCGGCGCCGCTCAGCCCCTCGGGAAAGCCCAGGTAGTTCTCGATTCGCGCGCTCTGCGCCGCCTGCCCGCCGGGCGCCTCGCGGTCCAGCACCACGGTGCGCAGCCCCTCGCTGGCGCCGTACACGGCCGCCGCCAGCCCCGCCGGCCCGCCGCCCACCACGATCAGGTCGTAGAAGGGCGCCGTGGCCTCGGTGGCGTGCCCCAGCTTCTCGGCCAGCTCGGCGGGCGACGGCTGGGCCAGCACCGAGCCGTCGGGGAAGAGGAGGAGCGGCAGCCGGTCGCGCTGGCCCTCGGGAACCGCGTTCAACAGCTCGCGCGCCTCGGCATTCGATTCCGGGTCGTAGGCGCGGTAGGGCACGCGGCGGCGGGTGAGAAAGTCCTTCACCTCGTGCGCGGCGGCGCTCCAGCGGTCCGCGATCACGCGCACGGCGTCGTCGCGGCGCCGATCGGCGGGGGGCGTGGGCTCGCTCATCGATGCGTCAGGCGCCCACCTGCTGCTCGCGCGAGATCCGCGACGGCGTGATCGCCTCGGGCCCGAACTCCTCGACGGTCTCGCCGCCGGGAAGGAGCGGCCGGCTGTTGCGCAGGTCGAACCCGTAGCCGTCGGGGAGGATGTGCACCAGCGCGTCGGTCAGCGCCAGCGTGTCGTCGTCGCCCGCGTCGGGGGCGTTGGTGTGCGTCACCCCGCCGCCCAGCACCATCACCGCCCCCTCGCCCAGCACGGTGAAGCGCTCGCCGGGAAGCACCTCGATCGCCGTGTTCTCGTCGATCCCGATCCCCAGCACCTGCGGGTTGTGGGCGAAGATGGTGAACAGCCGGTTGGGCCGGCCGCGCTGGTTGAAGTGCGTGTCCACCACGGTGTCGCGCCAGTAGCCCAGCCCCGGCGCCAGCGACACGTCGGAGCGCCGCACGGTGCCGTCGCTGCGCCCGGCGATGATCATCACCCCGCTCATCGCCGCCGCGCCGGCGCTGGTCCCGGCCACCACCAGCCCCTCGCCGAACAGCCGCTCGCGCACCCGCTCGCAGAACTGCGTTCCCGCCACCAGCGCCGTCAGCCGCAGCTGGTCGCCGCCGGTGAAGAAGACGGCGGTGGCGCGCTCCAGCCCCTCCAGCAACCCGGGATCGCTGGCCTGGTTGCGCTCGGTGATCGCCGCGGGGATCACCTCGGCCACGCCCAGCGTCTCGAACAGCGCCTGGTAGGTGTCCACCTTCTCCTGCGGGTTCTCGGAGGGCGACGAGCAGATGATCACCCGCGCCTCGTTCCCGCCCGCCATCTCCACCAGCCTGGGGAGGATGGTCATGTCGCTCTCGTCCGGGTCCTCCGCGCCGCCGATCACCAGCAGCCGCCCCAGCTTGCGTCGTCCGTTGCTCTCCGGCACCGCCATGCTCCTCGTCCGATGAACGCTCACTCGCGATCCGCCCGCCAGCCGTCAAGGATCACGCCAATCGGCGTAGCTGCGGTGCGGGGCGGCTGAAGGCCACGGCAACGACGACGGGCCTCGCGAACCGCGTGAGGCTGCGCGAGGCAGGCGCCGCCGGGGGCGCTCACCCTGGCGGGCCGGCGTCCCGCCGGACCCGGCCAGCCTGTCCCTCTCCCGTAAACAGCACGGGAGAGGGACCT
>Ga0247773_1000030_pt1 | contig 58961 bp, 61 predicted proteins | sample UWRJL092311B6_FD_179934 | JGI IMG/M metagenome (GOLD analysis project Ga0247773, IMG submission 179934) | Plant litter microbial communities from Arlington Agricultural Research Station in Wisconsin, United States - UWRJ-L092-311B-6 | ecosystem: Environmental > Terrestrial > Plant litter >... | reverse complement strand
CAACGCCAACATCGTCGGCGGGGTCGAGGTGGTCGCGGAGTTCCACGGTGAGGTGAGGGGCGATGGAGCCTGAAGGGCTTGACCGCGCGGCCGAATGGCTGGCGGCGGCCGAGCGCGTGGTGGTGTCCACCGGCGCCGGGATGTCGCGCGAGAGCGGCATCCCCACCTTCCGCGACGCGATGGAAGGGCTGTGGGCGCGGTTCGACCCGCAGAAGCTGGCGACCGAGCAGGGCTTCCGCCGCAACCCGCGCCGCGTGTGGAGCTGGTACGCCTGGCGCCGCCACAAGGTCGCGGAAGCCCGGCCGCACCCGGGCTACTTCGCGCTGGTGGAGCTGGAGGCGCTGGTCCCGTCGCTGGCGGTGGTCACGCAGAACGTGGACGGGCTGCACGCCATCGCCGGCTCGCGCGACGTGGTGGAGCTGCACGGCAGCCTGCGCCGCGTGAAGTGCCTGGACCGCCACCACCCCTTCGTCGGCGAGCTGCCCGAGGGCGGCGCGGATGCGGAGACGGACCCGCCGCCGTGCCCGGTGTGCGGCTCGCCGCTGCGGCCCGACGTGGTGTGGTTCGGCGAGATGCTGCCCGAGGGTGCGGTGGAGCGCGCGTGGACGCTGGCGGCGGAATGCGGCGTGCTGCTGCTGGTGGGCACCTCGGGCACGGTGTGGCCCGCGGCCGAGCTGCCGCACGTGGCGCAGCGGGTCGGCGCGCGGGTGATCGAGGTGAACCCCGAGCCCAGCGAGCTCACCGAGGTGGCAAGCGTGTTCCTCCAGGGGCGCGCGGGAGAGGTCCTGCCGGCGCTGGTGCGCGCGGTGGCACAACGGAAACGAGAGGCCGAATGAGCGGAATCGAGCACCTGATCGACAACAACCGCGCGTGGGCGCGGCGCAAGGTGGAGGAGAACCCCCACTTCTTCACCACGCTGGCCGAGCGGCAGTCGCCCGAGTACCTGTGGATCGGCTGCTCCGACAGCCGCGTGCCCGCCAACCAGATCGTGGGCATGCTCCCGGGCGACATCTTCGTGCACCGCAACGTGGCCAACGTGGTGGTGCACACCGACCTCAACTGCCTGAGCGTGATGCAGTTCGCCGTGGACGTGCTGAAGGTGAAGCACATCCTGGTGGTGGGCCACTACGGCTGCGGCGGCGTGCAGGCCGCGCTGGAAGACCAGCGCCTGGGGCTGATCGACAACTGGCTGCGCCACGTGCAGGACGTGGCGCAGAAGCACCGCGCCGAGCTCGACGCGCTGGCCACCCACCAGGAACGCGTCACGCGCCTGTGCGAGCTGAACGTGCGCGAGCAGGTGGCCAACGTCTGCCAGACCACCATCGTCCAGGGCGCCTGGGAGCGCGGCCAGGCCCTGACGGTGCACGGCTGGGTCTACGGCCTGCAAGACGGCCTGGTCCGCGACCTGGGCGTGTCACGCAGCGGATAGGCAGCGATGCAGGCTGCGTCGCCAGCGGGATTGGTCGCGGCCCAAATCGGGTTAGATTGAAAGCGGGACGACAACGCCTACCGTGGAGGATCTCATGTCTGCTGCACCGGCATACAGGTTTGCCTACGACAACGACGACCTGGTGATCCGGGTTCCGCGGGATGCCATCAGCCCCGACAAGGTCTCGCGATTCTTCGACTACCTGCTGCTGGAAGAAGCCAGCCGTGAGCTGAACTTCTCCGAAGCGGAGATCGAAGCTCTCTCAGACGAAGTCGACCGGGCTGCCTGGGAACGCCTGCGCCCCATGGTGGAGGAGAAGCGCCGTGGCCGATGAGCCGGTCGTCGTAGACACGAACATCGTGTTCTCGATCCTGCTCGCGCCCGCGTCTCCCCTCCGTGACGCTCTCTTCCGCCCCGGCCGGCGGTTCCTGATCTGTGAAACGTGCCTCGTCGAGCTTTTCAGGCACCGGGAGAAGCTGCTCAAGCTGCGTCCCGCTTTTCCACCGTCGCGGCTGGAGGCCACGTTCCACGCGATCCTGCGGCAGCTCGACCTCTACAAGGAGAACTCGATCGGGTTGGACGCCTGGAACAGGGCCGAAGAGTATTGCCGGGACGTCGACCCCCAGGATGCTCCGCACGTTGCCCTGACGCTGGAAGTCGATGGTCTGCTCTGGACGGGCGACAAGCGGCTGCGGCGGGGACTGGAGGCGAAAGGGTTCGATCGGTTCTTCACCCCCGACCCGGAATGAAAAACGGACCCGCGATGGGTCCGTTCTTCGTTGCGGCTCCGTCGACGAGGCCTACCCCGCGGCGGTCGCCACCGCCGGTTGCGCCTCGGGCTCGGGCGCGGGCTCCGGCGGGGTCTCCGTCGTGTAGGGGAGGATGATCAGCCCCGTGTCGTGGAAGCGGTAGAAGCGGTCGAACAGCACCTGCAGCACCACCGCCACCGGCACCGCCAGCAGCGCCCCCAGGATCCCCTTGGCCTCGGCACCGATGAACAGCGCCAGGATGATGGTGAGCGGGTGCAGCCCCACCGCGTTCCCCACCACCTTGGGGTACAGGACGTGGCTCTCCACGTTGGCCACCACGATCTCGAGCACCAGCACCGCCAGCGCCAGCCAGGGCGAGATGCTGAGCGCCACCAGCATGGCGATCGCCGTCACCACCGCGCCGCCCACATAGGGGATCAGCTCCAGCACCGCCCCCGCAACCCCCAGCGACAGCGCGAACGGCACCCCCAGCAGCGCCAGCCCGATCCCGAACGCGGTGCCGAAGAACACGCCCACCAGGATCTGCGCGCGCACCCAGTGCCCCAGCCGCCCCGCCACCTCGCGCGAGATCTCCTCCACCGCGGGCCGCATGCGCGGCGCAAAGAAGCGCCCGATGAAGCGCGGGGCGAAGTGCGCGTCGGCGCTCAGGAAGAAGCCCACCACCAGCACCAGCAGCGCGCTCACCATCACCCCCGTCACGGCTTTGCCCACGTCCAGCATCAGCCGCGGCACGCCGCTCACCACGCCGCCGATCTCCTCGGCCAGGCGGTGCCCCAGGTCGGCGGTGTCGATGCGGTCGAGCCCGGGGATGTTCACCGTGCGCGGCAGGTTCACCACCTGCTCGGCGATGCGCGGCAGGCTGTCGGCCAGCTGCCCGCTCTCCTCCACCAGGACCGGCACCAGCAGCGCGATGGCCAGCATCAGCACGCCCAGCAGGCCCAGGTAGATGATGAAGATGCCCAGCGAGCGCGGCAGCCTCCAGCGCTCCAGCCGGTCCACCAGCGGGTCGATGCCCACCGCCAGCAGGATCGCCAGGAACAGGATGAAGAGGATCTTGCTGAACCCGGCCACCAGCCACACCAGCGCCGCCGCCCCGAGCAGGAGCGCCACGCTGCGGCCGGTGATCCGGATGTTGATGGTGCGAACGGTCATGGGGCGGTCGGGAGGTGCGGGTCGGGTGAGGCGCGCGGCGGGAAGGCTCTCCTACGGTAGCGTACGGCCGGCCCCGCGAACAGATTCACGGCGTCGCCCGCAGGCATCCGCTCCTCCGAGCATCGGCCGCGGGTGCGTATGCGCGGGGCGCGGCGCCTGAATCCGATTGCCGCCTGGGCGTACGCAACGAATCCGGCTGAAGCTGCTCCAGCGGGATGGATCGAGGGATGAAAGCGGGGGAAGCTACGCGCCGGCCAGCTCTACGATCCAGCTCGGCGGCGCGGTGCCGTGACGGCGGTAGGCGTCGGCCGCGCGGGTGGCGAGCAGGCGGATCAGGCGGAGGCGGTCTTCGTCGGTGAGGCCGGGGAGGAGGCGCGCGAACAGCGGCTCGGCGGCGGCCAGCTCGGGCTCGCCCTGCACGGGCGGCTGGGTGGCGTACCAGGAAAGGAGCTTCTTGCGCGTGGAGGGGCGGGGAACCGCGCCATTCAAGAACTTCAGCAGCCCGGCGGGCGACAGGCCGATCAGCTTGCCCAGCGTGTGCAGCGACTCGCCCGTGGTCTCCCACGCCCGGTTCACCGCCGAGCGGAGCACGTCGTCGCTGGGCACGGCCTTTCCGGGGACGCCCATTCAGGCCCCCCCGGCCGGGAGCGTCGCCCGGCGTGTACCATGTTCACAAGCAGGTATGTTACACTCGGTAGCTTATGAGCCGCGGAGCGCGCGTGCAAGTGTCAACTTGTTGATTTTGCGAGGTGGCACCTAGAATCAGCCCCGCGGCGCGGATCTGGCACGGCGCGGCGGGCGTCCACTGGATGTTTTCCGATAACAGGAGGGTGCCGTTTGCCGCGCGAAGTGAGGGACGAGCAGGGGATCACCTGGAGCTGCGTGGAAGCCTATGCCGGCCTTTCGGGCGGCGCCGGCGACGCCGCCCGCGCCGACGGCCCCGGAGAGCGCTACCGCGTGATCTGCACCCCCAGCGGCGGCGCCAAGTCGGTGGAGCTGGAGCTCCCCGCCGGCTGGGAAGAGTCGATCGGCGACGACGAGCTCGCCCGCCAGATCAACCAGCAGCTGAACGCAGGCTGAATCGCCGAACCGGAGCCACGGAGGCGGAGGCCGGAGAGATCCTCCTCCGCCGTCTCTCGCGTCGGACGCCCTCCCGACGATCAATCGAGGAAAGGAACGAAGATGCAGATCCCCGAGCCCGGCGACGCGCACCGCCGGCTCCACGCGATGGCGGGCACCTGGGCCGGCGAGGAGACCATCCACCCCGCGTCGTGGGACCCCGCCGGCGGCCGCGCGGATGTGAGGATCTGGAACCGGCTGGCGCTGAACGGCCTGGTGCTGGTCCAGGACTATGAGCAGGCGCGCGGAGGCGGTGCCCCGGTGTTCACCGGCCACGGCGTGCTGCGCTGGGACGACGAGGCGCGTGAGTACGTCTTCCACTGGTTCGATTCCGTCCGCACCGCCCCCGGCGAGTTCCGCGGCAGCTGGGAGGGCGACACGCTCACGCTGCTGCGTTCCGGCGCCCCCGGCTGGGCCCGCGCCCGCTACGATTTTGCCGGCGACCGCTACACCTGGCGCATGGATGTCTCCGGTGACGGCGAGCAGTGGCTGCCGTACCTGGAGGGCACGTACACCCGAGAGCCGGACGGCGATCAGCGTCCATAGTATACACAGTTTTCATTTGTGTCCAATTTGTTGCTTTTGCGGCAGGTTGTATTTAGACTCGTTGGATGCCACGTCCACGAGCCTACGTCGAAACGACGATCCCGAGCGCCTATCATCCGGGGCGTGAATCGGTGAGTGCCATCGAATTGCGAGAGATCACCCGCGACTGGTGGACTCGTGCCCAATCACGATTCGAGTTGTGCACCAGCGCCGTGGTTCTCGAGGAACTCGACGAAGGGCCCGGTCCGGAGACGTTCGCACGCAAGCACCTGCTGGACGATCTCCCGGTGTTCACCCTCGATGCGCACGTGATCGCGACGGCGAAAGAATTGATTCGGCACAAGGTGATGCCGGCTCAGCCGGCTGCCGATGCATACCACCTTGCGCTCGCGATCCATTATGATTGTGCGGTGCTCGTCACGTGGGACCGCAAGCACCTGGCGAATCCGAACAAGCTCGTTCACGTGACGCGGATCACGGAACGGCTGGGGGTGACCGCCCCCGTCATTGCCACACCTCGCGAACTGCTCAGGAGGATGGGATGAGCGAGCACGACGATTACGATCCGGTCACGGAAGTGCGGGAAACCCGGAACCGCATCTCGGCACGATTCGGCCACGACGCGCAGGCGTACGGCGAACACCTGATGGAGTACCAGAAGCAATTCGCCGATCGCCTCCTACCGCCTCCAGAACGCAAAAAAGCCGAGCGGCCCGCTGCCTGACCGGCAACCCGGTTGTTGCGCGTATCCGCCCGCCGCCGCCGACAATCTTAAGATGGAATCCGCGTACACCGATCCCGTGCTCGAGGAGATCTGGGCGATTCGTGAGAAACTCGCTGCCCGCTTCGATTACGACATCCATGAGTTGGGGCGGTTCTACATGGAGTACCAGAAGCGATTCGCCGACCGGCTCGTGCCGCTTCCAGGGAAATCGGCTGAGCGGACGGAAGGCTGAGCCGGCATCGGCTCCCGCTCGCCGGCGGCGCGACGCGTGCTGCCACGCGATTGGAACCAACCCCGTCGCACGGCGTAATTGTCGCTACGGCTAACAATCACGCGGATGGTCGGCGCCGTCGCCGCCCCTGCCCCTTGCCGCCCGCGCGCGGCAGGGGGCAGTTTGTCGCCGGGCCGCGGCGGGAAGAGCTGTCGCGGCGGTCCGCGCCTTGCCCGCACGCGGCCCACCCCGCCGCACCTGGAAGGACCGATGGTTCGACGCACCAAGATCGTCTGCACGCTGGGCCCCGCCTCGTGGTCACCCGAGCGCATCTCCAGCCTCATCGAGGCCGGGATGGACGTGGCCCGCATCAACTTCTCGCACGGCGAGCTCGAGCGTCACGCCGAGACCATCCGCAACGTGCGCGAGGCCTCGCGCAAGGCCGGCCGGCCCATCGCCGTGCTGGGCGACCTGCAGGGGCCCAAGATCCGCGTGGGGCAGCTCGACGAGCCCGTGGAGCTGGCCCCGGGCGACTCCATCACCTTCGCCCCCGAGGGCCAGCACGGCCCCGGCGAGCTGCCCACCACCTTCGCCGAGCTGGCGCAGGACGTGGAGGTGGGCGAGGTGGTGCTGTTGGCCGACGGGCTGATGGAGCTGATCGTGGAGGACGTTCAGCCCCCGCGCGTGAAGATGCGCGTGATCCACGGCGGCGAGCTGACCAGCCACAAGGGGATCAACCTTCCCACCACGCGCATCAGCGTTCCCTCGCTGACGCCCAAGGACCTGCGCGACCTCGAGTTCGCGCTGGAGCAGGAGGTCGACTACATCGCCCTCTCGTTCGTGCGCTCGGCCGAGGACGTGATGGACCTGGCGCGGCGCATCCCCGCGGGCGGCCCCCTGGTGGTGGTGAAGGTGGAGAAGGGGCTGGCGCTGCAGAACCTGCAGCACATCGTGGACACCGCCTCGGCGGCCATGGTGGCGCGCGGCGACCTGGGGGTGGAGCTGCCCTTCGAGCAGGTGCCGCTGGCGCAGAAGCGGATGATCCAGCTGTGCAACGTGGCCAGCCGCCCGGTGATCACGGCCACGCAGATGCTGGAAAGCATGATCGAGAACCCGCGCCCCACGCGCGCGGAAGCTTCCGACGTGGCCAACGCCATCATCGACGGCACCGACGCGGTGATGCTCAGTGCCGAGACGGCCACGGGCCGCTTCCCCATCCAGGCGGTGCAGGCCATGGCGCGCATCGCCCGCGAGATCGAGGATTCGCACATCCTGGAGGGCGGGCCGCACTACGATTTCCCACTGGAGCGCCACGACGGCGAGATCACCACCGCGCGCGCCATCGCCGGCGCCACGGTGGAGGCGGTGCGGCGGATGGGGGCGCCGGTGATCCTCACCTTCACCAGCAGCGGCAGCACGGCGCGCGCGGTGTCCAGCTTTCGCCCGCCGGTGCCCATCCTGGCGCTCACCGACTCGAAGAGCACCTACAACCAGCTGGCGCTGGTGTGGGGCGTGATCCCCATCCTGTGCTCGCCCGAGTCGAGCTTCGAGGAGAACCTGGCGTGCGGCCGCGAGGAGGCGGTCAAGCGCGGCCTGGCGCAGAAGGGCGACCGCGTGGTGGTGACTGCCGGCTACCCCATGCACGTGCCGGGGACGACCAATCTGCTGCAGGTGGAGGTGGTGTAAGTGCCCGGTGCCCAGCGCCGAGTGCCCAGTGCAGAGGCTCCCGGGATCCCCGGTTTTTACGGGGCACCGGGCGCCGGGCACCGGGCACTTTCGTGAAGCTTCGCTTCCTGGGCACCGGAACGTCGTTCGGCGTGCCGGTGATCGGGTGCCGGTGCGCCGTGTGCCACTCGGCCGACCCGCGCGACAAGCGCACCCGCCACGCCGCGCTGCTGGAGGAGGGTGGGCGGCGGCTGCTGGTCGACACGCCGCCCGAGCTGCGGCTGCAGCTGGTGGCCGCCGGCGTGCGCGACGTGGACGCGGTGTTCTACACGCACACGCACGCCGATCACGTGCACGGCGTGGACGACCTGCGCGTCTTTTCCGAGCGCACCGGGCGCGCGCTGCCGGTGTGGGCGCACGAGGGCGACGCCACCGTGCTGGCCTCGCGCTTCGCCTACGTGTACGACGCCAGCATCCGCCCGCTGGAGGGCACCTCCAAGCCCGAGGCCGAGCTGCATGCCTACCGCAGCCACGAGCCGGTTCGCGTGGCCGGCTTCGAGCTGCTCCCCGTGCCGGTGCCGCACGGCCTGGCCAGGGTGCACGGCTTCCGCTGTGGCGGCCTGGGCTACGTGACCGACGCCAAGCGCCTTCCCGAGGCCACCGAGGCCGCCTTCGCCGGGGTGCGCGTGTTGGTGCTGAACGCCCTCTGGTTCGACACGCCGCACCCCACGCACTTCAGCGTGGAGGAGGCGTGCGAGGCGGCCGCCCGGCTGGGCGCCGAGCGCACCTACCTCACGCACCTGAGCCACCGCACCAGCGCGGCCGAGCTGGAACGGCGCCTCCCCCCCGGCGTGTTCGCCGCGTGGGACGGGCTGGAGGTGGAGATCTGAGCCCAAGCCGCCGTGCCCGAGGGTGTCGTCGGAGGGAGAGGCTGGTGGCGGGTCGGCGCTGGCGAGGTTTGGGCGCGGGGGTTGCCGTCAGGGGCAGGCAGGCGAATTGTCGAGAGGCACGGGTCGATCGCTGGCGGCGGATGCGTGAGGGATGCGCGCCCGGAGGGCCGGGAACGCGGCGGCCCGCCCGCCCCGTCGCGTCCGTCGAGAAGATGCAGGGGCGGGCCGGCGTGGGCCCGGCGCGGTTGGCAACGGCGGTATCGTTGCCTACCGCGCGCGCAGCCCGGCCCGGAGCGCAGCGGAGGGACACGCCCAGCCCGGCGGTTGAAGCCGTTCCGCGGATGTCCGCGGAGCAGCAGGTGAACGTACAGAGCGAGAGCTGACCATGGCCGGCGACGGGATCGTCCTGGACTACAACAACATGCTGGCGCCCCGCCTGGGCGGCGACCACGGCATCGACCCGGCGGCGCTGGAGGGAATGGCCGGGCGCTTCCGCGAGGCCCACGCCGACGCCGTCCGCCGCCGCGAGTCGGGCGAGCTGGGCTTCTACGCGCTGGTGGGCGAGACCGCCACGCTCAAGGAGATCGAGACCTTCGCGGCCGGCGTGGGGCAGACGTTCAGCACCATCGTGGTGCTGGGGATCGGCGGGTCGGCGCTGGGGACGATCGCGCTGCGCACGGCGCTGCTGCACCCGTTCTGGAACGAGCTGGACGACGAGGGGCGCGAGTTCTTCCCGCGGCTCTACGTGCTCGACAACGTTGACCCGGCCACCATCGGCCCGTTCCTGGACCGGCTCGACATCCGCCGCACGCTGTTCAACGTGGTGTCCAAGAGCGGCGGCACGGCCGAGACGATGAGCCAGTACCTGATCGTGCGCGACCGGCTGCAGCAGGAGCTGGGCGACGGCTACGTGGGCCACCTGCTCTTCACCACCGACCCCGAGAAGGGCGTCCTCCGCCAGATCGCGAAGGCCGAGGGGATCCCCACGCTGCCGATCCCGCCGTCGGTGGGCGGCCGCTTCTCCGTCCTTTCCGCCGCGGGGCTGCTGCCGGCGGCGCTGGTGGGGATCGACGTGGCGGCGCTGCTGGCCGGCGCGCGCGAGATGGTGGAGCGCTGCGACACCGGCGACCTGCGCGCCAACCCCGCCGGGATCTTCGCCGCGCTGCAGTACCTGGCGATGACCCAGAAGGGCGCCAACGTGCAGGTGATGATGCCCTACAGCGACCCGCTGAAGGACGTGGCCGACTGGTTCCGCCAGCTGTGGGCCGAGAGCCTGGGCAAGCAGAAGAGCCGCGAGGGGAAGGACGTGTTCACCGGCCCCACCCCGGTTAAGGCGCTGGGCACCACCGACCAGCACTCGCAGGTGCAGGAGTACGTGGAGGGGCCGTTCGACAAGACGATCACCTTCCTGGCCGTGCGCGAGCAGGCGGTGGACCTCACCATCCCGTCGCTCCACGCCGAGCTTCCCGAGCTGGGCTACCTGGGCGGCCATACGCTGGGCGAGCTGCTGAACACCGAGCGGCTGGCCACCGAGGCCGCGCTGGCCAGGCGCGGGCGGATGAACCTGACTCTCGAGCTGCCGCGGGTGGACGCGCACTCGCTGGGCGGGCTGATGATGCTGCTGCAGATCGCCACCGTGTACAGCGGCTCGTTCTACGGGATCGACCCGATGGACCAGCCGGGGGTGGAGCTGGGTAAGCAGCTGACGTACGGGATCATGGGCCGCGGCGGCTACGAGGAGGCCCGGCGGGAGTGGGAGAGCAGAGAGCCCAAGCGCGACGAATGGACCATCCGTTAGGCCTGGTGGACGCGACCGCCGTGCTGGAGCCCGACACGCGGGCCTTCGCCGGCCGCAACCTCGTGGTGCTGAACCCGGTGGCGGGCCAGGCCGACACCAACCGCGTGCTGCGCCTGCTGGCCGGCGCCTTCGCCGTGCGCCGCGCGGCCTTCGACGTGGTGGAGACCGGCGGCCCCGGCGACGCCGAGCGCTTTGCGCGCGAGGCCGCCGAGCAGGGCTACCGGGCGGTGGTGGCCGTGGGCGGCGACGGCACCGTGGGCGAGGTGATCACCGGGCTGGCGGGCACGGGCGTGCCGCTGGGCATCGTGCCCAAGGGCACCGGCAACCAGGTGGCGTTCAACCTGGGGCTGCCGCGCGGCATCGAGGCGGCGGTGGACGTGGTGGTGAACGGCGTCACCGTGCCGATGGACCTGGGGCAGGTGGCGCAGGGGCGCTACTTCGCCGTGGCCGCGGGCACGGGGTGGGACGCGGCGGTGGTGAAGCTGGCCACGCGCGAGCTCAAGGACCGCTGGGGCTTCGGCGCCTACATCTACGCCGCGCTGAAGGTGGGCGCCACGCCCCCCACCACGCGCTACCGGATCGTGGCCGACGGGCAGACGCTGGAGATGGACGCGGCGATGGTGCTGGCGGCCAACATGGGGCTGATCGTCACCAACCCGCAGGCGTTCAACTTCCGCATCGCTCCGCGCGCCACGCACCTGGACGGCAAGCTCGACCTGTGCATCTTCGCGCCGCGCACGCTCAGCCACGCGGCGCGGATGGTGTGGCGCATGTATCGGCAGATGTTTGCCGGCGACGAGCGCATGATCTACCTCCAGGCCCGCGACATCACAATCGAGAGCGACCCGCCGGTGGTCACCGAGACCGACGGCGAGCCGCTGGGCGAAACGCCGCTGACGGTGCGCGCCGTGCCCGGCGGGATCCACGTGCTGGTGCCACGGTAGATGAACTTCAGCGCGTGTGAGGGCGGTAGGAGCAGGCATGACACTCGTCGACGTGCTTGCGAACTTGGCTCTTGGTGTGGCCGCCTCCATCCTGTATGCGGCGGGGGGGAGAGTCGTACGGTCGGCGCTCAAGAAAAAAAAATTCTAATCAAGATATCCACAGGCCTGCCGCAAGTGTCCTACGACTCATTCCGCATCCTTTTCCTGAGGTTCGGGTAAATGGGTTGATGCGAATCAGGCGAGGTTCCTCCTTCAGCCGCAACGAGTTATCTTTCTCCCTCCGCATCCGTTCGCCCGGCCGCGCGCCGGTCCGGTCATCCCCTCCCGATTCCCCGATCTCCCGATGGCGAAGAGAAGAAGCGGCCTGTCGTCGCTGATGCTGCTGGCGGTGCTGTTCGCCGGTGTGTGGCTGTACTTCACGCCGTACCTGGCGATGAACAAGCTGCAGAAGGCGGCCAGGGCGGGCGACACGCAGGCGATGAACGAGCTCGTGGATTTCCCCTCGCTGCGCGAAAGCGTGAAGCAGAACGTGCGCACCGCCGTGGCCAACGAGGTGGGCGGCCGCAGGGCCGGTCCGTTCGGCGCGCTGGGCGGGCTGCTGGCCGGCGCCCTGGCGGGGCCGGTGGTGGACGCCTTCGTCACCCCCGACGGCATCGCGGCGCTCACCGAGGGGAGCCGCCCCGGCGGCCGGCACGGCAACGCGATCGACTCGGTGGCCCACGAGCGCGGCAAGGACGTGAAGGTGAAGCGCGGTTACGAGAGCGTGGACCTGTTCGTGATCCACTTCATCGGCAAGAGCGACGGCAAGGAAAAGATGGCGCTGGTGATGCACCGCGACGGCCTCACCCACTGGCGCCTCACCGGCGTCCGCCTTCCCGCAGCGACCCGCGCGGACGACTGACCGTTCGGCGCGGCTGACGGATCGACGACCCTCCCGGAGCATCTGCCTCGGGAGGGTCGCTGTATTCATGTCGGTGGTAGGTGCCCGATCTCCCGTGCGGATGTCCGCCCTCCAGTCCGCGAAGGCGGACTTCGTGCCGTCGTTGCCGCGGATTCATCCGCCTTCCCCGCCTGTCGATCTCACGAACCGTCCGGGTGACGCGGGAAGATTTGGGCGGACGCGCGGTGGCGAAAAAATCGCAGTGACGTACATTGACCGGCGGAGCCCCGCGCCGGGTGGTTGCGATCGGTCCGCGTGGAGTGCGCGGGGGAAGGGGAGTAGGACCAGAAACCCGATGGGAGGTGTGTGATGCCGTTCACCTTGCCGGATCTGCGGTACCCGTTCGATGCGCTGGAGCCGCACATCGATGCGAAGACGATGGAGATCCACCACGACAAGCACCACAAGACCTACGTCGACAACCTGAACGCCGCGCTGGAGAAGCACCCCGAGTTCCAGGCCGGCGACGACGTGGACGCGCTGCTGCGCCGCATCGGCGACGTGCCCGAGGACATCCGCGGCGCGGTGCGCAACAACGGCGGCGGGCACGCCAACCACTCCATGTTCTGGGAGATCATGGGCCCCGGCGGCGGCGGCGAGCCCACCGGCGCGCTGGGCGACGCCATCAAGAGCGAGTTCGGCGGGCTGGACGGGCTCAAGGAGAAGATGTCGAACGCCGGCAAGGGGCGCTTCGGCAGCGGCTGGGCGTGGCTGGTGTGGGACAGCGGCCGCCTGGCCGTGACCGACACAGCCAACCAGGACAGCCCGCTGATGGAGGGCAAGTTCCCCATCCTGGGCATCGACGTGTGGGAGCACGCCTACTACCTGAACTACCAGAACCGCCGGCCCGACTACCTGGCCGCCTGGTGGAACACCGTCAACTGGGACGCCGTGTCGCGCCGCTTCGAGCAGGCCCAGGGCCACAGCTGAAGCCCGCTGCGCGGAAGCAAGATCCGCAGACGCGCCCCCGCCGGATTACCCGGCGGGGGCGCGTCTGCATCGTCATTCATGCCGCGTCTTTGACGCCGTGCGAAGCGCGTGGCCTGCAACCTGCGGCGACTCTCACCCGATCGTTGGAGCGGTTCGCATTTTCATCTCAGCCGGGAGTTGCCCCATGAAGAAGCTGATGCTGGACCTCGACGCGCTGTCGGTGGATTCGTTCGTGGCGGGAGACTCGGCAGGCGGGCGTGGCACCGTGCGCGGCCACGACACGCGCTACACCGAGTTCTGCGGCACCCGGACGTGCGGCTACCCCACGTACTGCGGCTGCCAGGTCGCCGCCGAAGACGCCCCGCAGCAGGCGAAGCCGGACGAGCCGTTCGAGTGATCGGCGCACGTTCATCCCCCCGCGCCCACTCGCGAGGGAGCGGCGGTAACCGAATGGACCGCCCAAGCTCCTCACCCGTGGAACCCAGGCTGCACCGATGAAGAAGCTGATGCTGGACCTCGACGCGCTGTCGGTGGACTCGTTCACCACCGGCGACCAGGAAGGCAGGCGCGGTACCGTGCGTGGCCACGACACGCGCTACACCGAGTTCTGCAACACCCGCAGCTGCGGCGTCTACACGCACTGCTGCCTGAAGGCGGACGAGGACGCGGCGCCGCAGCCCGCCCGGGCCGACGAGCCGTTCGAGTAAGTCGCGGCCCAACCGAACTCGAAAGAAGCGCCCCCGTCCGGGCTCCGGGCGGGGGCGCTTTCATCATGTGAAGCATACCGGCCGGATCGCCGGAGATCAAAGGTTCCTCCACTGCGTCGAATCGCGACGTGCCGTCGTGCACGTGTCCGGCGCCGGTGGTAGATTACCCGTGGCCCCGCGGGGCGGCTTCGCAATTGGCTGACTGCTCAATCACTTCGGGATTTGAACGATGGCGCGCCTGTTCCGGAAGAAGGAAGAAGGAAAGAAGTCGCTGTGGGACCGCATCGTGGACGTGGCCCTCACCGACGTGACGGTGCTGGTGAAGGGGATGGACGACGGCTCGCTCGAGGCGCTGGAGGAGACGCTGATCGCGGCCGACTTCGGCGTGCCCGCCACGCTCAAGCTGGTGCAGGTGGTGGAGACGCTCGCGCAGCGCGGCGTGGCGAAGTCGCAGAACGACTTCGAGCGCGCGGTGCGGGAGGAGATCGTGCAGATCCTCTCCACCGGCCGCGCCGACACGGCGCTGCGCTTCAACTTCGACGAGGGCCCCACCGTCATCCTGGTGGTGGGCGTCAACGGGGTGGGGAAGACCACCACCATCGCCAAGCTGGCGCACCGCATGGTGCGGCAGGGGCGCAAGGTGCTGCTGGCCGCGGGCGACACCTTCCGCGCCGGGGCCATCGAGCAGCTGAAGCGCTGGGCCGACCGCGTGGGCGCCGACTTCGTGGGCAGCGAACCCGGACGCGACCCCGCCGCCGTGGCCTTCGACGCGCTGGAGCGTGCCGAGCAGACCGGGGCCGACGTGGTGATCATCGACACGGCGGGCCGGCTGCAAACGCAGAGTGACCTGATGAAGGAGCTGGAGAAGGTGCACCGCGTGATCGGCAAGAAGCTGGAAGGCGCGCCGCACGAGACGCTGATCGTGCTCGATGCCACCGTGGGGCAGAACGGGATGTCGCAGCTGCGCATCTTCCAGCAGTCGCTCCCCATCAGCGGCATCGTGCTCACCAAGCTCGACGGCACGGCCAAGGGCGGCATCGTGGTCGCGCTCAAGGAGGAGTTCGACGTGCCCGTGAAGTTCGTGGGCGTGGGCGAGACGATGGAGGACCTTCTCCCCTTCGAGGTGAAGGAGTTCGCCGAGGAAGTGCTGGCGGCGTGATGCGTCCGATGAGGGGACTGCGTCGATGGAGGCGCGCAACGGCGGCGCTGGCCGTGTCCGCGCTCGCGGGCTGCGGTGCGGGCGATGCGCGACCCTCCGCGCGCGACGCGGCGCTGGTGGGCACCGTCGCCGCGTCGTTCACCTCACCGCCGGCGAGGGAGGAAGCGACGGTGCCGGCGGGGCCGTTCGCGCCCAACCGGATGGGGTACGTGCCGGTGTTCGAGTACCACGTGATCGGCGTGGGGCGCACCGAGTTCCATCGCACGCCCGAGGCGCTGCAGGCCGACCTGGAGCTGCTCTACCGGCGCGGCTACCGCCCGGTGACGATCTCGGAGCTCAACGAGCAGCGCATCGACCAGGTGGTGCCGGCCGGCTACAAGGCGTTCGCGGCGGTGTTCGACGACGCCAGCCCCTCGCAGTTCCGCTACCGCGAGGGGGCGAACGGGCGGCTGGTGATCGACCCCACCAGCGCCGTGGGGATCTGGACGCGGTTTACGGCCACGCACCCCGGCTGGCGGAACGCGGCCACCTTCTGCGTGCTGAGCGCGGGCGACGCGGGTGGGGCCTTCTTCGGCAACGGCAACATCCAGGGGCAGAAGACGGCCTGGCGCTTCCCCAAGATGCAGTTCCTGGCGCGGCAGGGCTTCGAGATCTGCAATCACACCCTGTGGCACGCGCGGCTGGACCGGTATTCCGACGCATACATCCAGGAGCAGATCGCCCGGCTGGCGCTGGCCGTCGACTCGGCGGTGCCGGGGTACCGTATCAAGACGCTGGCGCTGCCGCTGGGCATCTGGCCGCGCAACCGCGCGCTGGCGTGGCGCGGCTCGTGGCGCGATCCGAAGACCGGGCGGACGGTGGCGTACGACCATCCGGCCGTGCTCGAGGTCTCCGGCGGCCCCAACGTAAGCCCGTTCGACCCGCATTACGACGGCCACAGCATCGACCGCATCATCGCCTACCGCAACGCCGTGCAGGCCACGCTCGACCGGCTGGACGCGCGCAAGTCGGGCTACGTCTCGTCCGGCCCGCCCGCGCGCGGCCGGCGGTAGGTTGAAGACGGCCGATCCGGGACGTTCGTCGATCAGGGATGGTTGTAGACCACGCGCATCTGCCGCAGGTTGGCGCCGGGGAAGCGGCCGGTGCGCGTGACCTGGGCGAGAGTGGCGGAGGCCTGCTGGCGCGTGGCGCCGGCGTAGACCGCCAGGAAGGCGCGGTCGGCGGCAACGTTGGTGTAGCTGACGTTGTTCTCCACGTCGTCGTCGCACTCGAAGCGCTGGGAGAACACCTTGCGGCCCGGGAACAGCGCCTGCGCCGTCGTGCGGCCCGCTTCTGGGATGGAGCAGCGCGGACCGCTGCGCAGGATCACCGCGTAGAACCCGTCCGAGCGCGCGTCGGCCCGGGCGGCGCCGTTCCTGGGCAGCACGAACGACAGGTCGTGCGGCTTGAAGCCGGCGCAGGGGCGCGCCGGGTCCGGGCAGACGCGGCCGGCGCGCTGGAACTCCACGGCCGGCGCGGCGACCGCTTCCCGGCCGATGGTGCCCAGCGCGATCGAACTAGCGGTGATGCAGGCGAGGTGGATCGGGCGCATGTGCGGCTCCTGCGCGAACGGGTGGGAAGCATCCGCGTCGGCGGCGAGGCGAGGTCGTCACACAAACATCGCTGCGGGTGGAAGCCAACGCTATCCGTCGCGGCGGAACACGATCTGACGACGGGGCCGGAAGCTTCGACGCATGCCGCGGCGGCCCCCTCCCCCCAGCCCCCTCCCACGCTGGGCGCGGGAGAGGGGGTGAACTGCAACGACAACGGCAGCGGCGGGCGCCTCGTGATGACGGCCGGGCCGCTCGGAACGACTCCATCGTCGATCCATCATCATCATCCCCCTTCCGTTGGGAAGATCCCGATGCTGAAGACGCTCGTCCGACGCTCCGCGGTGGCCGCGTTGCTGCTGGCTCCGTCCGCCGCCGCCGCGCAGGCCGACCCCGTGCGCGCCGACCCGCCGCGCGACGCCGCGCACCCGGCGGGGATGGAGGAGCTGAAGATCCCCAGCGACGGCAGCCGGATGAACGGGTTCATCTACCTGGCGCAGGGCGCGGGGCCGCACCCGGCCGCCGTCTTCCTGCACGGCTACCCCGGCAACGAGCGCAATCTGGACCTGGCGCAGGCAGTGCGGCGCGCCGGGTGGCACGCCCTGTACTTCGACTATCGCGGCTCGTGGGGGAGCGGCGGCACCTTCGGCTTCGGGAACGCGCTGGACGACGTGGCGGCGGCCGTCGCGTGGCTGCGCGCGCCCGAGACGGCTGCGAAGTTCGGTGTGGATGCCGGCCGCATCGCGCTGGTGGGGCACAGCATGGGCGGCTGGCTGGCGCTGCAGGCGCCCGCGCGTGACCCGGGCATCGCCTGCACGGCCGCGCTCGACGCGTGGAACCTGGGCGCGTTCGGGAAGCTCGCGCGGGCGCACCCCGAGCGCGACGCGGCCGCCTACTTCCGCGAGACCACGGACGCGGAGTCGGGCCCCATCCGCGGCGACGCCGCGGCCATGCTGCGCGAAGCCGTGGCCAACGCCGACGCGTGGGACTTCACCGGCCAAGCGCAGGCGCTGAAGAGCCGCGCGGTGTTCCTGGCCGCCTCCACGCCCGAGGCCGACTCTGCCCGGGTGGCGCTCACGCAGGCGCTGCGGGCGGCCGGCGCCGCGCACGTCCGCAGCACGCACTACGACGACGACCACCCGTTCAGCGCTCACCGCATCGCGCTGGCCGAGGAGCTGGTACACTGGCTGGGCACCGAGTGCGCGACCGTGCAACGCGGCCGGTGAGGTGCCGACATCGACTGGATGGTCCGTGTTGATCGCCGCGGAGAATTCGAGCGGAGGAACGGAACGATGGCGAAGGTAGTCGAGCGGATCACCGACGAGCTGCAGGCGTTCATCCAGGCGCAGCCGCTCTTCTTCGTTGGGACGGCGCCGCTGGAGGCCGATGGTCACGTGAACCTGTCGCCCAAGGGGCACGACTGCCTGCGGGTGCTGGGGCCGCACCGGGTCGCGTACCTGGACCTGACGGGGAGCGGCAACGAGACCTCGGCGCACCTGGCGCAGAACGGCCGGATCACGCTGATGTTCTGCGCCTTCCAGGGGCCGCCCAACATCCTGCGCCTGTACGGCCGCGGCGCCACCGTGCTCCCCGGCGACCCCGCGTGGAGCGAGCTGCTGCCGCTGTTTCCGCAGTATCCCGGCGTGCGGCAGATCATCACGGTGAGCGTGCACCGGGTGCAGACGTCATGCGGGTTCGCGGTGCCGCGGATGGAGCCGGCGGGCGACCGCGACACGCTGCAGCGCTGGGCGCTGAACAAGGGAGAAGCGCGGCTGGCGGAGTACCGGCAGGAGAAGAACGCCCGCAGCATCGACGGGCTCCCCGCGCCACTGGCCGCGCAGGGGGCGCTGGATGCCGGCGTTGCATGGCTGGCGGAGAATGGGGCGGCGCGGGTGGAGTGAAGCCGGCGTAGGACGGCTTGCGAGTCCCCCCTGCATCGACGACTACCCGTTGGACGTAGCGGACCGCCGATATCGATCCGTCCGCGACCCGCGAGGTAGCTTCCCGCGCCGGTCTTCGCGAGATTTCCGGTGTATCAAACGCGCGTGAGCACCGCCACGCGCGGCAGCCTCGTATCCCGTACTCTCGTGCTCCGCACTTTCGTACTTTGTCGCTGATCCAGGGGAACACGCACCAGCCCGCGATCTCGTCGCTCGACCGCCCCGTCCAGTTCCTGAAGGGGGTGGGGCCCGGCCGTGCGCCGCTGCTGCAGAAGCTGGGGCTGCTCACCGCGCGCGACGTGCTGTACCACGCCCCGCACCGCTACGAAGACGCGTCCACCATCACCCCCATCAGCGCGCTGGCCACGGGAATGGACGCCACCATCGTGGGGCGCGTCGTCTCCGCCGGAGTGCTCCCCACGCGCAAGGGGCTGCGCATCTTCCAGGCGGTGATCAGGGACGACACGGGGATGATCGAGTGCGCCTGGCCGGGGCAGCCGTACCTGGAGCGGGTGGTGCACAAGGGCGACCTGCTCCTCCTCTCGGGCCCGGTCAAGTTCTACCACGGCCGCCAGATGGCACCCCGCGAGTTCACCGTGGTCGCCGGCGAGGGCGAGACGGCGGCCGAGGAGAGCGGCGGCGCCATCTTCCCCGTCTACCCGGCCACGGACGGGTTGACCTACCGCCAACTGCGCAAGCTGATCCATGACAACCTGGACGACCTGCTGCGCCGCGTGCGCGAAGAAGACGAGGGGATCCCGCCCGACGTGATGCAGCGGGCCGAGGTGGAGCCGCTGTGGAAGGCGCTGAACCACGTGCACCGCCCCACCTCGCTGGCCGAGGCCGAGCAGGGGCGGCGGCGGCTGGCGTTCGAGGAGCTGTTCTTCCTCCAGCTCCTGCACGCCCGCACCCGGCACCGCACGGTGGCCGCGCGCAAGGGGATCGCCTTCGCGCGCAAGGACTTCCTGGTGAAGCCGTTCCACCGCCAGCTCCCCTTCGCCCTCACCGGCGCGCAGAAGCGGGTGCTCAAGGAGATCGGCGAGGACATGGCGTCGCCCAAGCGGATGAACCGGCTGCTGCAGGGCGACGTGGGGTCGGGGAAGACGGTGGTGGCGCTGTTCGCCATGCTGCGCGCGGTGGAGAACGGCTACCAGGCCGCGCTGATGGCGCCCACCGAGATCCTGGCCGAGCAGCACGCGCGCACCCTCACCCGGATGCTGGACGGCATTTCCGTGGGCGTGACGATGCTGACCGGGCGCATGGGGGCCAGGCAGCGGCGCGAGGCCGGCTACCGCATCGCCAGCGGCGGCGCGGGGATCGCGGTGGGCACCCACGCGCTGATCCAGGAGAGCGTCGCCTTCGACCGGCTGGGCCTCGTGGTGGTCGACGAGCAGCACCGCTTCGGCGTGAAGCAGCGGCTGGCCCTGCAGGAGATGGGGACGCACGCCGACATGCTGGTGATGAGCGCCACGCCCATCCCCCGCTCGCTGGCGCTCACCCTCTACGGCGACCTGGACGTGAGCGTGCTGGACGAGCGCCCCCCCGGCCGCCGCCCCGTGCGCACCGCGCTGCGCTACGAGAGCGGCCGCGCCAAGGTGCTCCAGTTCGTGCGCGAGGAGGTGGCCAAGGGGCGGCAGGCGTACTTCGTCTACCCGCTGGTGGAAGAGTCGGAGAAGGTCGACCTCAAGAGCGCCACCGAGGAGTACGAGCGGCTGAAGAACGAGGTGTACCCCGACCTGCGCGTGGCGCTGATCCACGGCCAGATGCACGGCGACGAGAAGGACGCGGCCATGCGCGCCTTCGCCGCCGGCGAGGTGGACGTGCTCGTGTCCACCACGGTGATCGAGGTGGGGATCGACGTGCCCAACGCCACGGTGATGGTGGTGGAGCACGCCGACCGGTTCGGCCTGAGCCAGCTGCACCAGTTGCGGGGACGGGTGGGCCGCGGCGCCGAGGAGAGCTTCTGCATCCTGCTGGCGGGGGGCGGCGAGGCGCGCGAGCGGCTGCAGCTGTTCGCCAGCACCGAGGACGGCTTCAAGATCGCGCAGTACGACATGCGCCAGCGCGGCTACGGCGACCTGTTCGGCGCGCGGCAGACGGGGATCCCCGACTTCCGCTTCGCCGACCTGGAGACCGACTTCCAACTCCTGGCCCGCGCCCGCGACGATGCCCGCCGCATCGTGGACGCCGACCCCGAGCTGGAGCGCTACCCCATGCTGCGCCGCGTGCTGGAGGAGCGCTACGGCGAGCGGGCGCGGATGTACCACGTGGGGTGAGTGGTCGGTCGATCCGGGGATACGGCTGTCGTGCCGCGGCACCGGATCCAGTCCGGCGCGAAATCAACGCGCGGCGGGCGGCGGCGACGGCGATGGGTAAATCCCCCTCACGGTGGCGCGTGGGCGGAGCAGCACGAGGGGCGCCGAAACGATCGTGGTCGTGAATCCGTAATGTCTACGCAGAAGCCCACGAACACCTCGAAATCGAGATCATGCAGGACGATTCGCGTATCATCTCTCCCGAAGCGGCCGATGCCGTGTGGCAGCGCGCCGCCCGCCTCCAGGCCGAGGCCGCCCGGCTGATGGAGGACCGCTCGCGCCAGCTGGCGGCGGGCGCGGTGGCGGACGAGGGCGCCCCCGCGGACGGCGGGTTTCGCGTGGGCGACGTTCGCGCCGCGGCGGTGGAGGCGGGGATCGCCCCGGAGTTCGTGGCCCTGGCACTCGCCGAGGCGTCGAGCCCCGACGCCGACGGCCCAGCCTCGCCGCGCGGCGACGCCCTGGCGGGGCGGCTGCTGGGCACCGACCTCCGCAGCCTGGAGGTGGTCCGCGCCATTGCGGCTCCACCCGCGCAGGTGTACGCGGCGATGAAGCGAGTGCTCCCCGCCACGCCCTTCTTTCTCATCCTGTCCGACACGGTGGGCGACCCGCTGGGCGGCGGCGTGATGGTATTCGACGTGCCGGGGATGACCACGATGATGGGCATGGGCGGGTTCGCCTACAACGCCTACGCGGTGGACGTGAAGCACCTGCGCTTCGTGCTTCGCCACGCGGGCGACGGGTGCGAGCTGTCGGTGGCGGCAGACCTGCGGCGCAGCGTGCGGCGCAACGGGGTCATGGCGATGATCTCGGGGGGATTGGGCGTCGGTGGGGGCGCGGCGATGGGCGGGGCGGCCGGGCTGGGCTTCCTGGCACTGGGCGCGCTGGCGGTGCTCCCCGCCGCCGCCGCGGCCGCGGCCTTGGGCGCGGTCGGCGCCTTCGGCTACGGGCGCCTCTACCGATACTACCTGAAGAAGCTGGTGGCCGACCTGGAGCAGCTGCTCCGCGCGGTGGACGTGAACGCCCGCACCGACGGAGCCTTCACCGCGCCGGGCACACCCGGCGTGGGTACCCCCGGCTCGCCGGCAGCGATCGCCCTGTGGTCCGGATTCGGGTCCACCTGATCCTGCTCCTGATACCAGATCCGAGAAAAGGCTTGCCTCACGCAGAGTCAGCGGTTGCACTGCGTTTTCAACTGCTGACACTGCTGACCCTGCGTGATGAATCGCCGTTCTTCTTCCGTCGAGACGTCAACGATTCACACGGATTCGGGATCACCTTCCCCCCCGGCTTGACGACCGGGGGGGAAGGGGTGGATGGAGTGGGCCGAACGACGAAGCCCGTATCGAGATCACTCTCGACGCGGGCTTTTTGCCGTTGCGCACTCATGCACTCGCGCACCCGTTGCGGGTCCCTACGGCCGCCTGGGTGCCAGCGTGTTGCGAATCCGCTCCAGCTCGGCGCGCAGGTCGCGGATCGAATCACCCCGCTCGGCGGCCAGCCGCCGCAGCCGGGAGACCTCGGCGGCGCTGGGGCCGGCGGCGGGCTCGCTGGGCACGGTCACGGTGCGCGAGACCACGGCGGTGTCGCAGCCCAAGCCGGCGGTGCGGCTGCCGCAGGGGCTGCGCAGCTCGCGGGCGAGGCTCATCAGCGACGTGGCCTCGCGCCGGTAGCCGCCGCGCAGCGCCTGCGCCGAGTCGTCGGCCAGGTAGATGCGCAGGTGCTCCTCGGCGCCGCGCGGGTCGGCGTTGGCGCGCGGGTCCAGGCTCAGCAGCCCCATGAAGTAGCGCGCCTCGTGCCCCTCGTGCGTGCGCGGGTGCTCGGCCGCCAGCCGCTGGAAGAGCGCCTGCGCCACGCGCACCGAGTCGTGCGAGTAGGCGTCGAACGCCTGCGACCAGAGACGCTGCCGGCCGGCCACGTCGCCGCCCTCCGCGCGCCGGCCGCCTCCCGCGGTGGCGCAGGCGGCAAGCAGGGGAAGGCACAGCAGCAGGCGAGACGGCTTCATTTGCGTGAGTGCGGGGCGTGCGGTTCGGCGGCGTGCGCGACGGGCGGCCGCTCGGGGAGGGCCACGGTGAAGCGCGTGCCGCTCCCGGGGTCGCTCTCTGCACCGATCGTGCCCCCGTGGGCCTCCACGATCTCGCGCGCGATGGCCAGCCCCAGCCCCGATCCGGCCTGCCGCGGCTGGGCCGAGTTGTCCACCTGGTAGAACTTCTCGAAGATCTTGGGGAGCTTGTCGGCGGGGATGCCCACGCCGCTGTCGGCCACCTCCACGCGCACCCCCGCGCCGTCGCGGCGCGCCTCCAGGGCGATGCGTCCCCCGCGCGGGGTAAACTTGAAGGCGTTCGACAGGATGTTGCCCAGCACCTCGTTGAGCCGGTCGGCGTCGCCCTCGATGTTCACCGGGGTGTCGTCGGTCACGTGCACGGTGAAGTCGATCCCGTTCTGGAAGGCCAGCACGTGGAAGCCGTCGGTGAGGTCGGCCAGGAAGTCGCGCACGTTGATGCGCCGCAGCTCCAGCCGCCCGCCACCCGCCTCGAAGCGCGAGATGTCGAGCAGGCGGTGCACCAGGCGGGTGAGCCGGTCCACCTGGTCGCTCACCGCCTCCAGCGTCTTCTTCTGGACGTCGCTCACCTCGCCGTAGATGCCGTCGGCGAGAAGCGACACGTAGCCGCGGATCACGCTGAGCGGCGTCTTGATCTCGTGGCTGGCCACCGACACGAACTCGGCCTTGAGCCGGTCGAGCTCGGCCAGCTGCGCGGTCATGGTGCCGAACGAGCGGGCCAGGTCGCCGATCTCGTCGGGACGCTGGGCGGGCACGCGCACGTCGGGGGTGAAGTCGCCCTCGGCCACGTGTGCCATCCCGCGCCGCAGCTCCTCGATGGGCCGCACCAGCGCGCGGGTCATCAGCAGCCCCACGACCACCGTGAGCGCCAGCGCGAGCGCCAGCGCGGCCAGCGTGGTGCTGCGGGCGCTGCGGGCCAGGTCGGCCGCCCGGTCCACCTTCTGCTGCGCCTCCGTGCTCAGCGTCACGTCGATCGGCTTCACCAGCTCCGACATCGTGCGGAAGGCGGGGTCGGTCTGGCGCGAGCGGTACTCGTCCTGCACGCTCGTGGTGGGGAAGGGGAGCGAACGCTGCTCCTGGCCCACCACCCGCTTCAGCACGCGCCACTGTGCGACCGCCGCCTGCACCTGCACCCGGTAGCGACCCGAGGCGCCCGGGTGACGGCTCAGCTCGCCGATGGCGTCGTCGGCTCGCCCCATGGCCGCGTCGGCGCTCTCGCGCAGCGCCTCGGCCTCGGGGCGGGCGATGTTGAACAGCGCCACGTACTTGTCCTCGGCGGCGTCCAGCTCTTCGAGCGCGGTGCGCAGCCTGCCCAGCGACTCGATGGCCCGGGCGTCGCGCACTCGCAGGTCGCCGGCGATGCGCGCCACGCTCGCCAGCTGCAGCACGCCGTAGGCGGCGGGGATCGCCAGGATCAGCGCGATCGCGGCCAGGGTCAGCACGATCCGCTGCCGCAGCCTCATCGCACGCCTCCCGCGTGCCGGCGCGCGAAAGCGGACGCGAGGGGCGCGTGCCCCGGCGTCTGCCCGTACGACTGCGTTGGAACCCCCGAAACGGTCATCCGCCCGACCCGGCGTGTGTCTTCATCGATCATCCGGCCAGCAGGAGGGGAGGGCGGCCGAGCGCCCGCCGCGAGGGTCGAAGTGACGCAAGAGGCGTGTCATCCCGCGTCGCTCGTCCCGGCGTCGCTCGTCCCCGCGGCGCCGTCCGCGCGCTCGCGCCGCTTGACCTCGTCCCACAGCACGTCCAGCTCCTCCAGCGTGGCCCGGCCGAAGGCGACGCCGCGCTCGGCCGCCAGCGCCTCGACGCCGGCGAAGCGGCGCTCGAACTTGGCGTTGGCGCGCGACAGCGCCGAGGTGGGGTGCGCGCCGGCCAGCCGCACCAGGTTGACGACGGCGAAGAGCAGGTCGCCCAGCTCTTCCTCCAGCTTCTCCGCGTGGCCCGAGGCCAGCTCGTGCCCCACCTCGTCCACCTCCTCGCGCACCTTGTCGTACGCGCCGCGCCAGTCGCTCCAGTCGAAGCCGAACTCGGCCACGCGCGCCTGCACGCGGTAGGCGCGCCCCAGCGGGTCGAGCCCGCCGGGCACCGCGCCCAGGATGGATTCGGGCTCGCCGCGCTCCCGGCGCTCGCGTGCCTTGATGGCGGCCCACGGCTCGGGCGGAGCGCCGTGCAGGTCCGGGTGCCTCCGGCGCATCTTTTGCTCGACGGCGCGCACCACGTCGTCGCGGCCGAAGGCGCCCGCCTCCTCCGCCATCACGACCTGGAAGGCCACGTTCAGCAGCAGGTCGCCCAACTCGTCGCGGGTCGCCGCGGCATCGGCCGCGGCGATGGCGCGGGCGGCCTCGTGCGCTTCCTCGAGCAGGTAGGGCTGCAGGGAGAGCGGCGTTTGCGCCGCGTCCCACGGGCAGCCGGCGCGCAGGAACGCGGCCAGCGCCAGGGCGCGGTCGAAGGTGCCGCCCGTGGGCGGCCCGGGAGGCGGGTTTTCGGCTTGCGACTCTCTCACAGGCGGCCTAGAATATCCCTCTCGTGTCCGATCCGTCAACCGCCGTTTCGAGAGCCTGGGTCGAGGTGGACCTGGGCGCCCTGCAGGCCAACCTGCGCCGCGTGAGCCGGGCCGCGCCGGGTGCGGGCCTGGTGCCCATGCTCAAGGCCGACGCCTACGGGCTGGGCGTGCCACAGGTGCTGCGCGCGGTCGTGCAGGCCCTGGCGCCCGACGGGCCGTGGGCCATCGGCGTGGCGGCCGTGGCCGAGGGGGAAGCGCTCCGCGCGCTGGGGTGGGCGGGGCGCATCGTCGTTTTCGCCCCCATGCCCCCGGGGGAGGAGCGGCGCGCGGCGCGCGCGGGGCTCACCCCCGCGCTGTCGGACCTGGAGGCGCTGGAGCGCTGGGCGGCGGCCGCCGACGGGGGCGGCCGCCCCCTCGCGTTCCACCTGGAGGTGGACACCGGAATGGGCCGCGCGGGCTTCCCCGCGGCTGGCGCGGGCGAGTGGGGGCGCGCGGTTCTGGAGCGCTCGGGGGATCTTCTGGTGTGGGAAGGGTGTTTTACGCACTTCCACTCGGCGGACGAGCCCGACCCGGGCCCCACCGAGGCGCAGGTGGCCGGCTTCCGGCGGGCGCTGGAGGCGCTGCCGCCCGAGCCCGAGGGCGCCCCGCGGCGCGTGGTGCACTGCGCCAACAGCGCGGCGGCCGTGCGCCGCGGCGGCTTCGGGATGGACCTGGTGCGCCCGGGGATCTTCCTCTACGGCGGAAGTGCCGGGCCGGGCGCCGAGCCCGAGCCCGTGGCCACGCTGCGTGCCCGCGTGGCGCGCGTGGTGGATGCGGAGCCGGGGGCCACCGTGGGCTACGGCGCCACGCACACGGCCGCGCGCCCCGAGCGCTGGGCCACGCTGGCCATCGGCTATGGCGACGGGCTGCGGCGCGCGCTGGGGCCTGCCGGCGGCCAGGCGCTGATCCACGGGCGCCGCGCCCCCATCGTGGGGCGCATCTCCATGGACGTGACCGTGGTGGACGTGACGGAGATCCCCGGGGTGGCGCCGGGCGACGTGGCCACGCTGGTGGGCCGCGACGGCGGCGACCAGCTCACGCTGGACGAGGTGGCGGCCCGGGTGGGCACCATCAGCTACGAGATCCTGACCGGGCTGGGCCCGCGCCTGCCGCGCGTGTACCGCTGAACGGACCCGGCACCGAACCCCCTTGAATCGCAGCACCGAATGCTTCCAAGCTCTGTTCGCGCGCGGGCCGTGCTCGCGCTTTTGCCCCTGCTGGCGGCCGCCTGTACCGACGACACGCCCACGCTCACGGGCGACCCGTTCTTTCCCGGCGGCGGCCGACCCGTGACGCTGGAGCTGATCGTGCCGGCCGCGCAGTTCCTGCAGCCGCTGGGCGTGTTCCAGGGCTATGAGAGCGGCCGCACCTTCAACTCGCTGGTGGTGGCCAACCAGTACCAGGGCGTGCTCAACGCGCACGCCCTGCAGGACTACGACGTTCCCGACACGCTCACCTACTCGCAGGGGGGCGTCACCAAAACCGACACGGCCTACAGCATCCGCTCGGCGCGGCTGGTGGTGGCGGTGGACTCGCTGGCCAGCTTCAGGGCGCCGATCACCACGCTGCAGGCGTACCGTCTGGTGCAGCCGTACGACCCGGCCACCGTCACCTGGACGCTGGCGGTGGACTCGGGCGCGGTGCACACGCCGTGGGCCCAGCCGGGCGGCACGCGCGGCGCGCTGCTGGGGAGCGCGCCGTGGACGCACGCCACCAGCGACACCATCGTGGTGCCGCTGGACACCGCCGCGGCGCGCGCGATGCGCCCTGACAGCGCCGGCGGGGTGCTGCTGGCCACGGCCCAGGCGGGCACGCGCCTCCAGCTCTCGTCGGCGGTGCTGCGGCTGGAGCTGAAGCCCTCGAACGGCGAGCGCGACACCACCATCACGGTGAACGTGCAGCCCGGGATCAGCGAGTTCATCTTCACCCCCGACCCGGCGCTGGCGGCGGGGACCCTGTCGGCGGGCGGGGTGCTGGCGGCGCGCACGCTGTTCGGGATCGACCTCGACCAGCCGCTCCCCGGCTGCGCGCCGCCCACGGCCTGCGCGGCGGTGCGGCTCAAGGACGTGGACCTGAACCGGGTCTCGCTGCTGCTGAAGCCGCTGCCGTCGCCCGCCGGGTTCGACCCGCTGCAGCCGCTGCCGCTCACGCTGTGGACCATCACCGAGCCCGAGCTGGGCCGGCGGGCGCCGCTGGGGCACCTGGCGGGTGACCCGCAGCTGCTGGGGCAGACGCTCTCTCAGTACGCCCTGTTCACCCCCGGCGACACGCTGGTGGAGGTGCCGCTGACGCTGCAGACGCAGGACGCGGTGACCCGCGACACGCTGCAGCTGAACTTCGCGCTGCTGGGCGAGGCGCCCCCGGCGGGCACCACCAGCGGCCGCACCTTCGGCGTGGCGCGCTTCGACGCGCAGCCGCGCCTGCGCTTCGTCTACACGCTCCACACCCGTCCGGAGCTTCCATGATCCGTGTCGTCGTTCGCGGGGCCGCCGCGGCGGCCGCGCTGCTCGCGTTCGCCGCGCCGGCCGGCGCGCAGTCGCTGCTGGCCAGCCGCGGGCTGGGCTACCCCCTGGAGCCGCTGGACGCCCGCGCGCGCGGGTTGGGCGGCCTGACCACCGGCCTGGCCGAGCCGGTGCCTTCGTTCATCAACCCGGCCTCGGCGGCGGGGATCCCGGCGGCGGCGTTCGTGGTGGCCGTGCAGCCCGACCGCTTCAGCGCCAGCGGCCCCGGCGTGGACGCGAGCGGCACCACGGTGCGCTTCCCGCTGCTGCTGGGGGTGTTCCCGGTGTCGCAGCGGCTGGCGGTGCAGGTGGGCTACGGCTCGTACCTCGACCAGCACTGGCAGGTGCAGCAGACCGACTCGATCACGCTGTCCACCGGCAAGGTGGAGGTGAACGACCGCTTCGTCTCGTCGGGCGCGGTGGCGCGGCTGCAGGGCGCGCTGGCCTACCGGCTCACCGAGCGGCTTTCGCTGGGCGTTTCGGCCGACGTGCTGACCGGCGCGGCGCACGACAGCACCGTCCGCGAGATCGGCGGGCTGCAGACGGCCGAGAGCGGGGTGACCAACACCTACAGCGGGGTGATGGGCGGCGTGGGCGTGCGCTGGCAGCCGGGCACGGCGTTCAGCGCCAGCGCGGCGGTGCACGGCGGCGGCCGCATCCGCGCGCACTCCGAAAGCGACAGCACCAGCCTGGAGACCAAGGACTACACCAGCCCGGTGCGCGCCGACGTGGGCGCCAGCGGCCGGCTCAACGAGCGCACGGTGCTGGCGGCCTCGGCCAGCTGGACGGGGTGGTCGTCGCTGAACGACGAGCTGGCCGGGTCGGGCGGCGCGCGCGACGCCGCGAGCGTGACGGCCGGGGTCGAGTACACCGGCTTCAGCTTCGCCCGCAAGGCCATTCCGCTGCGGCTGGGCGCGCGCTACGCGCAGCTCCCCTTCCGCTGGAGCGGCATGGACGCCGCCTACCCCAACGAGCGCGCCATCAGCGCCGGCCTGGGGTGGAGCTTCGGCGGGCGCGCGGCGATGCTCGACGCGGCGGCCGAGCGCGGCTGGCGCGGCGGCAGCGCGGCGGGGATCGACGAGCCGTACTGGCGGCTTTCATTCTCGGTGCAGGTGCTGGGGCGGTAAACGGCAGTACGAGAGTACGAAAGTACGAGAGTGCGGAAGTGAGTGAGTCGAGGCGGAGATCCCCTCGTTCGGCGATGGCCGGGCGGGGGGATTTGCCTTTGGTGACAGTGGGAGCCAGGTTGCGGGTGGCGAGCCCCGCGTGAGCTTTCCCGTAGTTCCCCGGACGACGCGGAGGGAGATCTCGGCATTGCCGCGAACCTGACGAATCGCGCGGACGCGTGAGGGATGCGCGCCCGGAGGGCCGGGAACGCGGCGGCCCGCCTGCGCTGTCTTTTCCGCGGAAGGGGTGCTGGGGCGGGGCGCCGTGGGCCCGGCTGCGTTGGGCACGGCGGTATCGTGCCCTACGCAGCGCGCAGCCTGGCCCGGAGCGCAGCGGAGGGACACGCCCGATTCCGCGGTTTCCGCCGTCCGTCGTCGTTCGTATACCGACCCCCCCAACGCCACGTCGGTCGACACGTTGACCCCATGCCATCGGCTCGTTCCTTGCGCCGGGGGGCGGCGGCGGGAAACCTTTTGCCGGGCGCGGGTTTATCAGGTTCAGCAGCGGCTTTTCCCGCCAACCACGGCGGCGCCGCGGGGTGTGACTTTCCGGAGGCATGATGAAGCTGAAGCGTACCGTGGTGGCGCCGGCGCTGGTAGCCGGCGTGGCGCTGGTGTCGGGCGGATGGCTGCTGCAGCAGGGGGTGAGCGGCGAGCAGAGCGTGTTCCAGCAGGCGCGTCTCTTCGACGAGGTGCTGCAGTACGTGGAAACGCGCTACGTGGAGCCGCAGACCGAGAGCGACCTGTACCAGAAGGCGATCGAGGGGATGCTGCAGGGGCTGGGCGACCCCCACACGGTGTTCATGACGGCCGACGAGTACGCCCAGCTGCACCTGCAGACCAGCGGCGAGTACGGCGGCCTGGGGATCCAGATCGCCCCGCGCGAGGGGTACATCACCGCCGTGGGCGTGCTCCCCGAGACGCCGGCCGAGCGCGCCGGCATCCGCGTGGGCGACGCCTTCCTGGAGGTGGACGGCAAGGACGCCAAGGGGTGGACCGACGACTTCGCGGTGAAGCAGCTGCGCGGCCCCGTGGGCACCCCGATCCGCCTCAAGGTGCGCCGCGTGGGGGTGGACCAGCCGATCACCTTCACCATCACCCGCCAGGCCGTGCACGTGCGCTCGGTGCCGTATGCCTACATGGCGGCGCCCGGCGTGGGCTACGTGGACCTGACGGTGTTCGCCGAGACCAGCACCGCCGAGCTGCGCGCCGCCATCGACCGGCTCAAGGCGCAGGGCGCGCGCAAGCTGGTGCTGGACCTGCGCGGCAACCCCGGCGGCCTGCTGGACCAGGGCGTGGCGATCAGCGACCTGTTCCTGACCCGCGGCCAGAGCATCGTGGAGACGCGCGCCCGCGACCCGCGCGAGAGCGAGACCTTCCGCGCCACCACCGACGAGGCGTACGACCTGCCGATGGCGGTTCTCGTGGACCCGTACAGCGCCAGCGCCGCCGAGATCGTGGCGGGCGCGCTGCAGGACCACGACCGCGCGCTGGTGGTGGGGAGCACCTCGTACGGCAAGGGCTCGGTGCAGTCGCTGTTCCGCCTGTCGGGCGGCAACTACCTGAAGATGACCACCGGCAAGTGGTACACGCCGTCCGGCCGGAGCATCCAGAAGCCCTACAGGGCCCATGGCTCGGAGGAGGACGCCGACGGCGACTCGGCGGTGGCCGACACCAGCGCGGCCGCGCAGAACGACACCACCAAGCGCCGGGCGTACCGGACGGACGGCGGGCGCACGGTGTACGGCGGCGGCGGCATCGTGCCCGACCTGGTGGTGCGCGACACCACCACGCTGGCCGAGCGCGCGCTGATCACCGCCGTGTCGAAGAAGGCGAGCACCTACACCGACGTGCTGCTGCGCTACGCGGTGGAGTTCGAGCGCCGCACCCCCGGCCTCGCGCAGGGCTTCGCGGTGACGCCGCAGATGCGGCAGGAGTTCTACGACCGCCTGCGCCGCGCCGGCGTGGAGGTCACGCCGCAGCTGTGGGCCGGCGGCCAGCGCTGGGTCGACCTGCAGATCGGCAACGAGATCGCGATCTCGCGCTTCGGCCGCGCAGCGGCGGCGCAGCGCAACGACGACTCCGACCGCACCCTGCAGGAGGCCGTGCGCCTGCTGCAGCGCGCGCCCACGCAGGCCGCGCTCTTCCGCGAGGCCGAGGCGGCGCAGCGGGTGGCGCAGGGCGCGCGGCCGGCGGCGGTCCAGCGGTAAAGCTTCGGACGGGACGAGGAGATGGAGGGAGATCGCACCCGCGGTCTCCCTTCTTCGTTGCAGGGAGCGGTATGATGACGATCGGATTCGGTGGAACGTTGTCCCATCGTTTCACCTCGATGCTCACGACCGATCACACCCGGTCAGCGGAATTCGTGGCGAGCGTCTGATGCAACAACGGAGTTTCACACGGAGTGAGCGGAGTTAGCGGAGTTCACAGGACGGCGTCGGTTGACTCCGCTGACTCCGCTGACTCCGTGTGAAACGTCTTCCATGCCGGAGTACGCCGGGGCTTGGCTCGCGTCTGGATGGCGCGCACTCCCGAATGCCGGTGGGAAGCTTCCCGTCGCCTTTCCACCGAGGGAGGCTTCTGGGTAGCGCTGCTGGCCGCTTCGTGGCGCACCGTTGCCCCTGCACGCGAGGGCTGTATCTTCACGTGTCCAGAGCAGACGGAAACGAGATGAGCGAAGAGACGGATTGCGCGGTGGAGGTCACGCGGGGCGCGGTGGTGGAGAGCCGCCACCGCGTGCACGTGGCGGTGGTGGATGCCGGCGGGCGCCTGCGCGCCTACGCGGGCGACCCCGACCTGGTCACCTACTTCCGCTCGGCGGCCAAGCCGCTGCAGGCGCTGCCGCTGGTGGAGGACGGCGCCTTCGACCGCTACGGGCTGACGCACGAGGAGCTGGCGCTGTGCTGCGGCTCGCACTCGGGGAGCGCCGCGCACACGGCGGTGGCCGAGGCGATCCTGGCGAAGGCGGCGGTGTCGGCCGATGCGCTGGCGTGCGGACCGCACCCCCCGTTCGACGACGAGGCCCGCCGCGCGCTGGAGGAGGCGGGGCTGGCGCCGGGCCGCGTGCACAACAACTGCTCGGGCAAGCACGCGGGGATGATGATGCTGGCCCGCGTGCGCGGGTGGGACCCCGACGGCTACGAGCGCCCCGAGCACCCCGTGCAGCAGCGCGTGCTGGCCGAGGTGGCGCGCTGGACCGGGCTGCCGCTGGAGGCGATCGGCCTGGCCGTGGACGGTTGCGGGGTGGCCTGCTTCGCCATGCCGCTGCGGCAGATGGCGCTGGGGTTCGCGAAGTTCGCGGCCGCGGTGCGGGCGGGCGACCGCGGCCCGGCGACGGTGGCGCAGGCGATGACGGAGCACCCGGAGATGGTGGCCGGCGACGGGCGCATCTGCACGGCGCTGATGCGGCTCGCCGCGGGGCGGCTGTTCGCCAAGACGGGGGCCGAGGGGATGTACTGCGTGGGCGTGCCCGGCGCCGAGCTGGGGATCGCGCTGAAGGTGGACGACGGCGCCAGCCGCGCGGTCGCCCCCGCGATCCTGGGCGTGCTGCGCGAGCTGGACCTGATCAGCGAGGACGACCTGGGCGCGCTGCACTCGTTCGCCTACCCCGACCTGCTGAACACCCGCGGCGAGGCGGTGGGCCAGGTCCGCCCGGCCATCCACCTCCGGGCGCCGGATGCCTGAGCCGGTGGCCGAGTCGGCGGACGATCCGGTGGACGCGCCGGCGGACGAGGCGCGGGGCGAACGGCGCCGCGCGCTGCTCCACGTGGCGGCGGCGCTGGGGACGCGGGACGCGGATGCCGTCCGCGCGGCGCTGGCGGCTGCGGCGGGGACGGCGGACGCGACGGCGGTGGAGGAGGTGATCCTGCAGTCGCACCTGTTCGTGGGCTTTCCCGACGCGCTGAACGCGCTGGCCGTGTGGCGCGAGGTGTCGGGCGTGCCGGCGCCGCGGCCCTCGGGCGAGACGGCGGGCGAGTGGGAGGCGCGCGGCGAGCGGGTGTGCGAGGCGGTGTACGGGCGCAACTACCTGAAGCTGCGCGAGAACGTGCGTGGGCTGCACCCCGACTTCGAGGGGTGGATGGTGGCAGGCGGCTATGGCCGCGTGATCGGCCGGGCGGGGCTGGACCTGGCGACGCGCGAGCTGTGCATCGCCGCGCTGCTGGCGGTGTGGAACGTGCCGCGGCAGCTGCACAGCCACCTGCGCGGCGCGCTGAACGCCGGCGCCTCGGTGGCCCGGGTGGACGAGGCCGTGGAGGTGGCGTGCGCGGTGATGGACGGCGCCGCGGCGGGGCGTGCCCGGGCGCTGTGGGCCGAGATCCGCGCGAAGGCGGCGACGGGCGGCGGATGAGAAGGGCCGGTTTTCGGCGGGTGTGAATTCGATCAGCAGACGAGGTCGTCAGTGTTTCTAGACTATGCGGAGATCCAGGTGAAGGCGGGCGACGGCGGGCCGGGGGCATCCTCGTTCCGCCGCGAGTCGTTCGCGCCGCGCGGCGGCCCCGACGGCGGCGACGGCGGACGCGGCGGCGACGTGGTGCTGCGGGCGGACGGCCAGATGACCACGCTGATGGACTTCCGCTTCCGGCAGAAGTACGCCGCGCCCAACGGCAATCGCGGCGAGGGCACCAACTCCACCGGCCGCAGCGGCGAGGACCTGGTGCTGCGCGTGCCGCCGGGCACCGTGGTGCGCGACGTGGAGACGGAGGAGGTCCTGGGCGAGCTGATCGAGGACGGGGAGGAGCTCGTGGTCGCGGCCGGCGGGCGCGGGGGATGGGGGAACGCGCGCTTCGCCACCTCCACCAACCAGGCGCCCCGCCGCGCCGACCCCGGCATCCCCGGCGTGGAGCGGCGCATCGCGCTGGAGCTGAAGCTGATCGCCGACGTGGGGCTGGTGGGCGAGCCCAACGCGGGGAAGTCGACCTTCCTCTCCGCCGTGTCGGCGGCGACGCCGAAGGTGGCCGACTACCCGTTCACCACGCTCACGCCCAACCTGGGCGTGGTGCAGCTCTCGGGGCACCGCACCTTCGTGGTAGCCGACATCCCCGGCATCATCGAGGGCGCGCACGAGGGGAAGGGGCTAGGGCACCAGTTCCTGCGCCACATCGAGCGTACCCGCACGCTGGCGCTGATGATCCCCGCCGACGCGCTGGAACTGCAGGCCGAGTACGACAAGCTGCTGGAGGAGCTGCGCGCCTACTCGGGCGAGCTGGCGGCCAAGCCGCACGCGGTGGTGTTCACCAAGGCCGACCTGCTCCCGCCCGACTGGCCGGCGCCGGCGGTGGAGGCACCGGGCGCGTGGGGGCAGTTCACGGTCTCTTCCGTCTCGCAGCGCGGGCTCGATTCGCTGCTGGAAGGGCTGTGGCAGCACGCCGCGCGCGTGGTGGAGGAGGAGCGGGCGCTGGGCGACGAGCCCGAGCCCTGGCGGCCCTGAGCCATGCCCGCTCCCGGTGAGGCGCTGGAACCCGTCCTGCGGCTGGCGCTGGTGGACGGGATCGGCCCGGCGCGGCTGTCGGCGCTCGTGGCGCGCTTCGGCTCGCCCGAAGGGGTGCTGGCGGCGAGCGCCGAGGCGCTCGCCGCCGTGCCGGGATTCGGCCGCGAGCTGGTGAAGCGCCTGCGCGCCGCGGCCACGGACGAGGGGCGGCAGCGCGCGCGGGATGCGCTGGAGGCGCTGGAGCGCGCCGGCGCCGTGGCGCTCACACCCGCGGACCCGGCCTATCCCGCGGCGTTCCGCACCCTGCCCGACCCGCCCTACCTGCTGTTCGCCATCGGCGACTTGGGCCTCCTCTCGTCCGCCGGGCTCGGCGTGGTGGGCACGCGCGCGCCGACGGACTACGGCCGGCGGATCGCCATCTCGCTCTCGGGCGAGCTGGCGCGCGCGGGGCTCACCATCGTGAGCGGGATGGCGCGCGGGATCGACTCGGCGGCACACGCGGCGGCGCTGGACGCAGGCGGGACGACCGTGGGCGTGCTGGGCCACGGCATCGACCGCGTGTATCCCCCCGAGAACGGAAAGCTGTTCGCGCGCGTGGGCGAGCGCGGCCTGCTGATCACCGAGATGGCGCCGGGCGACGAGCCCAACGCCGGCAACTTCCCCCGCCGCAACCGCCTGATCGCCGCGCTGAGCTTGGGCGTGCTGGTGGTGGAGATGGGCGAGAAGAGCGGCGCGCAGCACACCGTGACCTACGCGCTGGAGCAGGGGAAGGACGTGTTCGCCGTTCCTGGCCCCGTAGGGTCGCCGCAGAGCGCGGGCACCAACCAGCTGCTCAAGGACGGCGCCCGGCTGGTCACCTCCGCGGCCGACATCCTGGAGGAGCTGCGCGGCGTGGGCCACGCGTTCGCCGCGGTCTGCGGCCCGGCGTCGCCCGCCAACCCCGACGTGCCCCCGCCCCCGCCGCCCGACCTGGCGCCCGACGAGGCGAAGGTGTTCGCGGCGCTCACCTCGGAGCCCCGGCACGTGGACGACCTTGCCGCCGCCGCGGGGCTGGCGCCCAGCAACGTGCTCGCCGCGCTGCTGGGGCTGGAGCTGCGCGAGCTGGTGGAATCGCGCTGCCGGGGAAGCAGTTCAGGCGGCGGTAGGGAATTGGGAGGGCGTCGGCCAGCGGCGGCGTAGCTCGAACGGACGTCTGCCGACGACCGGTGGCGATCTTCGCCACGGTCCCGGCAAGGCTGCGCATCCTCACTCGCCGCCATCACCCTCTCCCACGTCTCCCGTTCTATAAGCGGAGAGCAGCCCGCGCGAGCAACCGAGCATGCCAGGTCCCGATAGGCGGCTGTTTCGCCTGATCCACTTAGATACTCTCCCGACGCTGCTCAAGAGGGGCGGATTGCACGCGCCGAACGTGACTCCCGCCGATGGACTGCCGTACCGCACCATCCACAACGCAAACGTCCAGGCGAGCCGGAGTGCCCGGGGCATTCCCTGTGGCCCGGGCGGCATGATCCACGACTACATTCCGTTCTACTTCGGGCCACTCTCGGTGATGCTGTTGAACCTGCACACCGGGCGCGTTGCGGGGTACACCGAAGGTCAAGCTCCACTCGTGTATCTGGTCAGCTCGATCGCACGTGTTACGGCTGCAGGCAGGCCGTGGGTTTTCTCGGATGGACACGGTCTGGCGGCACTGACCAGCTGGTACGACGACGAGGCTGACCTCGATCAGGTGGACTGGGAGCTCGTCGGCGAGCGATATTGGGCGGACAAGCCTGAGGACAACGACCGCAAGCGGCGCAAGCAGGCCGAATTCCTCGTCTGGCAGCATCTGCCCTGGCAGGCCGTGGATGCGATCGTCGTGCTGAACGATGAGATGCGGGCGCGGGTTCAATCGATTCTTGCCGCCCACCCGATGCTTGCCGCGACGGTGAAGGTCGCCGTCAGGCGGAACTGGTTCTACTAGCTTCAGGGAGTTGCGGGACGTGATTCGCCAAGCAAGCGGAAACCTGCTCGAAGCGCCGGTCGAAGCCCTGGTCAACACGGTGAACTGTGTCGGCTACATGGGTAAGGGCATTGCGCTGCAGTTCAAACAGGCGTTCCCTGCGAACTTCAGATCCTACGAGACCGCATGCAGAGCGGGCACCATGGTACCCGGCCAGATGCTGGTGCACGACCATGGGCTGCTCATTCACCCTCGGTACATCATCAACTTCCCTACCAAGCGGCACTGGCGTGGCAAGTCGCGGATGGAGGATATCGACTCGGGTTTGACGGCCCTGGTGGAAGAGGTACGCCATCGTGGAATTCGCAGCATCGCGATCCCGCCGCTTGGTTGCGGGCTTGGCGGGCTCGACTGGGACGAAGTGCGCCCGCGGATAGAGGCTGCCTTCGCGGCCCTGCCGGATCTGGATGTGCATCTCTACGCCCCCGCGGGAGCACCTGCCGCCAAAACGATGCTGGTCGGTACTGACCGGCCGCGAATGACAGCGGCCCGGGCGCTGTTCATCCAGCTGATGCATGCATACGCCGCGCTGGACTACAGCCGGACGCTGCTTGAAGTCCAAAAGCTCGCGTATTTCCTGCAGGTTGCTGGACAGCCGCTGCGACTCCGCTATGAGGCCGGCCCATATGGACCTTACGCCCACAACCTCAACAAGGTGATGGAGGCTCTCGAAGGCCACTACATCCGGGGGTATGGGGACAGCCAACGTCCGGGAGCCGAGATCGACCTACTCCCCGGTGCCGTTGAAGCGGCCGAAGCGTTCCTGAACGAAGATGCCGAATCGCGGCGTCGCCTGGCCCGTGTCGCAGGGCTGATCGAAGGGTTCGAGACCCCGTACGGAATGGAACTACTCGCAACCGTTCACTGGGTCGCGACACTGGGTGGCCGTGATGGCTCGTCACCCGCACGCACCCTGGCCGAAGCGGTGGAGATGGTGCATGACTGGAATCCGCGAAAGCAGGAGATCTTCAAGGCACGGCATGTCCGCAAGGCGTGGGACCGCCTGGACGCAACAGGTTGGCTGGCAGAGGCAGGCCAGGGTCCCGCGTCTGAGTGCACGCAGTTGGAATAGCGACCTGCACCGGAGATTTCCCGGATCCGTCGCAGCGTTTCGTTGAGGACGCGCGGTGGCCGACATCTGATCTGATAACGATCGCGCAAGAGCAAGCGCCGGGACCTGCCTGGCGCCGCACTCGGCGCGGGTTCGGGTGTACCACTCCTCCAATGACACCGCGACACCCCACCGCACCGCACCTGCCCACGGAATACACGGCGGGGCCGGCCAGCCGGCCCCGCTCGCTGTACGTGCACGTGCCGTTCTGCGTGCGCCGCTGCTCGTACTGCGACTTCGCGGTGCAGGCCACGCGCGAGGCGCCCACCGACGACTGGCTGAGCGCGGTCACGGCGGAGATGCGCCTGCTCTCGGAGGAGCGCGGGTGGGGTTCGCCGCTGCGGCTGGACACCGTCTACATCGGCGGGGGGACGCCGTCGATGCTGCGGCCGGATGCGATGGCCGACCTGCGTCGCCGGCTGGAGCCGTACGCCACGTGGAGCGACGCGGCCGAGTGGACGTGCGAGGCCAACCCCGAGAGCTTCACGCCGGAGACCGCCCGGGCGTGGCGTGGCGCGGGGGTGAATCGTCTCTCGCTGGGCGCGCAGACGTTCCACGAGCCGGCGCTGCGCTGGATGGGACGGATGCACGGCGTGGACGGCCCCCGCGGCGCGATGGACGCCGCGCGCGGCGCCGGGTTCGGCAACGTGAGCGTGGACCTGATCTTCGGCCTTCCCGAGCGGCTGGGGCGCGACTGGGCGGCCGACCTCTTCCAGGCGCTGGCGCTGGAGCCCGAGCACGTGTCGCTCTACGGACTCACCGCCGAGGCCGCCGCGCCGCTGGGGCGCTGGGTGGGCGAGGGGCGCGAGACCCTGGCCGACGAAGACCGCTACGCCGACGAGTACCTGCTGGCGCACCACACGCTCACCGGCGCCGGCTTCGAGCACTACGAGGTGTCGAACTTCGGCCTGCCAGGCCGCCGCTCGCGCCACAACTTCGCCTACTGGACCGGCGAGCCGTACGCCGCGCTGGGCCCCGGCGCCCACGCGTTCCATCCCCCGCTGCGGCGGTGGAACGTGCGGAGCTGGGACGACTACCGGCGCATGCTCCTGGAAGAGGGCCGACTCCCGACGGACGGCGAGGAGACGGTGGACGAGGAGACCGCCGCGCTGGAACGCGCGTGGCTGCTGCTGCGCACCGACCAGGGATGGCCGCTGGCAACTGTCGGCGCGGCCGAGCGGCGGCTGGCGGAGGTGTGGACGCGGCAGGGCTGGGCGCGCGAGGACGCCGGCGTGCTGCGGCTGACCGCGGATGGGTGGCTGCTGCTGGACCGGCTGGCGGTGGAGATGGCGGAAGCCGCGGAGCGCCGTCCATCCGCCGAGGTTTCCGCCCATTCGGCGGACGCCCTCGCGGCCGCGATGCTGCACGGCTGACAGGTTCGCGCGCTGGTTCCGCCGCGACGGCAAGGCGGCGCGCCGGAACGGCACGATTCGCTGGCACCGGAACTTGCCTCTGCTATCCAAGGGGGGCGCGGGGATGGCGGGCGGGTCGATCCGCGAGAACGGCCCTACGGGAACGCGGGCGCCCAGCATTGACGCTCCCGCGGTGCGCTGGCAAATTTCACCGGTTTGTGCCCGCTTTTCCTCCCTGCGAGCGTGGAGATGGCTGAACAGCCCCTGACCGAACGCGAGCACGCGATCCTCGAGGCGGTGATCCGCACCTACGTGGAGACCGCCGAACCCGCCGGCAGCCGCATGGTGGCGCGCCGGTTTGCGCTCGGCATCTCGCCGGCCACGGTGCGCAACACCATGAGCGACCTGGAGGAGAAGGGGTACCTGTTCCATCCCCACACCTCGGCGGGGCGCGTGCCCACCGACCTGGCCTACCGGCTCTACGTGGACTCGCTGATGCAGCGCCAGCCTCTGTCGGCGCGCGAGCGGGTGGACATCCGCCGGCAGCTGGAGAGCGGCGGCGAGGGCGCGGCCATCGAGCACCTGCTGCGCCGGGCCGCGCAGGTGCTGGGGCTGCTCACGCAGGAGCTGGGGATCGCGGTGACGCCGCGGCTGGACGAGGCCACCCTCGAGCGGCTCGACCTGGTGCCGATCCACGAGGCCAAGGTGCTCCTGGTCCTCACGCTGCGGGCGGCGGGGGTGCGCACCATCTACGTGGACGTGCCGGCGGCGATCCCGCCCAGCACGCTGGCGTCGGTGGCGCGCATCCTCAACGAGCGGCTGGGGGGGCTCAAGCTGCGCGAGATCCGCGGCACCCTCCCCGAGCGCCTGCGCGACACGGCCGCGGCGGGCGACCCCGGCGCCGCCGAGCTGCTGAACGTGTTCGTGCAGGGCGCCGACGAGCTGTTCGTGGGCCCCGCCGCCCCCGACGCCGACCTGCACCTGGGGCGCGCCTCGGTACTGGCCGAGCAGCCCGAGTTCAGCAGCGGCGAGCGGCTGCGCGGGCTGATCGAGCTGACCGAGCGCCGCGACCTGCTGACGCAGGTGCTGGGGCGGCGCCCCGGCGACGGGCTGCACGTGACCATCGGGATGGAGCACGGCGACCCCGCCCTCAGCGAGTTCACCGTGGTGACGTCGGAGTACCGCTCGGCGGGGTTGAAGGGCGTGATCGGGGTGATCGGCCCCACGCGCATGCCCTACGAGCGCGTGATCGCGCTGGTGGAGAGCACGTCCAACCTGATCTCGGAATTCCTGGCCTGAACGCGGCCTGAAAGCACAATGCGAGACTACTACGAGATCCTTGCCGTGGCGAAGGACGCCGACGGCGAGGCCATCAAGAAGGCCTACCGCAAGCTGGCCCTGCAGTACCACCCCGACCGCAACGGGGGCGACAAGGAGGCCGAGGAGAAGTTCAAGGAGGCCACCGAGGCCTACGAGGTGCTCCGCGACGCCGACAAGCGCTCGGCCTACGACCGCTTCGGCCATGCAGGCGTGAAGCGCGGCGCGGCCGCGGGTGCCGGCGCGGGCGGCTATGGCGGCGGCTTCGGCTTCGAGGACGCGCTGAACATCTTCATGCGCGACTTCGGCGGCTTCGGCGGGATCGAGGACCTGTTCGGCGGCGGCGCGGGGCGGCGGCGCGGGGGGGTGCAGAAGGGCAAGGACCTGCAGGTGCGCCTGTCCATCACCCTGGCCGAGGTGGCCACCGGGGTGCGCAAGACGCTCAAGATCAAGGCGCTGGACCCCTGCAACACGTGCAAGGGCACCGGCAGCGCCGACGACGCGGGCGCCGTGACCTGCGAGGCGTGCCAGGGCGCCGGGCAGGTTCGCCGGGTGCAGCGCAGCGTGTTCGGCCAGTTCGTGTCGGCCAGCGTGTGCCCCACCTGCGGGGGCGAGGGGAAGACGATCAAGAACCCCTGCAAGAAGTGCCACGGCGACGGCCGCGAGCGCGGCGAGCGCACCGTGGAGGTGGAGATCCCCGCGGGGGTGAGCAGCGACAACTACCTCACCCTGCGGGGGATGGGCAACGCCGGCCCGCGTGGCGGCCCGCGCGGCGACGTGCTGGTGGTGATCGAGGTGGAGGACGACGCGCGCTTCCTGCGCGAGGGCTCGGAGCTGGTGTACGACCTGGCCGTCTCGTTCAGCCAGGCGGCGCTGGGGCAGGAGATCGACGTGCCCACCGTCTACGGCGACGAGAAGGTGAAGATCCCCGCGGGGGTGCAGAGCGGCGACGTGCTGACGCTGCGCGGCAAGGGGCTGCCGCACCTGGGCGGCGGCGGCCGCGGCGACCAGCACGTGCGCATTCACGTGTGGACGCCCACCGAGCTTTCGGCCGACCAGCTGGAGCTGTTCCGCAAGCTGGCCGAGGTGGAGGGCCCCGCGCCCACGCGGAAGAAGGGTGGCCGCGGCATCTGGGAGCGCGTGAAGGACGCGTTCGCCGCGTGACCCATCCCTCGCGATGGCTGGTGCTGTCGGTGCGCGGCCCTGGGCCCGAGATGGAGGGGCTGTTGGCCGACGGCCTGGTGGCGCTGGGCGGCGCCGCGGTGGAGGAGAAGGACGGCGCGTCGCTCACCTACGTCCTCCCTCCCGACGATGCCGAGGCGTTCGCCGCCGAGGCGCGCGAGCGGCTGGCCGAGTGGATGCCGGCCGGCACGCCGCTGGAGGTGGAGTGGCGCTGGCAGGAGAACCAGGACTGGGCCGCCGAGTGGAAGCGCGGCCTGGGCCCGCGGGAGGTGACCGAGCGCATCGTGGTGAAGCCCACCTGGACGGAGTGGGACGCGGCGCCCGGGCAGGTGGTGATCGACGTGGACCCGCAGATGGCGTTCGGCACGGGCGAGCACGCCACCACGCGCGGCTGCCTGCGCCTGCTGGACGGCATCGTGGAGCCGGGCGACCGCGTGCTGGACGTGGGCTCGGGCTCGGGGATCCTCGCCATCGCCGCCGTCCGCCTGGGTGCGGGCGAGGCCGTGGCGGTGGAGTACGACCCCGACGCCAACCTCAACGCCCGCGAGAACTTCGAGCGCAACGGCGTGGACGGCTCCGTGCGCCTGGTCGAGGCGATGGCCGACGACGCGCTGCTGGAGGAGCTGGGCCGCTTCGACCTGGTGCTCGCCAACATCCTTTCCGGCGTGATCCGCCCCCTCCTCCCGGCGATGCGCCTGGCGCTCGGCGGTTCTCCGGAAGGGCGGCTGATCGTCAGCGGCATCCTGCGCACCGAGCATCCCGACGTGGTGCGCGACGCCGAGGCCGCAGGCTTCCGCGTGGAGCGGGTGGACGAGGAAGAGGAGTGGTGGAGCGCGCTCCTGCGGCCGACGGGCTGACGTACCTCGAAAGATGGCAAAGCAGCGCGCCTGTGTGGAGATCCACACAGGCGCGTTTTTCATATGTGGAGGCTCGTCTTCACTCCGTACGACTTGCTGATGATCTACGAAGAAGATACGGCGAGGACGCACGCAGAGTCAGCAAAGTTAGCAGAAACTACCGTTGTTCTCTGCTAATACCAATTTCCTAGATGGACTGTGCAGAACAAATCTCACGGAGGTAGGGGTAGGCGGTGATGGAGGCGAGTGTCTCGTTGGTGTAGCGTCGAAGGATCGTGGCGACGTGCTCCTTCAGCGCCTGGAGATTTTCCGGGAGGGTGGAGCCGAGCCACTTTCTCAGGTCCTGCCAGACGCGCTCGATGGGGTTCAGCTCCGGGCTGTAGGGTGGCAGCCTGACGAGGAGCACGTTGTCTGGAATCTTCAGGGCCTTGGCGACGTGGGCGGGTGCCCCGTCGATGACCAGCAGGTTGAGGCTATCGGGGTAGGTGAGGGAGAACTCGTCGAGGTAGGCCTGGAAGCAGGCAGCATCCAGCGCGGGCATCTCCAGGAAGAGCGACTCTCCGGTCGAGGGCTCGACTGCGCCGAACAGCCAGTAGTACTCGTAGCGGGGAAGCATGGGCTGGATCGGCTTCACCCCGAAGGCAGTCAGGCACCTGCGCGTCATCCCCTCATGCAGCCCCAGCCTTGCCTCGTCCTCCAGGAAGAGGCGGACGAGCCGCGTCGCGGTGACAACGGCTGCATCGTAGGTCTGCTTCAGTCGCCCGGGAAAGGCGGCGACGTCAGCTTCGTTTTTTTATATGGCTTGGCCGTGCTCGCTTCAGCTTGGACTTCAGGCGGTAGCGCACGATGCCATGAACCGTTCGGTAGGGCACGTCCAGCTCGAACGTCTCCTTGAGCCAGCGTTGCACCTCCTTGAACCCTTGCTGGAAACCATTCGCCGCCAAGCGCGCCTGCAGCGACTGGTAGACTTCACCCGGCAGTGTCTTCTGCTCTGCGGGCGGCGCCCCACGGCCGATGTGCATCAGCCGTTCGATCCCGCCGTCCGAATAGATCTCCAGCCAGTCCCGGATCGAGTTGCGATGCACCCGCAGGTGGCTGGCTGCCTCCAGCCTCGTTCGCACCGCACCCGTGCAGATCAACAGCAGCAGATGCAGCCGGCGCTGTACCTGCGCATCACGATTCGCCTTTAGCAGCCCCTCCAACTGGTCCTGCGACTCCACAATCACGGGAAAACGCTCGCGCATTGGGCCCACTCCAGTTCAGGTTAGGACCCAAGATGAACAAAATGAACAATAAGTCAAGGAATTTGGTATAACTCTGCTAACTCTGCGTGAGGCAGGCTTTTGCTGGATCACATACAAAGGGCGGAACTCCGCGACTGCGCGTGAGCCAGTGCGATCGACCGGCTCCTTTCGCGGACCAGCCGGATCACCCCGGCAGCAGCTCGTCCACCACATCGCGCACCACCTCGCCGCCGAAGCCGCGGCGCGCGAGGAAGGCCTGCAGGCGGCGGCGGGCGCGGTCGGGCTCCTCGCCGGGGCGGGGGCGCCAGCGCGCGGCGGCGGCACGGGCCAGATCGGCCTCGGACGCGTCCTCGCGCTCCAGCACGCCGTCGATGGCGGCGCGGGCGGTGTCCTCGTCCACCCCCTTGGCCCGCAGCTCCTGCGCGAGCCGGCGCTTGCCGTGCGGGCGCAGGCGCACGCGGTCGCGCACGAAGCTCTCGGCGAACGCGGCGTCGTCCACCATCCCCAGCTCGCCCATCCGCGCCACGGTCTGCTCGGCCGTCTCGTCCTCGAACCCCTTGCGCTTCAGCCGCCGCTTGAGCTCGGTGGCCGACCGGGCGCGGTAGGAGAGGAGCGAAAGGGCGGCGTCGCGCGCCTTCCAGCCGTGGTCCTTCGCCTCCAGCTCCGCCAGCCGCGCCTCGTCCACCTCGTCGCCCACGTGCAGGTGCTCGGAGAGGGCCAGCTCGGCGGCCAGCGCCAGCCGGAACTCGCCGTCCACGTGCACGTTCACGCGGTCGGCGCGGAGCTTCTGCTGCTGGATGGCGGTGATCTTCATCGAACGCGGCGTCGGGAGGCGGGGAGCATCGGCAGAAGCTACCCCGGTCGGGCGTAAAGTGGAAGCGCACGACGCGGGACACGCCACCGGGAGACGTCAAATCAGTCACAGGGTGAGGTGGATGGGCGTTGATGATGGGATCACCGTCCTCCTCCCCCCTTGACCGCCGAGGTGCGCATGAATCCTGACCTGTCGAAGCTGCCGTTGTGCGACCAGAGCTGGGAGGCCATGGAACCCGTGGGAGACGGGCGGCGCCTCTGCACGCGCTGCAGCCACCCGGTCACGGACTTCCGGAGGATGACGAAGGAGGAGATCACGGTCGCCCACCTGATGAGCGACGAGCGGGTATGCGGCGTCTACTCGCCCGAGCACCTGAAGCCCGTCGCGTCCGCACCGGCCCGCGGTCGGGCGGGGCTGGTGACGCTGGCGCTCGGCGCGTCGCTCCTCGCCGCGCGCGCGGATGCGCAGGTGGCGGAGCGGCCCGCGAGCGAGCAGGCGCAGCTCCCGGCGCCGGCACGCCCACCAGGATCCGCCGCCGACGAGATCTCAACGCCGGAGCGGACGGCCGCGCAGGGCGAAACGCTGGTGATCCACGGAACGGTTCACCAGGCGGGTGATCGCCTCCCCGTTGCGCAAGCGATGGTGATGGTGGCGGGTACGCAGCTTCGCACGATCACCGACGCCGCCGGCGGGTACACCCTGCGCGTGCCGGGCACCGTGCGCGGCGAGCTGCGGCTTCGCGTGGCCCGGATCGGGATGGTGACGCGGGAGGTCGCCGTCCACATCCGGCGCGGGGAGACGCGCGTGGACGCGAACGACGTGGAGATGGCGCCCGCCGCGCTGGGATTGATGGGGATCGTGGTGACGACCCCGGAAGCCGAGTCCGCGTCGCGGAGGGTCGGGTATTCGGTCTCCCGGATCATGGGCTCGCGCTAGCCCACGCGTCCGTCTCCAGCGCGAAATCGATGCGCGGCCTCATCGAGGCTCGCGTGGGATCGGCAGATGAACGGGGCGGCCATGACGGGCCGCCCCTTCGTAATCTCCACCCGTGACGACATCGCGCGAACGGCGCATCCGGACACGGGCCGGAGCCGATCCGTTGCGCCGCCTTCCGCCGCCCGCACTTTCGCGCGCCCGCAGCCGGGGCTATCCTCCCGCATCCGCTTGAATCGAGCCCCAGCGTGCCGTCCCTGGTTCCCTGGTCCTCTGCTTCCTCCGGGTGAGGCTGTTCGGGGTTACCGTCCAGCCTCACCGGCTCAGCGGATCTGGATCAGTCCCCGCAATGCATCCGCGTGCGCGTGAAGTCTACTGTGCCCAGGTGAGGCCTCCGAAGACCAGGGCGGGCGCGGGTCGGTTGTCGGTGGTGTTGTCGCCGAGCTGGCCGAACTCGTTGTATCCCCAGCACTTGGCGGCGCCGCCGGTGGTGATGCCGCAGCTGTGGTAGTCGCCGCCGGCGATCCAGCGCCACGCATCGCCGCCCGCCAACGCCACGGGCGCGTCGCTGAAGGTGGTGGAGCCGTCGCCGATCTCGCCGGTGTTGTTGAAGCCCCAGCAGTAGCCCGCGTCCGCCGTGGTGACCCCGCACGACGTCTCGCGCCCCGCCGTGATGCGCTTCCACGCCAGCCCGCCGCTCACCGGCGAGGGCGCGTCGGTGCCCGCGGCGGCGCCGTTGCCCAGCTGGCCCGCCGAGTCGAGCCCCCAGCATTGGCCGGCGCCCAGGGAGGTGACCCCGCAGACGTGCGTCTCGCCCGCGCTCACCGACTTCCACGAATGGTCGCCCACGACCAGCGCGGGGGTGGAGGACGGCCCCCCCGCGCCGTTGCCCAGCTGTCCGCTGGAGTCGTCGCCCCAGCAGTAGGCCGCGCCGCCGCGCGCCACGCCGCACGTCTGCCCGGTGCCCGCCGAGACCGACGCCCACTGCCGCCCGCCAGAGACCGCGACGGGAACGTTGGTGGTGTCGGCCGCGCCGTTGCCCAGCTGGCCCAGCGCGCCGTCGCCCCAGCAGTACGCCGCGCGGGTGGTGGTGACGCCGCAGGTGTGGCCCGCGCCGGCGTCGAGCTGGGTCCAGGCCAGGCCGCCGGCCACGGGCACCGGCGTGGCGCTGTCGTCGGTGCCGCCGTCGCCCAGCTGGCCCGTCTGGTCGTCGCCCCAGCAGAAGGCCTGGCTGGCCGTGGTGATCCCGCAGGTGTGGAAGCGGCCCGCGGCGAGCGCGCGCCAGGTGTGGCCGCCGGTCACCAGCACCGGCACGCTGTCGGACGCCGGGCCCCCGAGCTGGCCGTCGTCGTTCGTGCCCCAGCAGTATGCGTCGCCCGCGGCGGTCAGCGCGCACGAATGGTAGCCGCCCACGGCCAGGGTGCGCGGGTCGAGGTCGATGGTCTGCAGCGCGCCCTCGTGCGGCACCGCGGCGGCCACGGCCACCGTGAAGGTGAAGCTGACCACCGTGGGCGCCACTGCGAAGCGCCACGCATGGCCGCCGCTGGTCTCCTCGGTGGACAGCACTTCGGCGTAGCGGAAGAACGGCTGGGCGCTGCCGGTGAAGGCGTCGGTGCCGTCGGGGTTCTCCACCGCCACCGGGCCCGTGCCGGCCGTGACCGTGGGTCCGGTGGCGAAGAAGACGCGGATCCCCTCGGCGTCGGGGGTGATGCCGTCCGCAGTGCCGATCGGCTGGCCCATGAGGTTCTGCACGGTCACCTGCGCCTCCAGCACCTCGGCCTGCGAGTCGTAGGTCGCCTTGGCGCTGGCGAGCCGCACGTACACGCCCTGCCCGCCGAAGAGCAGCGCCCGGGCGTCCCCGTCCCGCGGCGCGGCCACGGGGCGGCAGGCGACCGCGCGCGTGGCCACGGTCACCGAGCACTGCAGCGTGGCGAGCACGCCGCGCGGCGCCGCCTCCTCGGCGGCGGGCGCGACGTGCGCGGGGTCGGCGCAGGCGGCGAGCGCCAGCAGCGGCAGCAAGGGGACGATCGCGCGGGGCAGCGCGCGGAGATGTAAGCTCATCGGGATGATCCTCAGGGGTGGGGGCCGAGGGGCGGCGAATGGCGGGCAGGGGCGCACGCTACAGGCTAAGCGGTGTGCAGTCAATGGGATCGCGTCGGTCGGATCGAGGTGCGTGCGGGCCACGTCTCGCAAACAGGAGCGCCAGTGCGTCGGGTGCGCGAGTGCGTTCGCGGACGAACGACTGAGATCATCGCCGCGCCATCCGCGATCGAGGCGGGACGTCGGATCGTGGTCGCCGCGCCGCCGCGGCAGCATCCTTGCCAGTCGCTGACGCGAGCGGCATCGTCAATCGGGCGGCGCTCCATGCCGGGCGCGGGCTCGCATCCACCCACGGGAGGACCCCATCCCCATCTCCATCCCCGGTTTCACGCGGCGCGACGTGATCACCCTGGCGCTCGCCGCCGCCGCCACCGTGCTCGCGGCGGTGCTCACGCTCATGCACGCGGCGCCGGTCACGGGCTTCGTGGCGTGCGCGGCGGCGCTGTCGCTGCTGGCCATGATGGTGGGGCACGGCACCGACCAGCTGGGCAGCCGCATGGGGCCGGGTGCCACCGGCGTGCTGCAGAGCGCGCTGGGCAACCTCCCCGAGCTGTTCGTGTGCATCTTCGCGCTGCGCGCCGGGCTGGTGCATGTGGTGCAGGCGGCGCTGGTGGGGTCGATCCTGGCCAACTCGCTGCTGGTGCTGGGCTTGGCGCTGCTGGTGGGCGGGCTGAAGAACGGCACGCAGCGCTTCAAGAGCGAGGCGCCGCGGATGGTGGCCACGCTGATGATGCTGGCGGTGGCGGCGCTCGCGGTGCCCACGCTGGCGGCCGGGCTGCACACCCCCGCGGCCCGGCACGAGACGGCGCTGAGCGTGGCGTGCGCGATCGTGCTGCTGTGCGTGTTCGCGGCCAGCCTCCCCTTCTCCCTGAACGACGACCCGGCGGTGGTGTGCGAAGGCGAAGCCGCCGAGACGCCGTGGCCGCTGTGGGCGGCCATCGGGGTGCTGGTGGGCGCCAGCGTGGGCGCGGCCTTCGTGTCGGACTGGTTCGTGGAGGCGCTGGGGCCGGCCATGAAGACGCTGGGCATCTCCGAGGCGTTCAGCGGGCTGGTGGTGGTGGCGATCGCGGGGAACGCGGTGGAGAACGTCGTCGGGGTGCAGCTCGCCGCGCGCAACAAGCCCGACTACGCCATGAGCGTGATCCTGAACGGATCGCTGCAGATCGCCCTGGCGCTGGTGCCGGTGCTGGTGCTGGTGAGCGTGTTCATCGCCCCCGTGCCGCTCACGCTGGTGATGCCGCCGCTGCTGGTGGCGGCGCTCGCGCTCAGCGCCGTGGTGAGCGCGTTCATCGTGTACGACGGCGAGTCGATCTGGCTGGAGGGCGTGGCGCTGATCGGCCTCTACGGCATCGTCGTCGCCGCGTTCTGGTGGGGGTGATCGCCCGTCGACGCCATCGGAGGATCGAAGTACACAGCGGAGACGGTGGGAACGTGGATTGCGCCGGGTGATCCGCGTTCCACCGTTTCCATCCGTTCTCCTCTCCATCTCTCAGGAAAATCCATATGGGATTCGACCAGTACCACGAGCCCGCCGGCGAGCTGTCGGACCAGACGCGCACGCTGGCCCGCATGCTCGCCTCGCTCACCGAGGAGGCCGAGGCGATCAACTGGTATCAGCAGCGCATCTCGGTCGAGAAGGACAAGAGCGCCAGGGCCATCATGCGCAACGCGCAGCACGAGGAGTTCAAGCACTTCTGCATGGACCTGGAATGGCTCTTCCGCGCGATCCCCGAGTGGAAGCAGATCGCCCAGGGCGTGCTGTTCAAGGACGGCGACATCGTGGAGCATGGCGAGGAGGCCGAGGAAGCCGCCGGCTGATACGAGATCCGCATGAATCATTGCGGCAGCAGGACCTGCTGAAAATGTCACACGGAGGCACGGAGACACAGGGACAATCCGCAGTTCTCTGCGTCTCTGTGCCTCTGTGTGACAATGCAGTTCAGCCGGATCTGGGATGACGATGACTGACGGGGAGTCGGCGGACTCTCATGACCGTTGGGAGAAGCGAACCCGACCGATCTCCCGGACGGCTCCGCATGAAAACGACGCGCCGCCCCGGGAAGCTTCAGGACGGCGCGTCGTTTCATGCGTGGTGGATCGCAGGACGGACGGCTCGGCGGGCACCCGTCGCCGTCCGGAGACGGCGAGTTCGGCCGCGTGGTCAGGCCGAGATGCCGGCCGAGCTTCGGAAGCCGGTGAGGCACGCGCGCTTGCGCTCGTCCAGGAGCCGTTCCAGTGCCGAGGCGGCAGCCATCGCGGCACTCCTGTCGCCGGCCAGGGTCCGCTCCAGCGTGGCCACGCACACCTCGCGCACCAGCTCCACCTCGTGCACCAGCTGCGGCTCGGTCCACCCCATGCGCTGCCGCTGCGCGCCGTGCAGCTCGCCGATCACGCGCTGGATCTTGCTGCCGTCGGCCAGCAGCTCGCTGGGCTCGCCGCCCGCGGCTCCCAGGATCACCATCGAGTTGGCCACGTCGGTCACCAGCGTGCCCAGGTGGTCGGCCACGTCCACGTCGCTCATCTCGCTGGTGAACGCCAGCACCTGGTCGGCACGCGCGCGGCGGACGAACTCGTCGACCGTGGCGCCGATCTGGCGCATCAGCATCTCGCCGGCGGTGGCCACGCTGCGCCCGGCGGCCGCGCGCAGCACGGGGTCCACGCCCACGGCCGAGCCAGCGCCGCCGGATGCGTCGCCCCCGGGCGAGCCGGCTGGAGCGGGCGCCCCGGCGGGGAGGCGCAGGGTGAAGACGGCGCCGCTGCCGGTGCCGCGCTCCACCGTCACGTCGCCCCCCATTAGCCGTGCCAGGCGCCGGCTGATGGGCAGCCCCAGCCCGGTGCCGCCGTGCGGCCGCGTGAGCCCGGCCGAGCCCTGCACGAACGGCTCGAAGATCCGCTCGGCGTCCTCGGGCTTCACCCCCTCGCCACTGTCCGACACCACGAACAGGAGCCACGCCGCCCCGGCGCCGCCCGCGCCGTCGGCCTGCGCGCGGCACTCCAGCGTCACACGGCCCCCGGCGGGGGTGAACTTGACCGCGTTGGAGAGCAGGTTCACCAGGATCTGGCGCACGCGGTACTCGTCGCCCACGTAGCGCAGCCCGCTGTCGTCGCCCGTTTCGTCCACCAGCGTGAGCAGGCGGCCCGCGGCCTGCGGGCGCACCAGCGCCAGCGCGCCGCGGGCCGTCTCGGCGGCGCTCACCTCCTCGTGCGCCACGGCCAGCCGCGCCGTCTCGCTCTTGGAAAAGTCGAGCACGTCGCTCACCAGGCGCAGCAGGTGGGTGGAGCTTTCCTGCGCGCGCTGCACGTACGAGCGCTGCGTGTCGGCCAGCGAGCCGCTCACGTCCATCTCCAGCAGCTGCAGGTAGCCGATGATGGCATTGAGCGGCGTCTGCACCTCGTGCGTCATGGTGGCCACGAAGTCGTCGCGGGTGCGCAGCGCCGCCTCGGCGGCGTCGCGGGCGTCGCGCAGGTGCTCCTCGGCGGTGGTGGCTTCCTCCAGCGCGGTCTCCGCCTCGGTCAGCGCGGCCTCGGCGGCGTCGCGCGCCTCCACCGCCTGGCCGTGCAGGCGCGCGTTGTCCACGGCCATCGCCGCGCGGCGCGCCAAGTCTTCGGCCATCACCACGTCGATGTCGCCGAAGCGTCGGTCGTTCTCGGCGGTCACGAAGGTCATGGCGCCCAGCACCTGCCCGCGCGCCACCATCGGCACGATCACGTACGAGCGCACGCCCAGCCGGCGGAGCAGCTCCAGGTGCTCGTCGTCGTGGGCGGCGGCCACAAGCGCCTGGTCCGACACGTCGAACACCATCTCGGGGCGGCCGGTGCGGATCACCCGCGGCGCGCCGATCATGTCGCCGGGGCGCGGCGGATACTGCTGGTGCAGGCGGCGGGCGGCGTCCTGCTTGGCGGGGTCGGGGTGCAGCACGGCCACGCGGCGCACCTCGCCGCCGTCGCCCAGCACGTCCACGATGCACCACGCGTCGAGGTAGGGCAGCGACATGCCGGCCACGGTGGTGAGCGTGGCCTCGTAGTCGAGCGAATCGGCCAGGCAGCGGCTCACCTCTGCCAGGAACGAGAAGCGGTCGCGGCTGGCCTCGGCGATGTCGCGCTCGCGCTCGGCGGTCTTGAGCGCGGCCTGCTCCTGCGTGCTCGAAGGCGTGATGCCGGCGAGTGCGTTGGCCGGGTCGCCGCCGTTGGCGTGTGAGTCGGGCGAGGGCTTTCCCTCGATGTCGGTGGTGCTCAAGGCGTCGCTTTCCCGCGCGCGTTTGCAGCGTCCCGGCGCGCCTCGTGGGCAGCACGGCGGGAAGGAGCGAGGTCCGCTCGCCTTCAGGGTACGCAAGTCCCTGTCCCACGCGCGCGAAGGGCAGCACGGGGCAGGGATAAGGTTTCGTTCAGGTAGACGCTGATCCGTCGCAAGCCCGCCGACGGTGCGGGTCAGCGCGGCAGCTTCTCCTGCATCTCCCGCGCGGCGGGTGCGTCTGCGGAGGAGTCGTCGGGAGACACGGACGAGAGTCCGCGATGCGCCGCGGTCCGTCGGAAGGCGCTGGGGATGCCGGTAGGCTGCTCGGGAGACATTTTAAACGATGCGCCCGCTCACGCGAAACCAACCGGGGCTCAACGTTGGGTTGCGGCAGGCGACGGTGCGAGACGCAAAAAGGGCCACCCCCGCGAACGGGAGTGGCCCTCGTGGCGCCGCGGCGCTAACGCCGCGGTGCCGGCTCAGCCGAGACGGACGACGTTCTCGGCCGCGGGGCCCTTGGCGCCCTGCACGGCGTCGAACTCCACGCGGTCACCCTCGGCGAGCGACTTGAAGCCGCTGCCCTGGATGGCGCTGTGGTGCACGAAGAGGTCCTTGCTGCCGTCCTCGGGCGTGATGAAGCCGAAGCCCTTGCTGTCGTTGAACCACTTCACGGTTCCGGTGGTACGCATACCGATTACTCCAGTGTTGATGACTGACTGCCGAAGGTGCGGTATTTCCGTACTCACCCGACCGTCCGTTCTGTCGCGGGGATGCGCCCCGCACCGCAGGAGGAAAAAACAAAAAGGGACCGGGACAGCAGCTGTCCAGGTCCCAAAGGCTGAACTTTTCTCCGTGCACGAATGATAGCGGGTCGGGTGCGGACTGTCAAGTCCCCCTCGTGCATACGTGCCTGGCGGAGGGATCCGCGGCACGGGCGCCCGGGCGGGTGCGGTGACGCGCGGAGCCGCAACGGATTCGTTGCGGCTCCGCCACGTATCGCCGGGCCAGGGTCAGACCGCCGCCGCTTCGGCCCGGGGGGGCTCCTCCGCGTCGGCGCCGCGGGGCCGTTTCAGGTGGTCGGCCAGCCGCACCGCCAGCGCGATGATGGTGAGGGTGGGGTTGGCGTAGCCGCTGGTGGGGAACACCGACGAGCTGGCGATGAACAGGTTCGCCATGTGGTGAACGCGGCAGTTCGCGTCCACGTAGCCGTTCGTGTCGGTGGCCGACATCCGCGTGGCGCCCATGTGGTGGTCGCCCGGCTGCCTCACATTCAGATCGATCTTGTACGCATCGTCCAGCAGGTTGAGCTTGCGCAGCTCCTCCATGACCAGGCCGCCGCCCACCTCCACCGTCCTTTGGTCGAGCGGCCTGTGACGCCAGTCCAGGAAGACCTTGCGGTTCCCGAGCAGGTCCACGTCGGTGGGATCGTTCGACAGCAGGACACGGTTGTCGGGCGAGGGCGCCTGCTCCCAGTTGAGGTCGATCCTGCCTCCGCCGGTCGCGTCGAAGCCCACCTGCGCGCGGATGTTGCCGATCCCATTCTTCCGAAGCGCGTCGTCGGTGGGGGTCAGCGCGGCGAAGAGGTAGGGGGGGTAGCGCTGGTCGCGCAGCTGTGGAAACGGGTACGAGTAGAAGTTGCGGACACCGGCGGCCGCCCTGGGGCCCTTGAACTTCACCGCTTCCGTGTTGAGGGGGTGGATCATGAAGAACCGCCCGAGCGTGCCGGGCCGGTCGTGCAGCCCCGAGGCCAGGAGCAGGCGCACCGATTCGATCCCGCCGGCCGCCACCACGAACTGCTTCGCCTCGACTGTGAACGTCGTTCCGCACTTCGGCGGTACGGCACCGTAGTCGATGGTGGCGCACGTTGCGTGGGTGATGCTGCCGGCGCGGTGGTGGAGGACCTTGACGTTGGCGTTGCGGAACAGGTCGATGTTCGGGGCCGCGACCACCTCCGGCCCCCACACCACCTGGAAGTCGCGCGCGCCGTCGGGGACGCCGGGGCCCTCCGTGTTCAGGTCGGTCAGCACCACCGAGCGCATCTCGCCGGTGCCCTGGCCGAGCACCTCCAGCGGGCGGGTGGCCCGGTTCACCCACCACTCGGGCCGGTCGTAGGCGTCCGGCGCGAACCCCTCGAGCGAGCAATACCTCTGGGCCACGGCGTAGTAGCTCTCCAGGTCGTCGCGGGTGATGGGCCACACCATCCACCGGTTCAGGTCGCTACGGTCGAAGTCGATGGCGGCGAGGGGCCGCGTCCGCCCTCCCCAGCAGTTGGTGGTGCCGCCGTACACCCGCACGCGCGACCGGGTGAGGAAGCCGGAGTCGATGGCCTGCATCTCGGCCGAGACGGCTCCCTGGTACAGCTGCTGGGCCACGGGGTCGCTGAAGCGATGGAGCGCCCGGATGTCGTACCCGGCCGCCTCGGGCTCGGGATGGGTGCCCGTGCGCTGCAGCGTCTCCTCCACCTCGGGCGCCACCTTGTTTTGGTTGTAGAGCAAGCTTCCCTCCAGCACCACCACCGTCTTCGCGGTGGGCCCGGACCCCCTCAGCTGGTGGGCGAGGGTGATCCCGGCGGCGCCGCTGCCGATGATGCAGATGTCATAGCAGAGGGTGTCCCCGTCGGGCAGCGTGGATGCATCCTTGAGCATGGAACGTGTCTTTCGAGAGGAAGGGACCGCCGAATGGGGCGGAGCGCAACGGGGCGCGAGCGTTCACGCCTGCATGAATTCAGATCCGGATGAAACGGCTACGAGGTAGGGGGAAGGTGGTCCCTTGGTCGAGCGTGAACGAGCGGGGAAATCGGGGTGAGCGGGAACGTCTGAGTACAATGCCCATGCCCGCTCGCGTCAGCGCATAACTAGCCCTCGTGCAATGAATTGGAGAATTGGAGGGCGGAGACTTGGCGCGGCGTCGGTATCATCGCGTTACACGCCGGCGCGCTTCCGTAACGTTTCCCGGATGCACCGCACGCCGTGGAGGACAGGCGAATCCGCCGCCGCACCACGCTGCACCACTCGGCCTCACCCCCTTGATGCACGCAGAAAGGCCGGCCTCGAACTGGACCGGCCTCTCCTGTTTCTCCCCGCGTTCAGCAGCGGCGGACCGATGAGTGTTGTTCGACCACCAAACCGCGTCACACGATTGCCATTGAATCACCGGCCCGGTAGACGTCGCCCGCGGCGAGCCGTCATCCCGCGTGATTGGAATCGAGGCTGGCCGAGTGGATCGGACTCGTGTGCCCGATGAGCGCCGGGGCGGCTCAGAACCCGATGCGGCGGGCGTCGGGAGCCAGCATCGACAGGTCGTCGTCGATGTCCTCGGCGAGCAGGTCGGTCAGCTCGTCCACCGTCACGGCACCGTCCGCGGCGGCGCGGGCGGCCATGCGGCCGTACGCCTGCTCGAACAGCGAGCGCGCGAACCGCGCGTTGCCGAAGTCCTGCTTGCCGGCGGCCCGGGCGAAGACCCGCTCCGCCGTGGCCAGCGCCCCGTCGGCCAGGCCCAGCCCCACGTCGCGCGTCATCCGCTCGAAGATCGCGGTGAGCTCGGGCGCCGAGTAGTCGGGGAAGTCGATGAAGGTCTTGAAGCGGCTGCGCAGCCCGGGGTTCGACTCGATGAACTCCGACATCTCGTCCCGGTAGCCGGCCACGATCACCGCGAACTGGTCGCGGTGGTCCTCCATCGCCTTCACCAGCGTGGCGATCGCCTCGTGGCCGTAGTCGATGCCGCTGCTTGGCGTGAGCGCGTAGGCCTCGTCGATGAAGAGCACCCCCGGCTTCGTCCGGTCGATCACCTCGCGCGTCTTGATCGCCGTCTGGCCCACGTATCCGGCGATCAGGTCCGAGCGGCTGGCCTCGGTGAACTTCGCTCCCGGCAGCGCACCGGCCGCGGCGTAGAGCCGGGCCACGATGCGCGCGACGGTGGTCTTCCCGGTTCCCGGCGGGCCGGTGAACACCAGGTGCAGGCCGGGCTTCACGGGCTTCAGCCCCGCCTTCTCGCGCTCGGTGTTCGCCTGCACCACCGCGATGATCTTGCGCACCTGCGCCTTGACCGCGCCCAGTCCGGTGAGCGCGTCGAGCTCGGCCAGGATGTCGGCGACCGTTTCCTTCGGCCTGGCCACGGCGGCCGAGCTGGCGGGGGTCTGAGCCGCGGCCTGATCGGACGCTTCCGCCGCTTCGTTGCCGGCGGCACCCGCGCCGGGCGCCGTGCCGGGGTCCTGGACCGCCTGCCGGAGCGCGGCGATGCAGTCGTCGTCCGTCTTGAGCGTGGCGAGCAGGGCGGTGGCCGCCTCGCTCATCGGCGGCGAGGCGTAGGAGCTTCCGCGGGGCTCCAGCGCGCGCTTGGCCGGCTCGAAGAACGCGGCGCACTCCGGGCGCTCGCGGAACTGGCGGGCCAGGGCGAACACCACGTGCCGCGGCTCCACCGCGGCGTGCGAGTACGCCTTGGCCGCCGACACGGCCGCGTCCGAGATCAGGGTGCGGTTCATCGCCCTCGCCTCAGGCGAAGTCGGTCAGGCGCTTCCCGCCGAACAGCCCCTTGAGCTCGTCGTCCAGCTTGTCGGCGGTGCTCAGCAGGGAGTGCAGGGCCCAGTGCAGCTCTTCCTCGTCCAGGTAGTCGCCCAGCAGCGTGTGCGACATGTGCAGGAACAGCTTTCCGGGTGCGTCGCTGTCGTCGAAGGCGGTCACGTGGCCGAAGTAGAACTTGCCGCCATTCCGGGCGATCCACTCGAACACCGCCGGCGTGGGCTCCACCTCCCAGAGCAGCGGGCACGATAGCCCGACCAGCGTGGACGGATCTCCGGCCTTGTTCTGCCCCCAGTCGGTAAAGTTGATGTTCACGCGCGTGCTGCTGTCGGTGAACGTCACGCCGATGGTGCTCCCCTGGAGCGAGATGCGCAGCCCCATCGGCCCCGTCAGGAGCCGCTGCACCTTCATCATCGTCATGTCGACGTCTGCCATGGAACTCCTCCTCGGTGGGCGTTGGCGTAGCACTCGGCGCGTGAGAGGATCGTGTGCCACGGCCGGGTGCGCAAGGGATTCGATTCGGGCGTGGGCCGAGGCCGGAGCGAAGCGCAGGGGCAGGCTCCGCTTCGCGCCAAACCTCGCGCTTCGTGAGCAGATTGCAGGGATGATGAACTTCGCCTCGCGACGCGAACGACCCGGCCGGAAACCGGCGTCGTCAGTCAACTGCCGGGAGGATGGTGGACGTGGCTTCATCAGGCGGACGGGTCGTGGTGACGCAGCCGCCCCACGATCCCGTCGCCTGCGTTGGGCGGAATCAAAACGATAGAGATTCCTCGTCGTCCACTTCGCGAGCGCGAGACGATTGCCGTTGGCGAAGGGGGATCTCGCCGGAGGCGTGGCGGCCTGGCGCAGGGTGCGTCTCCGCCTGCTCGCCAAGCGACTCCATCTCTTCCCAGGTGATCCCGTACGGCGCACCGCCCTCGGTGTATCCGGCGATGAAGGCGAACGTCTCGTCCCGCTCGCCGTGGTCGGCCATGCGGGCGCGCCTCTCCTTGCGCCGGGCGTTCCCGGCCGCGCGGCTCGGCTCATCGCGCCGGGCCTGCTCCAGGCGCGCATCCGGGACGTCGACACCCAGCATCCTCAGCCCCAGCACCGCGCACAGGTCGGTCACCCCAAACCACTTCTTGTATCCGCGAACGACGATGTGGCCGCGGTAGCTCCCGACCCACTTCTTCGCGGATGCCAGCCGTTTCGCGCGCGAAAGGTTCTTCCGCCCGCTCTTCGCCACGTCAGATCGCTCCCCATGCGGCCGCGAGCACCAGGTTCTGCCCCGCAAGCCAGGGATCGAAGCGCTCGGGGTCGTACAGGGGCCCAACCCAGTCGCGGTAGCCCTGGTGCTCGCGGTTTCGCTTGTTCCGCAGCGCCTTCACCATCTCGTCGTTGCCGTGCCGGCCTCCCGAGTCCTCGTGCGGACCCGCCCGGGCGCCGCCCAGCAGCTCCGGCAAACGCGGCTCGTCCGGGCGAAGCTCCGCGTCGTGTACTTCCTCGACCACCACGTCGTGCTCCCAGTCGTCGCCGAAGTCGTAGCGGTAGTTCATCCGGTCTCCAACTTCGAAGCCGAAGTCGCGCAGCCGGAACTTCGTCGACGACTCGTCCTCGGCCTCCGGGTGCGGCTGCTCGAAGCGACGCTCGCCGATGCGGAAGTCGTACAGGTGATAGTCCTGCCAGCCGAACAGCAGCTGGAACACGCGATGAAGCTGGTGCAGCGTGTACTCGTCGGGCACGCGCACCAGCCGCCAGATCGCCGGCTCGATGCCGGCGATGGTCACGCGCAGCACCAGGTCGCGCCGCATACGCGAGCGGCTGCGCTTGGCCGCGGCGGGGCGATGGACAGGCTTTGGGTTGGTCATGGAGTCAGACAGGAGTGCCGTGCCGCGTTGGTCGCTGAACGTTTGCTCAGCGCCCGCTTCGTCTACTTCCACGATCGCAGGGAAGACACGGTACCGCAAGACGGAGAGGCGCCGCCTGGTCTGGCGGCGCCTCGGGTCAACGGACTCGTCTGGGCACTTCACGGGCGCGTGTCGGCACCGTCGTCGACCGGCGCACCGTTGGCGGGCCTGGCTGCACGATGTGTGGCCGGCGCTCCGCGCAGCGCCTTGGAAGATTCCGCGGCACCAGCGGCTACGGCCGCTTCGTCCAGGGGCGGGCGGTGAGCGCGGCCATGCGGCCGGTGCAGGGATCCTCGACGCGGGTGAAGCGCAGGCCGGCGGCGGTCGCCGCCCAGGTGTAGCGGCCGGGGCCGGAGCAGGCGTACCGGCCGTTGCCCTCGGCGAACGTGATCTGGTTGCCCTGCACCTGGAACGGCATGTCCACCACCTCCTGGCCGTTGAAGCGGACCACGGCGTGGCTGGCCGCATCGACCGTCAGCTCCCACGTTCCCACCATCCCGGGGGCTCTACCGGCGGCGATCTCCGAATAGGGGAGGTCCGCCTCGGCCAGCGTGACGCTGTACACGCCGGGGCCGAACCCGGCCGGCGCCGGCGCCATGGCGGACGAAGAGGCGGTGCCGTGCGGCATGGTGGAACAGGCGGCCAGGGCGGCGAGCAGCAGCACGGCAGGCTTCGGCATTGGGTCCTCGGGGGCAGGGGAGAGGTCACGGGCAGGGAATGGCGTTGCATCGTTGCCCTGTACGCGGTGAGCCCTGATCCGGTTTCTCCCGATGCCCCAGGTCTCAGTGCCCGAACGCGGTACCTCCTCGAAGTTCAGCGGCCATCCCCCGCCGCGAGCCGCCGCCGTACTCCGCCTTCTCTGCTCCACCTGCTCATGGCACGTGC
>Ga0247773_1000028_pt1 | contig 60754 bp, 47 predicted proteins | sample UWRJL092311B6_FD_179934 | JGI IMG/M metagenome (GOLD analysis project Ga0247773, IMG submission 179934) | Plant litter microbial communities from Arlington Agricultural Research Station in Wisconsin, United States - UWRJ-L092-311B-6 | ecosystem: Environmental > Terrestrial > Plant litter >... | reverse complement strand
CGATCTTGGTCATTCTCGTGGCGATTGCCAGCGAGGCTGTCAACGACAACGCGGCTGTGCCCCAAGCGCTGCGCTTCTCGCAGCCCAAGTGGGCCAAAGCCGTGATCGAGTATCCGCGCATCCTGCAAGGCTGGCGCATGTTCGCGAGCGAGCCGTCTCGTGTCGATTCGATGATCTACGTCGATGCGCTCAATGCGCGGGGCGAGCACGTGGACCCGTACAACGCGGTCGCGAGCGATCAGCGCGAGCCCGCGGGCACCATCGTGCCGACCCACATGGGGCAGAGCCAATTTTTCGTGATGTACTCGGAACGCATCCCCTACGATGGCTACGCTGCCTATCGCACGGCCTTTTCGGAGTGGCTGCTCGCCTATCCCGAACGCACCGGCCATGCCGACGATTGCTTGCTGAGTTACGAGGTGTACTTGGTTACTGACCGGAGCCCGGAGCCCGGTACTGGCGCCCAGCCCACACCGCTCGAGCGGCGACTCTTCATGTCGTATGTCGCCCCGCCCGACAGCCCATGCCGGATCGAACGAGCCAAGAAGGTCGCCAGCGCGACGGCAATTGGCGGTGGCTAGCGCGGACGATCCGGCGATTAATGCGTGGGAATGACCAACGTCGTGACCGAATTGGCAGGCATCGTGGCGGTGAGGCCATAGTTTGCGATCGGAAGCGCGCTGAGCTGCGCCAAGTTTTCGCTGCGTGACGTGCGGAACACGTCGGCCGCGGCGCCCACGCTGGCGACTCCAGTCAAATCGAAGGTGAAGCTCTTCGAGGCCGTGCCGCCGTTTCGTACGACCAACGTCAATGAGCCATCCGGCGCCTCTGCCGCGACCATGTCGGCATTGTCGATGCGGATGAAGGTCGCGCCCGGGCGGATGTAGCGACTGAAGCCCGCGTGCATGTAGAAACGCTTGAGCAGGGTGAAGGATTGCTGGCTATCGTTCACCGCGAAGCTGGCCCAGTTTCGTGCGGGATCGGCGACTTGCCAGTCGATCCAGGCCTCCGGCTGCAGCTCTTTCAGATCGGTGATGATCCGCTCGGCCATGAACAGTGCCGCTTCCGTGTCGTCGGCGAGCGTGACGCTGAGCGGGCCCGATTCGGATTGCCACAGGCGCTTGCCCTTGCTGGTGGCCAGCGCGCGCAGCTCTGCCCGCCGCGAGCCGGCGTAGCTGTGAACGTTGATTTGCCCCATCGCGTCCACCGTCTTCGCGTCGAACCCGCGAATGTTGTTGTACGCGTCGTCCATACTATTTTCGTCAGAGGCACTGACCTGGACGCCGGTCACGCCATTGCTCTGGAGCGCGGCGCTCACCGCTTTGATGAGGGTCTGCTGGTTTGCGGGGCTGAAATGACAGCCCTCTTGGCCACCGCTCGCCTTCCACCACGAGGCGTTGGGCTCGTTCAGCGGCTCGAGCGTACGAAACGTCACCCCGAAAGCGTCGCGGTAGTGCTTGACGACTTGTACGAGGTAGTCCGCAAACGCATCGTAGGAATTGGCCTTGAGGTTGTTCGAGCCGTCGGTATTGCCCGAGGCACAGCCGCTCGTGGTCATCCAGTACGGCGGCGAGTTGGAGAAAGCTTCGAACACGAGCCCGCTGCCGCGCTCGGCGAGCCTGAGCAGCACCGCGCGTTGGTTCGCGTCGGCGTCCCAGTCGAACGTGCCGTCCGCGTGCTCGAACCCCGGCATGTCCCGGAACTTATCCATGTGCGTGTGAGCCGGATTCTCACCGCCGCCGATGTTGTAACGGAAGACGTTGTAGCCGAGCCCAGTCACCGGATCGGCCACGAGATCGACGAGCGCATTGCGCTTGTCCGGCGCCCAACCGCCGACATTGTTGGCCCACCAGCACAGGCTCGTGCCCCAGCCCTCGAACTTCTGCTGGCGCAGCGCGGGATTCACTTTCACGAGCGTCGAGCCAGCCGCCGCGCTGACCGGTGGCCGCGGCGCACCCGCACCCCCCGTGCCGCCGTTGCCACTGCTGCTGCCGCTCCTGCCGCCGCTTCCGGCGGCCGCATTGCCAGCGGCGCCGGAGTCATTGCCCGCCCCGCTACTGGCCGGCACGCCTGGTTGTCCGGCAGACGCGCTGCCCGCACTCGAGCCGGCGAGCGCGCCTGAACCGGCGACAGACACTTGCCCGCCCGTGGCGCTGCTGCCGCCGGCGTGACTGCCTGCGCCGCCCGCGCCCGGGCTCGGAGCGCTGGTCCCCGTGCATGCCCAGGCCGAGCCCAGCGCGACCTGCAAAGCGAGCCGTGCAATTGCGCTGCCACGGATCGCTGCCTCAGTGCCCATAGCCGGCTTGGACGGTGTTGGCTGGGAGCGCCTGCGCATTGCTCGATAAATGGGCTGAACGCCGGAAAACTTGCCGACAAATCCAGACTAATGCCGGAATGCGCGGGGGGTACCCGAAAAAACGCACGGCCCTTGTCGATCCGGGAGCCCATTGTTCGTCGCGTCAGTGAACCCCAGCCCTGGAGTCCCTCATGCAATGCCTCATGCTGATCAAAATCGTCAACGACACCGACTACGAAGCCGGCAAGCCGCCACCTGCCGAGCTGGAGGCCGCGATGGGCGAGCTGATCGGTGAATGGTCGAAAGCGGGTGCCTTCGTTTCTGCGGCCGGCCTCAAGCCGACGTCGCAAGGCGCGCGCCTGCGCCTGACGGGCGGCGACATCAGTATCTCGGACGGGCCCTTCACGGAAGCGAAGGAAGTCATCGGCGGCTTCTTCCTGCTCGAGGCCAAGGACAAGGCGACGGTCGTCGAGATGACGCGACGTTTCCTCGAGCTCCACGCCAAGGTCCTGGGCAAGGATTTCGTGCTCGAGTGCGAAGTCCGCCCGCTCGACGGCTGACGCCGCTAAAGCGGACCTTCCAGCCGACACCGACCCGACAGGCAGACTGTGTCCCAGTCGACCGGCAGCAGAGAGGTACACAAGCTACAGATGGTGGGCGCACCGCCGCACACATCTGCTGCTTTATTCAGCGGGACCCAGCCCGAGCCATCGCACTCTGGGCAGCACCCTGCACCGTCGCGCAAGGCGCAATCGCTCGTCTTCTGGCACTCACTGAGTGGGCTCTCGCGCACGTCGATCAGCGTGCAGTGCGTGTTCCGGCAGACGGGCTTCAGATATTTGCCCGTTTGCTCGTTCTCCGCGACTGGCATGCAGGGCGCGCAGACTCCGACGCTCGCGCAGTGCGCGTTGGTGTAGGTCGCTACGTGCGCTTGGTTGATGGTGATCACCGATTCGTTTCGGAACGGCTCGCACGGGCCGCAGCAGTTGGCGCTGACCAGGGTACAATTGCTGTCGTTTGCACAGGCGCTAAAGTCATCGCTCGCGTTCGGGCAAGCTTGGATGCAGGCGTCGCGTGTCGGGTAGCGGTTGGCGTTGCCGCTGCAGCCGCCATAAGTGAACGGTACGCATAGGTTCGTCTTCGGGTCGTGCCAGAACGACGGAATGGCGGCTTCGCACGGGCCAGGATCGAGAGCGGCAGTGCAGGCATCACTCGCGGTCGAGCCTGCGGCACCGGCAGTGGGGCTCGCTCCGGCTCCGGAGCTTGCCCCTGCCGTTGCACCCGCACCCGCACCCGCACCCGCACCCGCACCCGCACCCGCCACGGAACTTGCCCCTGCCACGGAACTTGCCCCTGCCACGGTACTCCCGCCCGCGGTCGAGCTCGCGCCGGCCGTACTGCCCGGAGCATCGACGACCGCGGTGCCGCCGCAGCCGACGAACCAGCTGACCGCGCCCACGACCGCGCCCACGAATGAACCGGCGCGGAGCCGAGTCCGGCTGGTTTCGTCAGGCATGCTCAGTCAATAGCACCGAGCGAGTCACCCGGTAACTCGCCCAGAAACCTGCGTTTTACGTGCGGTTCGCCGTTCCAGCTCGCCGGTTTTGCCGTCCAGGCGTGCCCCCCGTGCGTCGAACCTTTTCGGTGGCAGCGCGCCCCGACCAGCGCTAGTTCGCGCTCGATGTCCGAAAATCTGATCATCGCCGATGGCCTCGTGGTCGTCTTGAACTACACGCTCCGTTCCGACGAAGGGGAAGTGATCGACTCCTCGACCGCCGACGACCCCATGGCGTACCTACATGGTGCGGACAACATCGTGCCCGGCCTCGAGCAAGCGCTGACCGGGAAAACCGTCGGCTTCACCGGCAAGGTGAAGGTCGAGCCGGAGGACGGCTACGGTGAGCGTGAAGATCTGCCGCCGCAAGCGGTGCCCCGCTCGGCTTTCCCCGCCAACATCAAGCTCGCCGCTGGTATGCAGTTCATGACCGAAGGCCCGGACGGCGAACATTCGCCGATTTGGATCGATCGCATCGAAGGCGATCAGGTGTTCGTCGATCCTCAGCACCCGCTGGCCGGGAAAACGCTCAATTTCGACGTCGAAGTACTGGCCGTGCGCCCCGCCACCGCGGACGAGATGGGCCATGGCCATCCGCATGGTCCGGACGGTCACGGTCACCACCATTGACCGCGCCCCGTCATCGGTACTGACTCGATCGTAGTCGTCAGCGCCTGCGGTCGAGCAGCGAGCCAAGTGACGCGCTCAGCAAGCTACTGCGCGGCTTGTACCGATTGTTCGAGTACCAGCCGCCGTTGCTCCGAGAGCTCGAGCAGCGAATCGATATCGATGGGTTTGGTCAGGTAAGCATGAAACCCCGCATTCCCTTTGGGTCGTGCGAGGGTGACCGTCGGGTTGCCCGTGATGGCGATGAAAACGGTGTGTACCAGCCGGGGATGGGCGCAAAGCCAAGTCACGAGCTCGAGCCCACCCATGCCGGGCAAGCCCAGATCGATGATGGCCAGCTCGGGGCGGAAATCGGCAGCCATCAAGGTGGCGTCCAGGGCGTCCAGCGCCACGCGCGTCTCGTGCCCGCGCGCTTGCAGTAGCCTTGCCAAGAGTAAGCCATAGTCAGGATCGTCTTCGACGATGATGATCCTTCGCTTCACCGTGTGCACGATTGCGTCCCCGTCATCTCGAGCCTCGGACCTTTCCACATCACTCCCTCGACGCAAATCGCGTACCAACTTCGCCTCAGCAGGCGGGCAGAGCTTGCACCGTAAAAGGCTGCGGTCGCCGCGCGAGCCTCTAGAAAATTTCTGCGGCAGGGTGTGTCGCCGCGTCACGGCGTAGCAATCAGTCTCAGCGAGCTCAGCGTATCACTCGCTCGCTCGAAACAGCATGGTAATAAAAGCATGCAGAGACGGCGTCGAGCCCCATAACCCCCCAACCCGCCAGCGTGCCTGAACGGGCAGTGAGCTCACGGCAATTGGGCGAGCTCCGCCAAGCGCTTCAGCAAGAAGCGGCGCTCAGCAGGTTGCTGCGTGAGCTCGAGCGCGCGTTCATAGCTCTCCTGCGCAGCTTCGAGCCGGCCCAATCGGAGCCGTAGGTCGGCGCGCGCGGCGTGTGCCAGATGATAGTCCACGAGCGCGCCCTGGCTCAGCAGCGCGTCGAGCGCCGACAGCCCGGCGGCGGGGCCGTCACGCATGCCGAGCGCGACGGCCCGGTTCAACGCCACGACCGGTGAGGGATCCACTTTGCGCAGCACGTCATACAAGCCCACGATTTGCGCCCAATCTGTCTGTGCATGGCCGGGCGCTTCCACGTGAACAGCCACGATCGCCGCTTGCAGGAGATAGGGCCCGACGCTGCGCTTGCATAGGGCGCGCTCGATCAAGCCTTGGGCTTCATGGATGCGGGCGGGATCCCAGCGCGAGCGATCCTGGTGCTCGAGCAAGATCAGATCGCCCGCGGCGTCGACGCGCGCGCTGCGGCGCGCTTCGTGGAGCAGCATCAATGCCAGCAAACCGAGTGCCTCGGGCTCGTCGAGCAATTGCACCAGCAGCCGGCCGAGCCGGATTGCCTCTGCGCACAAGTCATCGCGGGTCAGCTCCGGTCCTTGGCAGGCCGCGTAGCCCTCGTTGAAGATCAGGTACAGCACCTGCAGCACGCTCTCCAGTCGCTCCGGGAGCTCAGCGCGCGTCGGCACTTCGTAGGGGATGCGTTCGTCGCGGATCTTCGCCTTGGCGCGCACGATGCGCTGGGCGATGGTTGGCGCTGAGGTCAGGTAGGCGCGCGCGATCTCCTCGGTGGTCAGCCGACCCACTTCACGCAAGGTGAGCGCGATGCGCGCATCGGGCGCGAGCGTTGGATGACAGCAACTGAAAATCAGCCGTAGCTCATCGTCCTCGATGGCTTCGGGCGGGGCTGGCTCGGGGCTCGCGCCGCCCTGCAAAGCGAGCTCGGGCAAGGCGCTGGCGAGCCGAGCTTGGCGGCGCCAGCGATCGACGGTCTTGAAGCGACCGGCGGAGACCAACCAGCTGTATGGGTGGGCCGGCACACCTTGCTGCGGCCATTGTTCGGCGGCCGCGGCGAAGGCATCGTGCAGCGCCTCTTCCGCGGCGTCGAAGCCGCCCAACAAGCGGATCAAGGTGGCGAGCACGCGGCGTGCCTCGTTGCGATAGATCGCCGCCAACGCGTCGCGCGTGTCAGTCATGTTTCAGAGGATGGGCCGCGGCTTACTGAAGTCCACGAATGGGCGCACTTCGACCGTGCCCAGCTTCGCTAGCGGGATCGCTGCAGCGATGCGCACGGCCTCGTTCAGATCGCGCGCCTCGATCACCAGGAAACCGGCCAATATTTCCTTGGTCTCCAGGTACGGGCCATCGGTGGCAGACATCTTTCCATCCCGCACGCGAATGGTCATCGTTTGATCGGGCAGCTGCAGGGCACCGTCGCTGACGAGCTGCCCGCTCGCGCGCAATTCCTCGATATATGCCGCGCCCTCGCGCAGCGCCGCCTCGGATTCGAGGCTTTGGTTGAACACGACTTTGGGATCGAAATAAACCAGACACGCGTAACGCATGATGAGGGCTCCTGACGTTGGGGTGATTGAGCTTGGCTGGTCGCTGGGCGACGCCGCAGATCGACAGGCGAGCGTCCCTCGGCGACCGATTTTTGGGGGAGCAGCGAGCAGCGATGGCGAGCCAGCAGAGGTCGATTGTTCGGCCGGTTGCCCTCCTTCGCCAATTCGATAGTGTGTGTCGAGGTAGGGATGAGGGCGATAGCCTGAGCGTTACGCATGTTTCGGCAAGTTCGCTTCGATTGCGGAGCCTGCGGTGAAGGCTTCGTCGACTGGCACGACCAGGATTGGGAGCGCTCGTCCGTGTTCTGCGTGCATTGCGGGGCCCGGATCGTGGCGGGCGCATCGGTCCCTCCGAGCTCGCTCGCGAAGCTGCCCTTGCCCAGCGGGGACGCTCGGTCTGCACGCGCCCTCGGTGTCCTCAGGAGCGACGGCGAAGGATTTCGCGACACCCTGCCGGGCTTGACGGAAGGCGACTCGAGTCGCGATCGCGACACGGAGCCCCCGCTCCCGCGCGCGCCGCTCGCGCGCAATGCGTCGCAGGCAACGTCCACCGCGCCCAAAGAGCGCATCACGCTCGCGTCCATTTGGGCGGCGCACCGAAACAGGCTGGTGCCAATTGCGGCTTTGCTGCTCGGCGTGACGAGCGGTGTGTCGACCGCGCTCGTGGCAGAAGGTCCTCTGCGTCGGCTGATGAACCCCGCATTGTACCAGCGCCTCCAGCTCAGCGAGGAGCTGGCACGGGTGTCGAATGCGATTGACGATGGCCATTGGGATCGAGCGCGCGACATGCTCGAACACTTACAGACGGAAGTCCCTTCGGGGGACAAGCGCGTGGCGACGTTGCGTGCGCGTTTCACCCTGGGATTGATCCTAGCCAATCGTCCGACGGAGGCGGGGCGAGAGCTTTCTGCCGTACCGAAGTCCGCGTCCGTCCGCCCTTCGGCTGCCGACCTGCAGCGCGTGTACGACGTTTGGTTCCCGCGCGAGTCGGGCGCGGCCTCGGTGAACATCAGCGCGGCCGTGCCCGCCGCTAGCTCTAACAGCCTGACCAGCGCAGCCGCGCCAAAAGCAAAAGTCACGGTGACCCGGCGAGAGCTCCTGAGCTTCGCCCGCGACCGCCAGCACCGCGTCCAGCTCGACGCCGCCGAACGCTTGTACGCCGAGGTCCTGCGCAGCCACCCGAACGACGCCGAGGCGCGCTGCGGTCTGGCCGAAGTCCAACTTTTGCGGGGCGGCACGGACGACGGAGCCAAGCTGTTCGAGCGCGCGCTCAGCGACAACGCAGGCTACGTTCCGGCTTGGGTTGGCTTGGCGGACGTCGATTGGCTACGCGGACGCCCCGAGCGCGCTGCCTGCCGCTACCAAGCCGTGATTGATCGCTTCCCGGCGAGCAGCTATCCGCCGTACATCGCCGAGCGCATCGCGCAGGTCACGAGCTCCGGTGTCAGCCTGCCGAAGGCGCGCACCGACGTGAGCGCCGCGAACGCCTGCGGCGACTAGAGGCGACTGAGGGCGAGCCCCCGAGTTACCGCGGGGCTGGATGCTTGGCCCGACGCTCCGCCAAATACGACGAGCGCGGGAATAATCCGCCGGGCTGAACCGACTATCCGCAGAGCCGAACTGCGCGTTCGCGGCCGGTCCGCGGTGCAGGTCTCGCTTGGGGCAGAAAAATGTCGAAAAACGAGCGCGGGCTGTCGATCGGCGCGGGGCTGCTTCGACGTACTAGCGAGTGGCAACCGCGACTGGGAGCCGAGACGGCCCCGTGGCGGAGCAGCGCGGTCGTCCAGCGAACCATGCCGCTCGTACGTTCCATCGCCTTAACAAAACTTAGCGGAACTGGCCGGGTTTCTGGCGCGTAAGGCGTAAGGACAGCAACCGCAAACGAAGCAAACATGGCCCGTCAAACAGATCCCTCGCTCACGCACTACATCGCTGCGGCCCACGCTTATCCCGAGCTCTCTCGTGAAACCGAGCACGAGCTCACGGTCCGCTGGCTGACCCAAAAAGACGAAGTCGCTCGCGAAGAGCTGGTTCGCGCTCATTTGCGCTACGTCGTCTCGATTGCGTTCAAGTACCACCGCTATGGCCTGCCGCTGGCGGAGCTCGTCGCCGAGGGCAACTTCGGTTTGGTACACGCCTTACAAAAGTTCGATACCGACCGAGGCACTCGTTTCGTCACCTACGCGTCGTATTGGATTCGCGCGTACATTTTGAACTACGTCATCCGCTCCTGGAGCATGGTTGGCGGCGGCTCCGGCGCGCTGCGTTCCAAGATGTTCTTCAAAATCCGGCGTGAACGCGTGCGCATCGCCAACTTGGTAGGCGACGGGGAGGAAGCCAACGCGCTTTTGGCGCAGGCCCTCGACCTGCCGCAGGCCAAAGTCGCCGCCATGGTTCGCTCGCTGGACGCCCGAGACGTGTCGCTCGACGCACCCGTGTACAGTGATTCCGCGATGACTTTGGGCGATACCCTGGTGGCAGCGGACTGGAATCAGGAAGAAGGCCTGGCCCATTCCGAGAGCGATGGCTTCGCGCGCGAGGCCGTGAGCGAAGCCTTGATCGGTCTCGATCAACGCGAACGCTACATCGTCGAAAAACGCCTGATGGCCGACAACGAAGACGAGCTCTCGCTCGCGGAAATCGGCCGCCAACTCGGCGTGTCCCGCGAACGCGCTCGCCAGCTCGAGGTCCGCGCCAAGAAAAAGCTGAAAAACCGCATCACCGAGCTCTCGCGCGGGACCGGCTGGCTCGACGTGCACGACGCCGCCTGATTTCGCCACCCCGCTCCGCCGCACCCCAGGCGAGGTCAAAAGTGACTTCGCCCGGGGTGTGATCGTTTCGAGAGTGGGCGGTCGCTAGGATTTGTTGCGCGCGTGCAAGTACTCCATGAGCGAGTCTTGGTCGTTGGCGGCGGCAAAGGCGTGTCGCTCCTCGATAGTGCCCGAGCGGCACAGATCGGCGAGGCTCCGTTCGAGCAGGATCATGCCTTCTTTGCGGGAGGATTGCATGGCGCTCGTGAGCTGTGGGGTCTTGCCTTCGCGGATCAGGTTGGCGACGGCGGCGTTTCGGCGCAGCACTTCGAGAGCGAGCGTTCGGCCGTTGCCGCGCGCATGGGGCAGCAGGCGCTGGGCGATCACGGCGCGCAGTGACTCGGACAGTTGCACGCGCAGCTGTTGTTGGCGCGCGGCGGGGTAAGCGTCGATGATGCGATCGATGGCGGAGGCGGCGCTGCGGCTGTGCAGCGTGGCAAACACCAAGTGCCCCGTTTCGGCTGCGGTTAGCGCGAGGCCGATCGATTCCGCGTCGCGCATTTCGCCGACCAGCAGCACGTCGGGATCCTCGCGCAGGGCGTCGCGCAGGCCGCTCGCGAAATCAGGCACATCCAGGCCGATTTGTCGTTGGCGGACGATGCTGTTCGTGTGCCGCGTGTCGAACGCGTATTCGACCGGGTCTTCGAGCGTGAGCAGCATCACCGAGCGCTGGCGGACGAGCTCCTGGCAGAGTGCGGCTGCGGTGGTGCTCTTGCCCGAGCCGGCTGGCCCGGTCAAGAGCACCAGGCCATTGGGCAAGCTTACCAGGTCTCGCAGCTCGTTCGGGATGCCGAGCGCCGAAAGGGTGGGGATTTCGGCTGGTAGCAGGCGCACCGCCAAGGCGGGGAGGCCGCCCGTGAGGAAGGTGTGTAGCCGCAGGCGGCCTGCGCTGGGGCTGTGGAGGGCCCAGTCGACGCTGGCGCGCGCGCTTGCGCCCTGGGAGGCGCTGCCCAAAAGCTCGCGAATGTCGTGCGCGCCGGCCTCGAGCAGCGTCAATTTGCCGTCGACACGCGCGAACGCGGCTTCGCCTTGGCGCACGTGGATGTCGCTCGCATGCAGCGCTGCCGCGCGCGCGAGCAAGGCTTCGAGCGAGCCCGTGCCCGCGACTGGCGGAACGTGCGTGGGCGTTTGGGCCGATGAGGCGGGAGCTGAGGCTTGCTGAGGTGCGCTCGTCAACCGCACGTCGAAGCCGGTTTCGTGCTTGGGACGTGGCAAGAACTGCACTTGGTAGAGGCCGAACCCTTCGCCGGCTTCATACACGGAGCTATGCGCAGCCCCGCGCGAAAGGCTGGCCTCGGCTTCGGCCGACAGCAGCGAGCCGAGCATTTGTCGCAGCACGCGCTCACCGGTTTCGGCCAAGGTGAGGTTCTTGGGTACGCCGCCGGTCAGTACCTGGGGGGCGCGCTCGACTCCGAGCCGCAGCTCGTCCGCCTGGAGCGCGAGCACCATTTTGAGCAGGCTGTGGAGGGCATTCATGACTGATTTTGGCGCTGGCAGTCGGGGCGAACGAGCGATTGGCAGGTAGAACGCTCGGCGCGGTCGATTTCATCCGCCGATTTCTCGCCGGCCAGCCAAGCCTCGAGGCGCAGGTTCGGGTCTCCCGCAGCGCGCGCGGCGCAGGCGAGTCGAACGAGCGCCGCGACCTTGCGCTGCCGCAGCCGAGCTTTGCCACCGACGTCGGCCCAGAGCGTTTCGACCTCGTCCGGCGAAAGTGGGCGCCAAGTGCCGAGCGCGAGACCGGCATCCGAGAGCGAGCCGATCCGGCAGCGGTGTAGGTGCTGCAGGTGCAAGTCGAGCAGGCGGCACATATGCCGAATTTGGCGCTTCTTGCCCGACGTCAGCGTCAGCTCGAGCTCGGTGGCGTACTCGCTGCGAGCGCTGATGCGAGCGTGCTTTGCCGCGAGCAGCTGCCCGTGGTGCTCGACGCCCTGGCACAGCTTTACGAGGCGTGGATCGTCCGCTTCGAGGAGGTCGTCGAGCCATAGCCAGTACGTCTTCGTGGTCTCGTGGTCCGGCCGCAGGATGGCGTTTGCCAGGTCCCCGTCGCTCGTGCACAAAAGTAGTCCGCTGGTCTCGCGGTCGAGCCGACCGACCGGGAAGCAGCCGCCGGGCATTTGGCGCAGATACGGAGACAAATCCGTCATGCCTTCCGGATCGTACGCCGTGCTCGTGACCCGGATGGGCTTGTTCAGCAGCGCATAGCTTCTCGTGGGCACACCTTCTACCGGTGCGCCGTCGAACAGTAGCTGGTCGTCGGGAAAGACCAGGGCTTCGAGCGGCAGCAGCTGCGGCAGCTCACGTTCCGGCGTGATGACTCGCAGCCTGCCTGCCTGCCAGTGCTCGTCCACCAGCTGCAGCGAGAGCGCGAGGCTCTCCGCGACGCGCTTGCGCAGTCGGCGCGGCAGCGGTCGTAGTGCGTCGATGTTCGTCACTTCGGCTCAAGTATCAGGCGTGCTCAGCGCGTGCAATCCGAACGCGCGCTGCTCGGCGCGTGTTCGGCTGATCGCCAGCGGTAAGAGTACGGAGAAGCACGCGCCTTTGCCTTTGGCGCTGCGGACTTCGATGCTGCCCGCATGGTCTTGAACGATGCCGTAGCTCACCGACAGCCCGAGGCCCGTGCCTTCACCGACGCCTTTGGTGGTGAAGAACGCTGGCCAAGCCCTTCGATCTCGACGCGCTCAGGGAGGCCGTCCAAGCAGCGCTGGATTCCGGCGCGTGCTAACGTGCCGCGCCTTGGAAATCGAAACCACTCCGAACACGTGTTGGGCTCATGCCGTGTCGGCGTGCAGCGAGCCGCCGCTCGCCGCTGCGGCCGGTTTGTGCGAAACGCATCGCGTACAGCTTTTGCCGCTCGAACGCGCGCTGCTCGACTTGGACAATGCCATGCGCGAGGTGCAGCGCTTGCGCGACGTACGCAAGGGCTTGAACAACGCCTGGACCCCCGTACGTCTGACGGTCGATGGCGCTCTCATCGAACGGGCCGCGCTGAAGCTCGCCCTCGACCACGCCGCCTCACGCTCGCTCGAAGATTGGGCGCCGCCCGATTGGCTGCCCGCCGCCGTGTTCGGCCAGCGCGAGCTACCCGACGGCTGCGGCGTTGCGCTGGCGGTGCGCGTGGGCGATCCGATCTTCGAGTCCGCGCGCATCGGCATCAGCCTGGCCAAATCCGATCGCACCGGCCGCTACGAATGCGTGGTGCTGCAGCTGCGCGAGAAGTGGAAGCTGCTGTGCACCTGGGACAAGCCGATCGCGGCGCTCGGCACGCTGCACTTCGGCCGGGAGAGCTACGTGGCGGGCGAAGACACCGTGCTCCACCCGCGCCGCATCAGCTACCGCAACGACCAGGATGATCTCGCGATTTCGCTCGACTTCGACTGGTCGGGCCAATGGTCGCCCAAGAAGTATCCGAACGTCGCGAAACTTCGCAAGTAGCGCTTCTCGCCGGTCCGCCCCCTTGACGAGGCGGGATGCCGTTGCTAAGTGAACGGTGTTCACATGGCGCTTCCATCCCGACCCGTCGCAAAACCCAAGCCGAAAAAGGCTGCCACGCGGCCTGCGCGGCCGTTCGTGCGCGGGCTCGACGACACCCGGGCGCTGCTCGTCACCGCTGCGCGTGACTTGTTTTTGGAGGCGGGTGAGGCCGGCTTTTCGCTGCGTGAGGCCGCGCGGCGCGTGGGCGTCTCGCCGGCCGCGGTGTATCGCCACTTCGACGGCAAAGAGGCGCTGATCTTCGCTGCCTGCACACAGGGCTTCGAAGTGTTCTCGAGCTACCTCGTGCGCGCGCTCGCGGCTTCCACGCCGCTCGAGCGCGCGCTCGCTTCCTGTGACCAATACCGCAGGTTTGGCCTGGAAAACCCGCGCGACTATCGCTTCATCTTCATGAGCCCCGCCGAACAAGTGCAGGTTCCGAAAGGGCAGGGCGCGAGCGATGCGCCGCTGTTGCCTCAGTACAGCACCTTCCAGTTTTTGGTCGACCGCGTTCGCGAGTGTATGGATGCGGGCGTGATCGCGCACGGCGACACGCAACGAACCGCCGTGTTGGTTTGGGCGCACCTGCACGGCCTGGTGTCCCTCAGGCTGGCGGGGCTGCTGTCTGCGGTCGGGGACGAGCCCGCCTTCGCCGAAATGTACCGAACCTCCGTAGCTCGGCTATTTCGCGCTTTGGCTTGAGCGTCGCGCTTTTTTTTGCACCTTAAGTTAACGCTGTTCACATGACGACCCAAGGAGGAAAGAATGAAAGCCAGTAACGAACGACTGACCAGCAACGAAAGTGAAGAGCCCGTCGTGGTGTTCCTGATCGGGATGCGCGTGAACCGCTGGTGGAAGATCCGCCAATGGCTGCGCACCGCGCTGGCCATGCCTCGCATGTTGCGCGAGCTGCAGCAGCACCCCGAGCTCGGCCTGTTAGGCGGCGAGTCCTGGTTCGGGCGCACCACGATCTTGGTCAGCTACTGGAAGTCCGTCGACCACCTGTTCGGCTACGCCAAACTGCGCAACGCCGAACACCTTCCTGCCTGGCGTGCCTTCAACAAACACATCGGCCAAAACGGCGACGTGGGCATCTGGCACGAGACTTACATCGTGCAGCGTGGCGCCTACGAGAACATCTACGTGAACATGCCCGCGTTCGGCTTGGGCAAAGCCAGCGGCCTGCGCTCCGCATTCCGCCGTCCAAACTTCAGCAAGAACGAGGTGGCCGCGTGAAGCACGCGGCTCCGAGCGATCTCTGGTGGCTCAACGACATCTACACTCGCTTCGCATTTTTCATGATGTGAAGGGTCGCTCGCCACCGCGCGCTCGGGAGGCAGTGCTCGCCCATGAAAAGGATGCTGTGCGAACACAGTATCTTTTGAGCGCCGCCAGGCAATCATCGTCGGACGAGCGCTGATTCAACTCAGTCGCTCACAGCTCGACCTGCGAGCCGATCTCCATCACGCGGCTGGGCGGAATGCCGAAGAAGGCGGTGGCCGGTTCGGCGTTGCGAGTGAGGAACGCGAACAGACGCTCGCGCCAGAGCGTCATGCCGGAGTGCCTGGTGGCGAGCACGGTTTCACGACCGAGGAAGAAGGTGACGAATTCGAGCGAGTAGCTATTGAACTCGGCGTGCCTGAGTAGCTCCGGCACGTTCGGTGTTTCCATGAAGCCGTAGCGGGCCACGGCGCGCCAAAAGCCGTGTGAGAGCTCCTCGATCTGGACGCGTTCGCCGTCGGCAATGCGCGACACCTTTTCGGTCACGATCGTGAGCAGCAGCACGCGCTCGTGCACCGCGCGCATGTGCAAGAAGCCCTGGAGCAAGGCCGGCGGCGTGCCGACGGAGCTGCCGGTCAGGTAGACCGCGGTGCCGGGCACGCGCGCGGGCCGTTCCACGCGCATGAGCTCGTACAGATCGTCGAGCGGGACCATGCTCTCTTGCACCTTTTTGAACAGCAATTGTCGCCCGCGGCGCCAGGTCGTAAAGACCGTGTACATGACCGCGCCGATCGTGAGCGGGAACCAGCCCCCGTGGGCGATCTTCGCCAAATTCGAGCTGAGGAAGGTGAGCTCGAGGCAGAGCAAGGGCACGGTCACTGCCAAGGCGGGCAACCTGCCCCAATGCCACTGCGCGCGCGCCACCACATAGGCGAGCAGCGTCGTGATCGTCATGTCGAGCGTGACGGCCACGCCGTAGGCGGCGGCCAGCCCGCTCGAGCTGCGGAAGCCCCAGACCGCCAGCACGGCGGCGATCATCAGCAGCCAGTTGACGATCGGTACGTAAATTTGCCCGATCTGATGGGCCGAGGTGTGTTGAATGCGCACGCGCGGCAAAAAGCCGAGCATCAAGGCCTGGCGCGTGACCGAAAACGCGCCGCTGATCAACGCTTGCGAGGCGATGATCGTGGCCAGCGTGGACAGCGCGACGACCGGATACAAGCCCCAGGTCGGCACCATCTTGTAGAAGGGGTTCGCCATCGCTTCGGGGTTGCCCAGCAAGAGCGCGCCTTGCCCGAAATAGTTCAAGAGCAGCCCCGGCAAAGCCACCGCGAACCAAGCGGCGCGGATGGGGCGCGCGCCGAAATGGCCCATGTCGGCGTACAGCGCTTCACCGCCGGTGACGACCAGGAACACCGAGCCGAGCACCAAGAAGCCCAAGTGCCCGTTGCGTATGAAGAAGCTGACCGCATGCACGGGGTTGACCGCGTAAATGATGCCCGGATGCTTCAGGATATTGGCCACGCCCAGCACTGCCAGTGTCAGGAACCAGAGCATCATCACGGGCCCGAACACCGCGCCCACGCTGCCCGTGCCGCGGCGCTGCGCCGAAAACAAGAACACCAAGATGATGCTGGCCAAGGGCAAGATCAACGGCTCGAACGCGGGGGTGGCGACATTCAAGCCCTCGATCGCGCTGAGCACGGAAATCGCCGGCGTGATGATGCCGTCGCCGAACAACAAGGAAGCGCCGAACAGCCCGAACGCGAGCGCCAATGCGTGGGCTTTCGGACGCAGCGGCTTGGTCGTGGCGAGCGCGGTCAACGCCAAAATACCGCCTTCGCCCTGGTTGTCCGCTCTCAGCACGTAGGCCACGTACTTGAGCGAGATTACGGTCATCAACGCCCAAAAAATCAGCGACACGATGCCGAACACATTTTCGGGGGCGCTCGATACACCGTGCGCCCGGCTCAAGCACTCACGCACCGCGTATAGCGGGCTCGTGCCGATGTCGCCGAACACCACCCCCAGCGAGGCCAGCGCCAGCGTGAACAATTGACGCTTTCCCGTGTGCGCGCCGTGCGCGCCGTGAGCGCCGCTCTTCGTGGGAGCCACCACATCCACCGCGGGCGCGTCGCTCATTGAGCTCAGCTCTATCGCACCCGGAGGGGTCTGAACATCCCCCGTGCCGGATCCCAACGATTTTGGAGCCGTGCGCGCCAGCCCGCCACAGACGGCTCTGCGCGGCCGGAGGCGGAAACATCGCGCGAGCCGGTGTCCGGCTCGAGACCCGCGGCAACGGATGCGCTACACCTGCGCGCCCCATGACCATCGCCGTCGTCGCAGAGAAGCCCTCGGTGGGGCGCGATCTGGCGCAGGTCTTGGGGGCGACGCGGCGTGGCGAGGGGACGCTTTCGGGCAACGGTTACGTGGTCACCTGGGCGATTGGTCACTTGGTCGGGCTAGCCGAACCGGAGGGCATTCGGCCCGAGTGGAAGCGTTGGCGCCGTGAAGACTTGCCGATGCTGCCCGAGCATTGGCCGCTGGTCGTGTTCGCAGCCACGCGCCCGCAGTTCGAAATCGTGCGCAAAGTGATCAACGCGCCCGACGTCGAGTCCGTGATCTGCGCCACGGATGCGGGTCGCGAGGGCGAGCTGATCTTCCGTTTGATTTACGAAGCGGCGGGCTGCCGCCGCCCGGTGCAACGGCTTTGGATCTCGTCACTGACGGAGAACGCGATTCGCGAGGGATTGCGGCGCTTGCGGCCCGCGCGGGAGTACGACGATCTGGCGCACGCCGCGCTCGGCCGGAGCCGCGCCGACTGGCTCGTGGGCATGAATTTGTCGCGCGCCTACGGCCTTTCGCTGGACGCACCGTTGTCCGTCGGTCGCGTGCAAACGCCGACGCTGGCGATGCTCGTCGAACGTGAGCTCGCGATTCGGAATTTCGTGCCGGAGGACTATCTGGAAGTCGTGGCCACGTTCGCGCCACGCGAAGGACAAGCTTATCGCGGGACCTGGTTCAAGCCGGGGCCGGCCAAGGCGGGCGCGCACCCCCAGCGCTTGCCCGCCTCAGGGGAAGAAGCACAGCTCGTGGTGAAGCGCGCCCTGTCTGGCCAGGCACGCATCGCGAGTGTGCACTCGCAGACCAAGAAGCTGCCGCCGCCCTTGCTGTACGACTTGACCGAGCTGCAACGGCACGCGAACCGGCTGTACGGGTTCTCGGCGCAGCGCACCCTGGATGCCGCACAGTCGCTGTACGAAAAGCACAAGCTGCTCAGCTATCCGCGCACGGATAGTCGACACTTATCGGCGGAGGTCGCGAAGACGTTGCCGGAGATCGTACAGGCAATCTCCGCTCCGTATCGCGCCTTGCTCGCCGAAGGCACGGGCGAACGGCCGCTCTCTCGCCGCTTCGTCGACGACAATCTGGTGCGCGATCACCATGCCATCATTCCCACCGCGACAGCCGCTCTGGGGCATGCGCTCAGCGCGGATGAGCGCAAGCTGTACGAGTTGGTTTGCCGGCGCTTGTTGCAAGCGTGGCATCAGGACTTCGTTTGGGCTGCGACCGAAGTCATCACGGAAGTGCACCCGCGCGTGGCCTTGGGCGAACCTTTCGACAGCTATCGCAGTCTCGGTACCGCGATCGAGCAACAAGGTTGGAAGGTCCTCGACTTGGGCGAGGCCAAGCCACCGCGCGAGAAGAAAGAGCCAGCCGCCGGCGCGAAACAGGCTGAGCGCGAAGGCCCTGACAGTGTGCTTCCGCCGGGGCTCGAGCGCGGCCAGACGCCGCGCGTGCTCGAGGCCAAGGCGCTGCCCAAGACCACGCGCCCGCCGCCGCCGCTGACCGACGCCACGCTGCTCACCGCGATGGAGACCGCCGGCAAAACGTTGGACGAAAAGCAGCTGTCGGAGGCCATGAAAGACAGTGGCCTCGGCACACCGGCCACCCGCGCCAACATCATCGAGACCTTGATTGCCCGCGGCTACGTGCAGCGCGACAGCAAAGCGCTGCGTGCCACCGAGCGGGGCGTAGGCCTGATCGCGGTCGTCGATGCCGAAGTGAAGAGCGCGGCCATGACCGGCGCCTGGGAGGCGCGCTTGCAAGCCATCGCCCGGGGTCAGGGCGACCTGCCCAAATTTCTGCAGCAAATATCGAGCTACGTGAGCGAGGTCGTGGGGCGCGTGCCGCGCTTCTTGCCGCCGCTCGCGGGCGACCCTGGCTCGGGCGGAAGCGAGCGCGCTTCCGCCGTGGCGGCGCGCTCGTCGACCCCGTCGGCGCGCTCATCGACGGTCGCATCGGCCGCGCAAGCGCAGCCGCCCTTGCTGCCTGGCACGGCTCTGGCTCCCGCTCCGCGAGCGGCCGCGCGCGCACCGGCCGCGGCCGCGCCGCGCGAGCTCGAGCGCTTGCTGCGTGAGCGCTTCGGCTTCGACTCGTTCCGCCCGCACCAGCAGGCCGTTTGTGAGGCGGCCGCCGCCGGCGAAGACGTGCTCCTGGTGATGCCCACCGGTGCCGGAAAATCGCTGTGCTATCAACTCCCCGGCCTCGCGCGCGGCGGTACCACGCTGGTCGTGAGCCCGCTGATCGCATTGATGGAAGACCAAGTGACGCGCTTGCAGTCGCTCGGCCTGCGCGCGGAAAGGATTCATTCTGGTCGGGATCGGCTCGAGTCACGCAGGGTGTGTGCGGATTACCTCGCGGGCGCGCTCGATTATTTGTTCATCGCGCCCGAGCGCCTGGGAGTGGCAGGCTTTGCTGAGCTGCTCGCGCGTCGACCGCTCGGGCTGATTGCCATCGACGAAGCGCATTGCATCTCGCAGTGGGGCCACGATTTTCGACCCGACTATCGCTTGCTCGGTCAGCGCTTGCCGCAATTTCGGCCCGCGCCGGTCGTGGCCCTGACCGCGACGGCCACGCCCATCGTGCAGCGCGACATCGCCGTACAGCTCGGTCTGGGCGAAGGAGCGCGGCTCTTCATTCATGGCTTTCGCCGGCACAACTTGGCGCTCGAAGCCCTGCCCGTGCCGCCCAAAGATCGCCCCGGTCGCGCGCTGCAGTGGCTGTCAGGGGCGGGGCGCTTGCCAGCCATCGTGTACGCGCCCACGCGCAAAGCTGCCGAAAGCGTGGCGGATGTGCTGTCCTCCGCGCATCGCGCACAGGCCTACCACGCGGGTCTTCCTGCCCAGCAGCGCGAGCGCGTTCAAGCTGACTTTCTTTCGGGCAGGCTCGAGGTCGTGGTCGCGACGGTTGCCTTTGGCATGGGCGTCGACAAGCCGGACATTCGCACGGTGCTGCACCTCGCGCTGCCGGGCAGCGTCGAGTCGTACTACCAAGAGATTGGCCGCGCGGGCCGCGACGGCAAGCCATCGCGCACCGTGCTCATGCATCATCCGGCCGATCGCAAGACGCACGATTTCTTCTTGCAGCGCGATTACCCCGACGTCGCCGTGCTCGAAAAGCTGTTCAAAGCGCTCAAGCCCGAGCCGGTGAACGCAGCTACCTTGCGTAAAAAAACGCGCATTGCCAAGCAAAGCTTCGACAAAGCGTTGGAGAAGCTCTGGGTCCACGGCGGCGTGACCGGCGTTGCCGAGGAGAAATTGGCGCGTGGACACGACCTTTGGCGTAGCGCCTATGCGGCACAACGCGCGCTGCGCACGGAGCAGCTCGAGCTCGTCGCGCGCTTCGCCGAAGGCCGAGAATGCCGCATGATCGCCCTGGTTCGCCATTTCGGCGACAGTGAAGATACCGGACAGCGCTGCGGCAGCTGCGACGTGTGCGCGCCCGAAGCTCGCATTGCTGCAAGCTCGCTCGGCCCTCTGCCCAAGCTCGCTGCCAAGGTCGCCAAACGCGGTCGCGCCCGCAAGCGCACTCGCAAAGCGTCGCGCACGAGTGGGGTGACCTTGCCCTCGTCTGGAGCGAGTGCAGGCCTGGTGGCAACCCTGCGCGCCTGGCGCTCGAGCGAAGCCAAGAAGAAGCACGTGCCCGCATTCCGGGTGTTGACCAACCGTGCGCTGCTGGCCATCGCCGAGGCGCGGCCAACGAACCTCGATGCTTTGCGCAGCCTGACCGGTGTCGGGAAAAAGGTCCTCGAGACGTACAGCGTGCAGCTCGTTCGACTCTGCCTACAGCGCTGATCTTCGAGCGTTGCCGGGGCTCACCACACGAGCGGCGAAGGTACGCGGGGCGAAATCCGCACTGAGCCGCGCCGCGCCTTGGCAGAGGGCGTTGGCGATCTCCTGCGCGTCGGTTAAGTTCCAACTTGCGGCGGCCGTTGCCGCTCGAGAATCTGTGCGACCTACGAACCCACTTCGTTAAGCAGCCAAGCAGCCAAGCAGCCAAGCAGCCAAACACGATCGATGCGGCCATGAGCCGTCGACTCTCGACTTTGACAGGTTGCGAGCTCGGCGCTGGCCGTGCTCATCGTGTGAAGCTTATTCACGAGCACGCTCGCCGTAATCGCGCGTGCGTGTGTCGAGACGTCAAAAGGAAACTAGATGCGATCTTACCGGATGAAAACGTGCCTTCGCGGAGCGAGCGCGCTTTCGTTGTTGGCGCTCACGAGCGCCGCACACGCCCAGAGCTTGGCGCTCGATCGTCTGGACCCCGCTCCGGCAGGCGACCGCATGTTCGGCGTGCCGTCGCCCTACGCGGCAGGTCATCTCACGCCGCACCTGATGCTGCTCGCGGACTACGCGCACAACCCGCTCAAGCTGCGCTCCGTTCCAGACGATACCGACCAGGGAGCGATCGTCTCGAATCAGCTATTTTTGCATTTGAACGCGGGGATCGCGCTTTGGGATCGCCTAAATCTCGACGTCAGCGTGCCGCTCGCCGTGCTGCAGAGCGGCGACGATCCGACGGCCGGCGGTGCCACCTTTTCGTCGCCGAATTCGGCGCAATTCGGCGATCTGCGCTTCGGCCTGCGCGCGCGCTTGCTGGGTGAATATCACGACCCGTTTCAACTGGCCGTCGGTGGGTATGTGTGGGTTCCCACGGGCGCCAATGATTCGTTCGTGAGCTCGGGTCACGTGCGAGGGTTGCCCCAGCTCATTCTCGGCGGTCGCATCCACGAGCGCGTGGTTTGGTCTGCGGCCGCTGGTCCGCAGTTCCAGGGTGAGAGCACGTTCGCGAACGTCGACCAGGGGACGATGTTCAAGTGGGGCGCGGGGCTCGGGTTTCTGCTGCTCGACAACCGTCACCTGCAAATCGGACCCGAGGCCTACGGTTCGGCCACCTTGCGTGACGTACAAAAGCACACCACCAACGCCGAGATCCTGCTCGACGTTCGCTACCGCATCGTCGATGACGTCGAGATCGCAGCGGGCGCGGGCCCCGGGTTGACTTCCGGTCTCGGAACACCCGACTTTCGTGGGCTGTTTTCGCTCGCCTACACCCCCGAGCAAAAGCCCGCGCCGGTGAGCGCGCCCGTGGCGCCGCCGCCGCCGCCGCCAGACACCGATCACGACGGGATCCTCGATGCGGAAGACGCTTGTCCCGACGTGAAGGGCATTGCCTCCGAAGACCCGAAGAAGAACGGCTGTCCGCCGCCGGTCGACACGGACGGCGATGGCATCTTCGATCCCGAAGATGCGTGCGTGGCGGTCAAGGGCGTACCGGACGAGGACCCCAAGAAGAATGGCTGCCCGGCGCCGGTCGACACGGACGGTGACGGCATCTTCGATCCCGAAGACGCTTGTCCCGCCGAGAAGGGCGCGCGCGACGCCGACCCCAGCAAGAACGGTTGCCCCAAGGCCGTGCGCGTCGTCGAAAACGAAATCGTGATCCTGGAGCAGGTGCAGTTCGACACCGCCAAGGCCACGATCAAGAGCGCCAGCAATCCGCTCTTGGATGAAGTGGCACAAGTACTGATGCAACACCCGGAAATGACGAAGATCGAAGTCCAAGGTCACACCGACAATCGTGGCTCGGCGGCCCTCAACAAGAAGCTCTCGCAAGCGCGCGCTGATTCCGTGCGCAAGGCGCTGATCCAGCGCGGCGTGGGCGCGGAGCGGCTCGTGACCAAAGGCTACGGGCCAGACAAGCCGGTCGACGAAAACAGCACGGAAGTGGGACGCCAAAAGAACCGCCGCGTGCAGTTCGTGATCCTCGAGAAGCAGCCGAAAGAAAGTCTCTGATTATGCGTATCTCTAGCTTATTTTCTGGTTGTCAGAGTCTCGGCCTTGCCGGCGCGTTGCTGCTCAACGCATGCATGTCTGGCTCCGCGCCGTCGGACGAGCCGGTCGGCAACGCGCGAGAAGCGCTGTTCACGAACGGCGGCTTCGAGCTAGGCCTTGGCGGTACGGGAGGCACTTCGGGCATCGCGCCGCCGTCGTGGACCGTCAACACCTACCTCAACCCGACCAACACGGGCATCACGGTGCAATCGCCGCAGACCCGCGCAGGGCTGAATCTGCAAGCGGGCGGCGATCCGTTGACCACGCAATTGAATGCGCCGAATCTATCGCTCTCGGACCCGGACTTGGGCCCGAGCGCATCGCTTCGCTATTGTCGCTACGGCAACCAGTGCGTTGTCGTCAATCATCAAAGCAACACTGCTGCTGGTCACGGCCGGAACGTCAATGGCTTGGTCCAGACCATGACCATTGGCGCGGGCGACGTCGATCCGAGCGACGGTCAGGTGCACATTCGTTTCGCGGTCGCGCCGGTGCTGCAGAACCCGGGTCATCCCCAAAATCAGCAGCCCTATTACTTCGTCCAAGTCACGAATACGACCAAGAACACGATTCTGTACAGTGATTTCAACCTGAGCGCGCAACCGGGCGTGCCGTGGAAGACGGTCAATGGTGGGGCCACGAACGAGATCGACTATGTCGACTGGTCGCTCGTGGATGTTGCGCCGGGTCCGTCGAAGCTCGCGCAAGGCGACGGCGTGAAGCTCGAGATCATCGCGGCCGGCTGCTCGCAGGGGGCCCACTTCGGAGAGGTCTATGTCGACGGTGTGGGCCCGACGGTCCCCGGCTTGTTCGTCAGCGGCGTCGGCCCCGCGCAGACGAACCCCGGGACCGTGGTCACTTATAACATGATGTACAAGAACGGCTCTGCTGTGGCGGAGACGGGGGTGGTGATCACTTTCCCGACTCCACCCAACACCACGTTTCAGTCCATCACACCGCCGGCGGGCGCTACCTGCACCTCCCCGCCCGCGGGCACGGCTGGGACGATCAGCTGTACTGTTGCCGGGTCGGTTGCCGCTGGCGCATCCGGTGCCTTCCAAGTCTCGGTCAATCTGTCCCCTACGGCGACGGGCACGCTCGTGTGTGGCTCGTACAGCATCCGCTCGACCCAAGAAACGACGCTCATTGGCTCCAAGATCGTGACCGGCATCGGTTGCACGGCGGACGCGAACTGTGCCAGCGGTCAGTGGTGCAATATCAGTGGCAATCAGTGCTCTGCCACGCTGGCCAATGGCAGCGGCGTTCCGAGCGATGCCCCGCACACTAGTCCAACTTTGAACGGCCTTTGTAACGCAGCGGCGGGCAGCCTGGTCTGTCAGAGCGCCGTCTGTGACACGGGCGACAACAAGTGCGGTTACGACGTCAACAGCGGCCCGTGCTCCGCCAGCAACGCTGCGACCGTGTGCCGCTCGGGCTCGTGTAGCGCGAATCTGAAGTGCCAGCCGGCCTCCGGCTGCAACGTAGACGCCGACTGCAGCAGCGGAAACTGGTGCAACGAGGCGCTTCACGCCTGCACCCCGACGCTCGCCAACAATACGCCGATCCCGAGCGATGCGCCGCATCTGAGTCCCGTACTGGACGGCGTGTGCACGGCCGCGGCCGGCGCGCTCGTTTGCCAAAGCGCCGCGTGCGACGCCGCCGACAACAAGTGCGGTTACGACATCGGTCATGGTCCTTGCACCAGTGCCAACGGCGCCGTCGTGTGCCGCTCGGGCGCGTGCGGAGCCGACGGCAAGTGTCGCTCCGCGAGCGGCTGCAATCTGGATGCGGACTGCGCGAGCGGTAAGTGGTGTGAGCAGAGCTCGCACACCTGCAAGGCCACGCTGCCGAACGGCAGCCCACTTCCTACGGACGCCCCGCATACCAATCCGACCCTCGACGGCAGTTGTTCGTCGCCCGCGGCAGCGCTGGTTTGCCAGAGCGCGGTCTGTGACAGCGCCGACAAGCTGTGCGGCTTCGCCGCCGGACACGGGCCGTGCACGGCGGCCAACGGCGCAGTCGTGTGTCGCTCGGGTAGCTGCAGCGCGAATGGTCTGTGCCAAACCGCGGACGGCTGCAACGTGGATGCCGATTGCGCCGCCGGCAAGTGGTGCAACGAGGCCATGGGCGCCTGCCTGCCGTTGCTCGGAAACGGCACTCCGCTACCCAGCGACGTCCCGCACCAGAGCCCGACCCTCGACGGAAGCTGCAGCGCAGCCGCGGCCGCCTTGGTGTGCGTGAGCGGCGTGTGCGACACACGCGACGACGAATGTGGCTTTGCCACCGGTGTCGGGCCGTGCAGCGCGAAAAACGCCGGCAGCGTCTGCCGCTCGGGGCGTTGCGCAAGCAGCGGGAGCGCCAAGGACACGTGTGTCGATTGTACCGAGGACGCGCATTGTTCGGGCGATACCCCGATCTGCAATCCTGGCACGGGCAATTGCGTCGAGTGCACGTCGTCCGAAGCGTGCAGCGGCAAAACGCCGGTCTGTGATCAGGAGCACTCGAGCTGCGTCAAGTGCAACGGCGATCGAGGCTCGTCCGCGAGCAACCCTTGCGAGAGCGAGGCAGCGCCGTTCTGCTTTCAGTCCGGAGCTCAGCAGGGCACTTGTGGAAAGTGCACTACGGACGACAATTGCACGGGTCATTCGGGTAGCGTCTGCGATCCGAGCAGCGGCCTGTGCAAGAGCGGTTGCCGGCTCGACAGCGACTGCCCGAGCAGCGACTGGTGCAACGACAGCCAGAGCACGTGCACGCCGAAGCTCACCAATGACGAGCCGCTTCCGAGCGACCCCAAGCGCGTCGCAACCTGCTCTGCACAGGTCGCGAGCAGTGTCTGCCAGTCCGGGGCGTGCGATCCGGTCGACGGCAAGTGCGGCCTATTGCCCGGAGACGGACCGTGTGACGACTCCGAGCAATGCCGCGTTGGTACTTGTAACTCGGACAGCAAGCTGTGTCAGAGCGGCTGCAGCAGTGACGCCGAGTGCGGAGCCTTCGAATACTGCGACGGCGGAGGCAAGTGCCTTCCGCAGCTGCCGGTGGGCGCCGAGTGCGACGCGAGCAATCAGTGCAAGACCCACGACTGCTCGGGCAAAGTGTGCAGCAGCTTCGTCGGTTCGGGCGCTGGTTTGGCCTGCGCCACACGCTCCGTCGGCGGCTCGGGTAAGGACTTTGGCGCCGGGCTAGTCGTGCTCTTGATTGGCGCTGTCGCCTCCGCTCGGCGCCGGCGCGGCGCACGCCCTACGCGCTCTGCCGCGTAGGGGAGAGCTTCGCCAAATCCCCAATCACGCCGAACAGCTCGCCCTGATCGAACGGCTTCCGCAAATGCTTTTGGAAGCCGGCCTCCAGTGCGCGGCGGCGATCTTCGGCGTGGGCATGGGCGGTCAGGGCGGCAGCCGGGATCGCGAACAGCGTGGGAACACTGCGCACGGCCCGGATGAAGGCGTATCCGTCTCGTCCGGGAAGTCCCACGTCGGACAAGATCACGTCGATCGGCTGTCGTTCGAGCACCTCGAGCGCGATTTCGGCGTTGTTGACGCTGGTGACCAAGATCCCCGAGTGTTCCAGAATGGCCGAGACGACTTCACGCGAGTCGAGGTCGTCCTCGACCAACAATAGTCGAAGGCCGCGCAAGCCAGGCGCGCGCTCGGTCGCGGCCTGGCGCTGAAAATCCGGAAGTGCATCGACCGCAGCCGTCTCGACCGAGTCGCTGACCGGCAGGCTGGCGGTGAACGTTGCCCCCTGTCCGGGCCCAGGACTGTCCACGCGCATCTCCCCGCCGTGCAGCTCGACCAAGTGCTTGCTGATCGAAAGACCCAGCCCGAGTCCGCCGTGGCTACGGCGAATCGAGCCGTCTTCCTGCATGAAACGCTGAAACAGGTGAGCCAAGAACTCACGCTTGATGCCGAGGCCGTTGTCGGACACCGCGATCTCGACGTGTGAGTCGACGCGCGCCAGGCGCACGCGTACGCGCCCGTCCTTGGGCGTGAATTTCACGGCGTTGCCGACCAAGTTCCAGACGATTTGCTGGACACGCCCCGAATCCGCCAGCAGCGTGCCGGCGTGCCGGTCGAGCTCTGCGCTGAGCTCGACGCCTTTGGCTCGGGCGGCGGGGCGTACGGCGTCGAGCGCCGCCTCGACTGCATCCGCCGGATTCATGGGACCGGGCTCGAGCCGCATTTTGCCCGAGATCATCCGCGAGACGTCCAGCAGATCATCGACCAAGCGCGCTTGCGTCATGGCGTTGCGCTCGACGGAAGCTAGCGCTTTCTCGCGCAGTTCCGGGGTTAGGGTGCCGGTCACCAGCATCCGCGACCAGCCCAGGATCGCGTTCAGCGGCGTGCGTAGCTCGTGCGAGACCGTGGCCAAAAACTCATCCTTCAGGCGCGCGGTGTGCAGCGCTTCTTCATGGAGCAGCTTCTGGTCGTGGATGTCGGTGCAGGTCCCCATCCAGCTGAGCACGTTGCCTGCCTCGTCGAGCAGGGCGACGGCCCGCACCAAGAACCATCGGTATTCACCGTCCGCCCGCCGCAATAGCGCTTCGACTTCGAGCGCAGTTTTACTGTTCAGCGCTTCGTTCCAGCCGGCGGACACCCGAGGCAGCGTGTCGGGATGGTGAACCGACTCCCAACCGGGGTCGCCAGGTTCGAGCGCAAGACCGGTGTACTCCTGCCAACGCTTGTTCCGAAACGTGATCTCTCCTCGGGGGGCGGAGATCCAACTCAGCTGCGGCATGGTTTCGACCAGGGACCGAAACTGCTCCTCGCTGGTCGAGGCGCGGCGTTGGGCTTCACGCTCGCGCTCGGCCAAACTCTCGTGGGCTCTCTCCAAGGCTAGGTGAGCTGCTTGCAGCTGCTGCCCTCGATCGAACGACAGGCGCGCAGCTTCGGCAAAGGTCACGGCTTTCGGTACCTGGGGCACGATCAACACGGCGGTCGCGACGGAGGCGGCGGCCGTCACCGCGCGCACGCCCGCGTCTGCCCAATACACGGGATGCCAGACGGTGATGATGTCGAAAAAATGCGTCAGCCCGCAGGAAAGGATGAACGTGCCGAACGCCAGATAGACCCAGGCAAACGGAATGTTACGGATCTGCCGGACCAGAATCAGGAGCGTGGTCGCGATCGCCGCGTAAGCGATGCCGATCAGCAGGTTGGCCGACACTTGGGTCCAGACCATCTGCGGCGACCATAAATAGCAGTGCCCGTGCGGCATGAAGCCACGGCCAAACACTCGCTCCAACCACTGCCACATCAGTCGAGGTTACGTGGCGTTCGGGCCTCGTGGAAGGGGCCAGGCGACGCCGCTCGATGTGACTTTCTTCACCACGGGTCGCCGCGCTGTCGGGCTGCAAAATGCCACGCGAATCAAGCGACGCCGGCAATCCGAAACATTGCGGATCTGACGAGTTGGCCCCGTGGTCCAGCGATCGCGGAGAGTTGGGCCTAGTGCCGCGCCAGCAAGGCGCTCAATAGCAGCAATGGGCGCTCGCCTTTCTCGTGAGCTTCCCCCCGGCAAGCGGGTGAGGCGCGTTCCAAATCACGGCAAGTGTTGGGACGCTGCTCGTAAATCGAGCACACGAATTGGCGTGTGGCCGGGTCGATCACGAGCGCAACACAGTGCCCTTCGTGCATGTTCATGTAACAACGGTTGCCGTCGAAGTGCGTCAGGTCATCGACCGCTGCGCCGAGCCGCGCGTGGTCCGCGCCGTGCACGCGTACGTAGCTTGCGAGCTGGGAGAAACAGCACGCACCGCAAGCAAGGCAGCTGGGCGCGCCATCAGGCATCAGGCATCAGGTGTTTTCGGCGCGAATCGCGCGGAACGCAAGCTCCCTCCCGGGATCGACTGACTGCTACGCGCGCGCCCCTCGAAAGTCGGCGTGGGTGTCGCGATCGAGCTCATTCGGATCGACGGCGTCGTCGTCGGCTTCCTCCGTGTATGCGAGGTTCTCTATCTCGGGCGCGAGATCGGAGGCGCTGGCGCTGTGCTCCGATTGCGTGGCCTGCAGCAACCACGCAACGCCCAGGTCGTCGGCGCTCGGTGCCTCCTCATCGTCCGGGCTCATTGGCGGTGGCACGTGATCGTTTGGGCGAGCGGTCAGCGGGCGTCCAGCGGCGGATTGCCCATCGAAGATGCCGCTGAGGTTCATGGCTAGGTCCAACGGATCGGGCGCCGGGTCGCGCGTGGTCTGCCCGCGCAGCGTCTGCCAATCGGGCGCAGTCGGTGGGCGTGCGTCCGCCATCGGCGCCGCGCCGAGTGCGCTCCTCTCGAGCGCGTGGTTTGCGAGGGGCGGGACGGAGCGTTGTTGCACGCCACGTCGCCTGACACCGTAGGTCAAACCGGCCAACGCCGTGGCCGCTAGGATCAGCGTGAAGGTACGAGTTTTGTTGGACACTCGCCGTTGTAGAGCACGTGCGATGCCAAGCTCGTGTCTGGCCGGCGGCGCCAGGTTCGTGCGGAAAAAACCGGTGTTCTCTCGCGGGAACCCCGAGCAAGCTCACGCCGCGCTCTGCCTCGGCGTGGCGACTTGCCACGAGCTGCTTTGCGCTCGCGCTGAGCGCGCCAGAGCCCCCCCGCGCTATCCGCGAACGGACAATCCGCTTGCAGACTTTGGCTGGCAACGGATCCCGCGGCGCCGCCATGCGTGCGACCTGGTGACGCATTTGCGGGCGTGCTACCTCGACCTAGGTTCTAATGGTGTTGCGTTTGGGTGCTCGGTTTTCGTTGTGTGCTTGGCTGCTCGTCTCGAGCGCCTTCGGCTGCAGTGACCCGGAATCTAAGGCGAGCACACCTGCCGCACGGAGCCCGACGCCCGGCTGTCGCGCGCCGGCCGGGGTGTCCGATTCGCCGCGCACGATCGGCGAGACCGTGACTTTGATCAACGCCCTGCCCAAGCCGCTGAGCTTGCCCTGCTTCTTGGAGTCGCTGGCACGGCCGCTACAAATCCACGCAACTTACAGCGTGCTCAGCGCGCAGCCTGCGCAGGGGACGCGCAGCCCGCGCATCTTCTTGTTCCAAGACCCGACCTTGATGTCGATCGTGCCGGCGGGCGACGGAGCGCCGCTGCTCGAGTTCGGCGAACAGCGGCCGGGGTTTCGCTCGCTCAAGGCAGAAATCGTGTTCCCAGTCGCGGCGCAGCTCGACCCGAGCGCGGCCTTCGACAAGCTGATGTTCAATGCCCAACTCAGCACCTGCGGTGGCTGCCACGCGGAAGAACAGCAAGAGTCGGAAATCTCCGGGGTGCGCCGCTTCGTTTCGCGCGCCCTGCGCCCACTGCCGCGCGATCGGGTGAGCACCGATTCGCTCCGACACGAGCTCGAGATCTGCGACCCCGGATTGGAGCCCCAGCGCTGCGCCATGCTCGATGGCCTGTTCGGCTGGGGTTTGGTGACTGACCGAGACTTCCCCGTCGAGATGCCCACTTTCGTCGGGCAATAGCCAGGATGGGGCCTCGCGGCTCGCGCTAGCTCAGTGTCGCGGCGTGTGGTCGATCAGGCACAAAGTCGGGCTCTCGAGCTGCCACTTGCTGCCGCCTGTGGCGGCCTTCTGCAAGCGGCCCCGGGCGATCACGGCTTGACCATCCGCGGGCACGCTGCAGCACAGCGCCGAGTCGTCTCCCGAGCAGGTGAGTCCACGCAGCGGAAGCGAGCCGGTGGGTTCTCCCACCAGCACGAGCTGCATCTCCAGCGTATGGCAACAGGCGCCCGGTGCGCACGCGCCGGAGCCTGTCTTCTTGAGCAACGACAGACCGAGCGTGCCGCTCACCTCGACCTCCTTGCCCAGTACGGCGTCGCCTTCGCTGACCACGTCGACCCAGGGTCGCTCTAGGGCATGCGCCTCGCAAATCGGGATCTCTTTCGCCTCCGGCGAACAGCCTTTTTGGATCTTGCAGTTCGGCTGCCAGTCCTTCTTCTCCCGTGGTAGTCGTGGCGGCCGAGCGTCGTTGACGCGCGCTGCGCTGGGCTCGGGGTCGGCCAGCATGTCGCTCGTCTTGGGTAGTGCGAAGGCCGGATGTTCCTTGACCGTGGCCGTCGGGCGAGGCGCATCCGCGGCGCCGCTCGATTCGCAGCCGACGCACAGCACGAAAGCGGCGCCCAGCGGCGCAAGCGTTGCAAAGCTCCGCGGGTGCGGCGGGGCGAATAGCGCAGGTAACTTCATCATCTCCGAAAATAGTCGCCTGATTTCGCGCTGCAAGCAGTTTGCGTTGCCCGCCCGCAACGACGGGGTAAGGGTCAGCAACGAAGCCCCATGCCGCTGACCACGTTCCACCCCGCAATCAAAGGTTGGTTCGGCGATCGGCTGGGCGAGCCGACCGCGCCGCAACGGGAAGGCTGGCCCGCGATTCGCGCCGGCAAACACACGCTGATCGCTGCGCCGACCGGCTCGGGCAAGACCTTGGCCGCGTTCCTTTCCGTGCTGGACCAGCTGCTCTCACGCGGTTCCGAGCTCGAAGCCTGTACGCACGTGTTGTACATCTCGCCGCTCAAAGCGCTTGCTAGCGACATTCAGAAGAATCTGGAAGGCCCGCTAGCGGAGATTCGCGCGCTGGACCCGAGCTTGCCGGAGCTGCGCGTTTCGGTGCGCACTGGCGACACTTCGGCGAAACATCGCGCCGCGATGAGCAAGCGCCCGCCGCACATCTTGGTCACCACGCCGGAATCGGTCTACATCTTGCTCACCAGCGAGGGCGGGCGAAAGATGCTGGGCTCGGTGCGCACGGTGATCGTGGACGAAATCCACGCCTTGGCCCGCGACAAACGCGGCTCGCACTTGGCGCTCTCGCTCGAGCGTCTGGAGGCGCTCACCGGCAAGCAACTGCAACGCATCGGACTATCCGCCACGCAGAAACCACTGGCTGAGGTCGCGCGTTTCTTGGTTGGCGTCGATCGCGAATGCGTCCTGGTCGACGCCGGTCACTTGCGGCAGCTCGATCTCGGTATCGAGCTGCCGCCCTCGCCGTTGAGCGCGGTCTGCTCGCACGAGGTGTGGGAAGAGATCTACCAGCGCATGGCCACGTTGGTGCGTGAACATCGCACCACCTTGCTGTTCGTCAATACGCGCAAAATGGCCGAACGCGTCGCGGCTCGCTTGGGCCATCTGCTCGGTGACGATTGCGTCGCCTGCCATCACGGAAGCCTGGCTGCGCCGCGCCGTCACGACGCCGAGCAACGGCTGAAGGCTGGCCAGCTCAAGGTGCTGGTCGCCACCGCCTCGCTCGAGCTCGGGATCGACATCGGGGATGTCGATCTGGTGATCCAGCTCGGCGCATCGCGCTCGATTGCCACGCTCTTGCAGCGCGTTGGACGCGCCGGTCACGGGCTGGCGCGCACGCCCAAAGGCCGGGTTTTCCCGCTCACTTTGGACGAGCTCGTGGAGGCGGCGGCGCTCGTGCGCAGCATACGCAGGGGCCTGCTCGATCGCACGCCGCAGCCGGGCCGACCGCTCGATATCTTGGCACAACAAGTCGTCGCCGCCTGCGTGGCCGAGACCTGGGACGAAGAGGCGTTGTTCCAGACGCTGCGTCGCGCGTGGCCGTACCGCGACTTGGCGCGCGCCGAATTCGACCAGGTCGTGAAGCTCCACCTCGACGGGCGCTGGGCGCTCTTGCATCGGGACGGCGTGGGGCAGCGCCTGCGCGCAACGCGGCGTGCGCGCCTGACGGCAGTCACCTCGGGAGGCGCCATCGCCGATAACGCGGACTACCAAGTCATTCTGGATCCCGAGGGCACGTTGGTCGGTACCCTGAACGAAGATTTCGCGATCGAATCGAACGGCGGTGATGTCTTCCAACTCGGCACCGCTTCCTGGCGCATCTTGCGCGTGAGTGGCGGCGTGGTGCGCGTCGCGGACGCTCAGGGCTCACCGCCCACGATCCCGTTTTGGCTCGGTGAGGCGCCCGCGCGCACGGCTGAATTGAGCGCTGAAATTTCCGACCTGCGCGAGCAAGCAGCCGGTGATTTTGCGCTGATTGCAGCTGAAATTGGCGACCCGGCCGCACGCCAGATCACCGACTATGCGAGCGCGGGCGCGAGCGTGCTGGGTGCGGTGCCCACGCAGCGGCGCGTGATTTTGGAGCGCTTCTTCGACGAGAGTGGCGGCATGCAGCTGGTGATTCATGCGCCGTTCGGCGGGCGCATCAACCGCGCTTGGGGGCTCGCGCTCCGGAAGCGTTTCTGTCGCGGCTTCGGCTTCGAGTTGCAGGCGGCAGCCAACGAGGAAGCCATCGTGCTCTCGCTCGGACCTCAGCACAGCTTTCCACTAGAGGAGGTCTTCGACTACCTGCACCCGGAGACCGCGGAAGCTCTCTTGGTCCAGGCGCTCTTGCCGGCGCCCATGTTCAAGACACGCTGGCGCTGGAACGTGTCGCGCGCCTTGCTCGTCGAGCGCATGCGCGGTGGCAAGCGCACGCCACCACCGCTCGTGCGCATGCGCGCAGACGATCTGCTCGCTGCCAGCTTCCCTGCCGCGGTCGCTTGCGGTGAAACGCTGCCCGCGGGCGACATCGAAGTGCCCATGGAGCACCCGCTGGTGCGACAAACGGTCGGCGATTGCTTGAGCGAGGCCATGGATAGCGACGGCTTTCTGGCCGTTCTACGCGGCCTACGCGATGGCAGCATCGAGCGCCTCGCGCTGGACTCGCCCGAGCCATCACCGTTTGCACACGGCATTTTGGCGGCCCAACCCTATTCCTTCTTGGACGACGCGCCGCTCGAGGAACGCCGCACGCAAGCCGTGCTCACGCGCCGCACGCTGGACGTGAAGTCTGCCGACGAGCTCGGCGCTCTCGACCCAGATGCCATTCGTCGCGTCCGCGAAGAGGCCTGGCCTAGCGCGAGCTCGGCCGAGGAAGTGCACGAGGCCTTGCTGTGGATGGGCTATCTGACCCGCGCAGAGGCCGCGCCCTGGGCCGATTGGATCGAAGCGCTCGCGCAGGCTGGCCGCGTGTTGCTCGAAGGCGAGCGCTATTTCGCGTACGAGGCCTCGCGCAATCCGAAGGAGATCTTGCGCGGTCGCCTGGAGGCGCTCGGACCCATCGTCAGTGACGATCCGCTGTTGCTCGAGCTGGAAGGGGAGGGCTTCGTGCTACGCGGGCGCTTCGAGGGGCGCCCCGGCTGGTGCAGTCGGCGGCTGCTCGCTCGCATTCATCGCTACACTTTGGAGGGGCTGCGAAAGGAGATCGAGCCCGTCACGCCCAGCGAATTTTTGCGCTTTTTGGCCAGCTGGCAGCACGTGCACGCAGAGCACAAGCTCGACGGTCCGCACGGCGTGCTGACCGTGATTCGCCAATTGGCGGCGTTCGAGGTGCCGGCGTTGGCTTGGGAAGCCAGCGTTTTGCCGGCGCGCGTGCGCGGCTACAAGCGCGAATGGCTGGACCAGCTCACGCTTTCGGGTGAGGTAGTTTGGGGACGGCTCTGGGGCAGCGCCGCAGCGCCCATTCGCAGCACGCCCGTGTGTCTCGTGCCTCGAGATGATCTGGACGCTTGGCTCGGCCTGGCGAGTGTGCCGCCGCTCGCGGAGCTGGGGCACGCGGCGGGCCTGCTGCAGGGCGTCCTCAGCGCTCGCGGCGCGATGTTCGCTCAGGGGCTGGGGCGCGACTCTGGCTTGCATCCGGACGAGCTCGATGAGGGCCTCGCGGAATTGATTGCGCGCGGCCTCGTGACTTGTGATTCGTTCAGCGGCTTGCGCTCGCTGCTGCTCAGCGTGTCGAAGCGGCGCTCAGTGGCCAAAATGGCTGGTCGCTGGAGCCTGCTGCGCCATGACGGCCTGCAGGCGCCGTCGGCGGAGTTCGTCGCACGTCAGCTTTTGCAGCGCACGGGCGTGATTTTTCGCAAAACCGTGGCGCGCGAGAAGCAGCCGCTGCCCTGGCGCGATTTGCTGCGAGTACTGCGCACGTTGGAAGCGCGCGGCGAGATCCGTGGCGGCCGCTTCGTGGCTGGCTTCGACGGGGAACAGTATGCCTTGCCCGAAGCCGTGCCGGTCTTGCGCGCCGTCCGCCGCCGTGGTCCCTCCGAGCCCATGCACGCGTCGGCCGCCGATCCGCTCAATTACCGCGGCATCCTCACCCCCGACGAACGCGTCTCGCCACTGTCGCGACAGAAGGTATTGGTTGCCTAGAGGCGGCGAAGCTCGAGACACGCCCAGCAACGCCCTCAGGGCGTCGTACCCAAAAATTCATTCACAGCGCTCGCGAACAGGGCAGGCGCGGACAGCATAGCTATGTGTTGTTGCCCTTCGAGCTCCGCGAGAGTGGCATTGGGCAGGCGGGCGGCGATGGTCTCGGCAGCGGTCCGCATGCGGGGTGGACTCGCGCCACCGAGCAACATCAGGGTTCGAATTCGAACTCGATGAAGCTCGGCGAGATCGCTCGAAAACCCGCGTTGCACGCGCGAGTCGTAGGGCACGGTATGGGCGAGCCCCTGCACCAGGGGCTGCCACACGGGGCCGGCCTTCAGAGCCAGGATCTCGGCTTCGGAGTTGCGCGGCCCTTCACGAAGGAAGGTCTCGACGGCGGCTTCGGGTCGAGCGGACGCCAGCAACCCTTCCAGTCGCTCTGGCAAATCATGCGCAATGCGATCTCGTGCGTCGAAGAACACCGGCGGCTCGTACACGATCAAGCGCTGCAAATTCGCCGGCGTTTGCTGGGCCGCCTGCAGCGCCAAGATCGCCCCCGACGAATGTCCCAACAGATCGACGGTGCCTGCGAGAGACCCGAGCACCGCCAACACGTCTTCGATCTCTCGCTCGGGTGCATACGCCGGGCCATTGCCACTCTTGCCGCGGCCGCGCCGGTCGACCACGACGACGCAGCGCTGGGACGAGATCAGCGGCATGACTTTGAGCCATCGTTCGCTGGGGAACAGGGCGCCCGACACGAGCACCAGTGGGCGCCCCGACCCGTAGCGCTGAGTGCTGATCGGCGTGCCGTCAGCGGATGTGACCGTAAGCTCTGCCATTTTCATGATTTTGCAGGCTTCGGGTGGCCAGGGCGACACAATTCGCCGCTGCCGCCCGTTCCCCGGTGGCTCGCCCGAACGAACGGCTGTAAACTCCGTACACGCCGCGGCGAAGGGCGCCGCGAGATGGAGGCCGTCATGAACCGATGGGTGATCGTGGTTGCGGTAACTGCATCGTCATTTGGCTTCGGCTGTCAAGACGAGGTGCGCTGCGAACGAGAGCGCATGGACCTGAACAAAGCCTGGGCGGAGCTGCGCACGGCAGCCACACATCATAAGTTGGAGGGTGCGGACGTATCGATTTGGGCGGTCATCGAGAAGAAGGCAGAAACGCTCGAGAGCTCGTTCATGACTCGGCAAGTGACTTGGAACAGCGCCAAAAAAGCCAGCGACGAGATCGCCTCCAAGCTGCCGGTCCTGGAGACCAACGAGGGAGTCCGGCTGGCCAGCTTCAAGGTCTCGGCTGAGACCGCCATCAAACAACAGAGTAGTTTCGAGAAAGAGTGCCGCTGAAGCAACGCGTCCGGCGCTAAGATGCGCCCGACCGATGGCGAGTCCCCAGAAGCCCGCGCGGCCCTTGTTGGAACGCCTCGGAGGTCGCTTTCTCGAATCGGGAAAGTTTGCGCCCGCACAGGCGGAGGACCCGATTCACGTGCTCAACCCCGTGGAGCGAGCGGGGCTTTTGCGGGTGACTCGCGGCGCCGTGCTGCGCGCTGCAGTGGCCGGCGCGATCAACGCCGCGGCGACTGGCTTTGGTGCACTATTCGCGGCGCACGTGTTGGGGCACGAGCCGGCACACGCGACGTTCTTGCAGCACGTTTCCTATTGGGGGTTATTCGGAGTCTTGGCGCTGATCGCCGCGGTGCTGGAGATCGCTTACTTGTATTGGGACGGCCTGCGCGCCGTGCGCGAGCTGTCGCTGGTGGCAGGCCTGAAGCTGGACGCGCTGGAGAATCTGGACGTGCGCTACGCGCTCGCGCGCGCCGCTTTCGAGTTGCCCAATCCGCCCGATCTGAGCTTCGGCGTAAACCCACACCGCGAGGCCAGCAAGCTCACTTTGGCGACTGCGTCTTTGGTATACAAACTCAAGATCTCCGTCACCAATTTCGTGTTCAAGGCGCTCGTGGAGCGAGCCGTCGGCCGCTTGGCAACGCGCTCGGTGTTGGCGTTTACGGCGATTCCGATCAATGCCGTCTGGAACGCGGCGGTGTGTTGGTTCGTACTGCGTGAGGCGCGCATTCGCGTGATGGGACCTTCGGCAGCCAGTGAGATGCTGGATCTGATCTTCGCCTCTGAGCCCGCGCCCTCGCCTGAGCTGCTCACCGCGTTGCACCGCGCGCTGGGCGCCGCGGTGGTGCGCACGAGCGAGTTGCACCCCAACCATATCTCGTTGATGCGCGAGCTGCGCCAGCGCTTCGGTCAGCCGCCTCCCGGCGTCGAGGTCGACGACACGCGCGCTTTCTTGCGATCACTCGCGCTGCTCGGGCAGGGGGAGCGGCGTACCGCCTTGCGCGTCCTGACCGTGGCCGCGATCCTCGACGGGCGCTTGGTCAAGCGTGAACGTCGCTTGCTGCGCGAAGCCTACGAGGCGGCCGCGATTACACCCGCGCTCGAGCACGTGGAGCTGTTGCGAAAGGCGTTCGTCAGCGGCGACCCGATCTTGGGTCCCGAGCTGTTGGCTTCTGCCAACTGAGCGCTACTCGACGGGTTTTTCGCTCGAATCATCGGGGGCGGGTGTCGACTCCAAGCGCGCGCCATCGACGCTCGTCTCGAGCCGCTGCTTGTGCAAGGCCTCTTGGGCGCGTTCGGTCTTGGTGCGACCGTGCAAGCGGCGATTGGTTTCGGCTTGCTTGACGCGCTCGGCCTTCGCTTTCCGCTTCTTGAACTTGTTCAGATTGACGACGTTGCTCATCTGGGCTCCTCCGTGTCCATTGCCAAGTAGCGCAGCACGAGATCCGTAAGCTCTTCGACCAGCGTTTCGGAGTCGAGCCCGGGTGGTCGCTCGACCACGCAAGCCAGCATGCTCGCGCGTACGGCTTGATAGACGACGAACGCCGCGGCGTCCAAATTCGTGCGCCGGATGCGCAGGTTTGCGAGCGTCAAAAAATTGCGGACCACGGCGATGATGCGCATATCGAAGGCTTGCACGCGCTCGGTAGGCGTGACGCGCAGCCCCTCCACCACGAACAAGCGGTGCAGGGTCGGGGCTCTGCTGTGCAACTCGAGCAAGCCCTCGATGACCGCGCGCGCGACTTCGCGATCGCTGCCGTATGCGCCGCGGGCCAAGACGCGGTTCATCATTTCGGTGGCGCGCTCGAACTCGCGATCTTGGAGCGCGTCCAAAATGGCGTCGCGATTGGCGAAGTATTGATAGAGCGTGCCCACGCTCACGCCTGCGACTTCGGCGATGCGTGAGGTGGTCGCAGCGTCCGAGCCGTCCTGTTCCAAAACACGAATCGCGGCCTCCAAAATGGCGGCCACGGTGACCTTGGAGCGCTGCTGTTTCGGCCCCTTTCGTGCTGCATTGCTCTCGTAGCGCTTGCTCATGGTGAAACCTGAAAGTGAAGCGAATGGCGCAAGGAGCGCGAGCATCCCATGATCGACTTCAGCCAGCGCCTCAGCACCGGGTCGTGAAGCTAACACGGGGAAGTCATCATGCTGCTACGATTCAATGCCGATCGCCGCACTCTGTTCTGGGCTCTGATCTTGTTCCCGGCCTTGCCTGCGTTGTCGTATACCAGGCCGGAGCTGGCGCCTTGGTTGCTGCCGCTGTCGCTCTATCTCGCGTACTGCTCGGGCGTACTTTCGCACAATCACAACCACGCGCCTGTGTTCCGTGGGAGGCGTCTGAACTCGCTGTATTCGGCGTGGTTGTCGTTTTTTTACGGTTGCCCGCTGTTCGTTTGGGTCCCGACCCACAATCAGAATCATCACCGCTATTTGGACGGCCCTGGTGATGCCACACGTACCTCAGAGCATGCCCCAGCGGACTCCTTGTGGGCGGCGCTCAGCTACCCGACGCGCTCGGCCATCGCGCAAAGTCCGGCAATCTGGCGCTATGCGCGAGAAGCACGCCTGCGCCATCCGGCGCGCTTTCGCCAGATCATTTGGGAAACCGCGACGGTGGTGATCGGTCACTCCGCGGCCGCGCTGCTCGCGCTTTCGCTGTACGGCCTGCGACGTGGCGCCGTGCTGTACGCGTGCGCGCTCGGGATCCCCGCGCTGTACGCGGCGTGGTCGATGATGTTCACCAACTACCTGCAGCACGTCGGTTGCGACCACGCGTCAGCCGACGACCATTCGCGCAATTTCGTCAGTCGTTGGATGAACTGGCTGGTGTTCGATGCCGGCCTTCACACCGTGCACCACGAGCACGCCGGCACGCACTGGAGCGCCTACTCAGCGCTGCACGCCGCTCGCGCGGCGCGCATCTCACCGGCGCTGATCGAAGGCACGCTTTTCGGTTTCTGCCTGAGACGGTATGTGCGTGTGCGTTTCAGCTCGCGCGCGGCGGGCGACTACCGAGCAGGCCCTGTGCTCAGTCCGCCGCGCTAGGCCGGCCCGGACTCCGCTGCAGCAGATCGGCAAATACGAAGCCGTCGCGCTCGACCACCTCACCGCTTTCAATCGCCAGCGGTCTCGGAAACATCGGGCCGTCGTAGGCGAAGGTATGAAATTCGCCGTTTTCGCCGCAGGCATCGACGCCGGCTGGGAGCTCTGCCAGCAGGGACTGATCGAACTCCCGGCCGACGAAGCGTGCCGGCAATTGCTTGGGATCGACGCAGGTGAGGCGCGCGCGCAGCCCGCTGCGGATCATCTCCTGTGCCAGAGCCTGGGTGGGAATGCCCCAAATCGGAAAGACCGGTTCGATGCCCGTGCCGGCCAACTTTTCGATGCGGTAGCTGCGGATGTCCTGCAAGAACAAATCGCCGAAGGCCATCACGGTGACGCCGTCGGCGAGTGCACGTGCGATGGCAGCGGTCATGGCCGCTTCGTACTGCTCGTTGGAGCATGGCTGTGGGATGCCCACTGCGTGCAGCGGCAAGCCCAGCGCATCGGCCTGGGCTCGCAGCAGCTCGGAGCGAACTGCGTGCATGGCTACGCGGTCCGCGGACTCGTTCACGGTCGTGAGCAGGCCGACGACCTCGAACTTTCGGCTTTGACGTAAGACGTGCAGCGCCCAGGCGCTGTCTTTCCCGCTGCTCCAGGAGAGGAGCGTCCGTGCCGGCATGCGCGCGACCTTAGCCGTTCGTCGCTAGCGTGGCGAACCGGTCACAACGAATGCCTGCGCGCGCGCAGTGAGACCGATTGCGACAGGCCGAGCCCACGCGGGCCGCTCGATAAATGCCGATAAATCGCAGCTTTTGACTTGGCAGCCATATTGCATTGGTTCGCCCCTGAAACGGCGCGCAAGCGCCCCGCCAAGGGAGCAACACCATGTTTACCATTCTGCTGATCGTTTTGATTCTGGCCCTCATCGGCGGTGGCCTGGGGCATTCACGCTACGGCTTTGCCGGTTGGTCGCCCGCGGGCATCTTGGTCGTGATTCTGTTGTTCATGTTGTTCACTGGCCATCGGGTCTGACCGACGCGCCCGCCGCGGGCATACGTTCGTCGAGCGGCTTTTGCCCATCGCGGTCGTCTTCCGCTGGGTGCCACTCTCCACCGTGGCCCTCCAGCGACTCGACGTCTTGGGAGAATTGCGCCTCGAGCTGTGCCCGCGCCGCTTTGTTCAGCGACAAGCGCCTGGCCTCGTCTCCGAACACCGGCAGGAGCTCTTCCAGACTCTGCACGTTGTGCACTCGAAAGCGATCGGCGCGTTCGCGCGCTTCGTACGGAGCCACGCCCAGGTGCTCCAACGCTCGTCGTCCGAGGCGCAGCGCCGACTCGAAGGTTTCGCGTTCGATGTGTCGGATCTTGGACTGACGCAGCTTGATGTAGTGCCCGACGTTTCGAGCGCGTGCGATGATACGCAGGTGGGGGAAGTGCTCTTGCGCGACCTCCGCCAACTTGATGCTCGCGTTCACGTCGTCCAGCGCAATGACCAGCAATTTAGCGTGCGCCGCGCCGGCGGAATGCAGCAAATCGAGCCGGGTCGCGTCGCCATAGAAGATACGAAAGCCGAATTTTCGTAAGATTTCGATTTGCTCCGGATCATGGTCGAGCACCGTGGCGCGCGTGCCGCTGGCAAATAGCAAACGGCCCACGATTTGACCGAAGCGACCGAAGCCAGCGATGATCACGGGCGCGTGGTGATGCTCGATCACGTCATCCGGGCGCTCTTCTTGTGAGCCGCGGCTACTGAACGCGTCGCTCGCGATCAACAGCAGTGGCGTGAGCGCCATGGATAGCGCCACGACCAACGTCAGCATCTCGTCCCATTTGCCGGGCAAAAGCCGCGCGCGGCTGGCCACGCCGAAGACGACGAAGCCGAACTCACTGCCTTGCGCCAAAAGCGCAGCGAATAGCCAGCGCTGCGTCCTCGGCACGCCCAGGCGTGGTGCGATCGCGGCAAGCCCTCCGGCCTTGAGTAGCGTCAAGCCGCCGACCAAGCCCGAAATCAGGAGCGGGTGCTGCGAGAGCAGGCCGAAGTTGATGGACATGCCGACCGCGATGAAAAATAGCCCCATCAGCAGGCCCTTGAAGGGTTCGATGTCGGTCTCGAGCGCGTGCCGATATTCCGAGCCCGCGAGCACGACGCCCGCCAAGAACGCGCCCAGCGCCATCGACACGCCGACCGCGTTCATCAGCTCCGAGATGGCCACGACCAAGAGCAGTGAAAAGCCCGTGAACACCTCGCGTAGACCCGTGCGAGCCATGATGCGCATCAGCGGCCGAGTCAGGTATCGGCCGGTGATGATTACGAAAGCGATGGCTGCCAGCACCTTCAACGCGGACAGGAGTCCGCCGTCGGTCCTGCCGCCTGCCAACAGCGGCACCAGCGCAACCAGCGGAATGGCCGCGATGTCCTGGAACAAGAGCACCGAGAAACCGGCGCGGCCGAGGGGTGCGTTGAGCAGGTTCCGCTCACGCATGGTTTGCACGGCGATCGCCGTGGAGGACAACGAGAGCGCGAGCCCCGCGACGAGCGCCGCTTGCCAAGGCAGGGCCAGCGCCCACGCCCCCAAAGCCAAGAGCGCTCCACACACGGTGAGCTGCAACGCCCCGCCGCCGAACACCGGTCCGCGCAAACCCCACAGCCGCTTCGGGTCGAGCTCGAGGCCAATCATGAATAGCATCAGCACCACGCCGAACTCCGCAAAGTGCAAAATCGACTCGACGTCGCGCACGAGGCGTAGGCAATACGGGCCGATCACACAGCCAGCGACCAGATAACCGAGCACCGAGCCCAGCTTGAAGCGCGCCGCGAGTGGCACGAACAGCACTGCTGCTGCCAGATACACCATCGTATCGAAGAGCAGACCGTGGTCGCTCATGCGTCGGCTCCTATGCGGCTCACCGTGCCAGCCGGGTCCCGCACGAGGAAAGCGTTCAAGCGCGCACGGTATTCGAGCCCGTGCTGATGCAGTTGCTCGTCCGTTGCGTGATGCGAGCCGTGCAAAATCAAAGGTGGCTGCCAGGCCATGCCGCAGAAGGACGCGGTCTGCTGCACGGGCGGCACGAACTTCTCGAAAGAATGACCATGCATCCCGCCCTCGCTGTAGGCGTCCGTGTCGCCTCCGGTGGTCGGTACCCACAAACAAGGCTTGCCACGCAGCGCATCGCCACCTTTGCCGTAGGCCCAGCCCCGCGCCAGTACTTTCGCGAACCACAAGGTCATCAGCGGTGGCGGGCAGTACCAATAAATCGGGTGCTGCCAGACGATCAGCTCCGCTTCGCGGAGGACGGCCTGTTCCGCGTCGACGTCGATCGAAAAATCCGGATAGCGCTCGTACAGTGAGCGAACTTTAACCCCATCCAAACTGCTCACGGCGCCCAGCAGCGAGCGGCCGGCGCGCGAGCGATTCGGATAAGGATGCGCGTAAACGATAGCAATGCGAGCCATGGCGAGCCTGACGATACACGTGCGCGTCCCGCTTGGCGCCCGCGGCTCTTTGGCAAGCGCAAAGCAGCGCTGGCCGTGACGAAGCACACGATGTTTCCTGCTCGAAACACGTCCGTCCCGCCATCGGCCATCGGCCATCGGCCATCGGCCATCGGGAGGGCGGGACCGAGCCGAGGTTCGATCGGATATCGTGATACGCGGCGGTCGCCCGTCGATGAACGCGACGTGGCTGCCCCCGTAGTTCGTGTGGCGACTGAGGGGAGTCAGCGTTTCCCGCGAGGCAGCCGCGCTCCGGAGGCGCTCGCCGACGAAAAGGATACTTTGCGAACACAGTATCTTTTGAGCGCCGCGAGGTGATCATCGTCGGACCAGCGCGGACCCAGTCCACCCAGGTCCGCGTGTCCGCACAAGACCCATGGAAAAACGCGGTCCGGTCGCGTTTGCCGAGCTGACCGTCTATAACGGGAGCGGTGTGTGGATGAGGGTGAACCGATCTTGAGCTGGCGCCTTGCCGCTTGCGGCCTGCTCGCAGGAGCATTCTGTTTCGCCCCGCGTGCGCTCGCTCAGTCTGTCTCGATCGACGATGACTCGGCCGCGCGAGCCAAGCCGCCCGCGCCTGCAGCTACAGCCGCGCCCGTTCCTGCACCTGCGCCGGAACCGCTGAGCCCTCCGCGCGCCATCTCCACGCAGGTCAGCTACCCTCCGCAGGTTCAGAGTGAACAGGAGGTCGTGCTCGAGCTCACGATTGCCAAAGATGGCAGCGTGACACAAGCGCTCGTGATCAGCGGCGAGCCCGCAGTTGCAGAGGTCGTGCTAGCGGCCAGCAAGAGCTGGCGGTTCGAGCCCGCTACCCGCGGCGCCCGAGCCATTGCGGCCAAGATCCGCTTCGCCGTGCGCTTCGTGCCCCCGCGTGAGGAAGCCACGCCCGAGCCGACGAAAGCTCCCGACGCCCCGAGCGCATCGCCCAAAGCAGCCGTCGAACCGGCGCTGCAAGAGATCTTGGTCATCGGGCAAAAGGAGCCGATCAAGCACACGCTCGGCCGCGCAGACGTACACGACATGCCCGGCGCATTCGGAGATCCGTATCGCGCCATCGAAGCCTTGCCGGGCGTGGTTCCGATCGCCAGTGGCCTGCCGTATTTTTACGTACGCGGTGCGCCACCCGGCAATGTCGGCTACTTCTTCGACGGCATTCCGGTGCCGTATTTGTATCACTTTGCCGCCGGCCCGGGCGTCTTGCAGCCGGCCTTCATCGACCATGTGGATCTCTATCCGGGCGCCTACCCGGCGCGCTACGGGCGCTTTGCCGGTGCGATCGTGGCGGGAGAAATGGCCCCTCCTTCCTACCGCCTGCACGGCGAGGCGAGCATTCGTTGGATTGATAGCGGCGCGACCGTCGAAGCGCCGTTCGCTTCCGGTCGCGGCTCGGCCATGGTGGGCGGTCGCTTCTCCTACACGGCGGCGGTCTTGTCCTTGCTCGTGCCCGATGTGGCGATCAACTACTGGGACTACCAAGCGCGCATTCGCTACGAGCTCGACCGCAAGAACAGCGTCGAAGTGCTGTCGTTCGGCGCGGGCGATTTCTTGTCCGATATCGAGTCCCGCTCGCGCACGACGGCCGACGGCGGCTCGCAGTCGGTGAGAGAAAAAACAACCATCGTCGATGTCGGCTTTCACCGCCTGGATTTGCGCTGGGATCACCGCGTCACCGACGGAAATTGGCGCAACGCGCTGATGCTCGGGCTCGATCGTACGGGCGCGGACAACGGCAACGTGACGGTGCAGAGCCGCATGGTCGGCCTACGCTCCGAATATCGCCAAGCGCTCGACAAGCACACCAGCCTGCGCGCGGGTGCAGACGTGCTGTTCGAGTCTCTGGCCCAGCACGACGCCAACAGCCGAGCCATGCGCGCCGAAGATGGCATGGCGATCGACGACGGATCGAACGAAGGCAACCCGGACTTTGGCTTGAGTCGCGCGCGGCGCGACGTCACGAGCGGCCTGTGGGGCGATCTGGTGCTCACGCTGACGCCCAAGCTCGAAGTGACGCCCGGTCTGCGCGCGGATCTATTCGTGTCCGGTGGGCGTGTCGCGCTCGCGATCGATCCGCGCATCACGGCACGCTACGCGTTGAGCAAAAAGCTGACGATGACGCATGGTCTCGCTCTGGTGCACCAAGCGCCGAGCTTCGTGGTGCCGGTGCCAGGCTTCAAACCGTCACTCGAGGGCGGGCTGCAAAGCGCGGTCCAATATAGCGCTGGGCTGTCGTACGCGCTGCCGGCGGGGTTCGAGTCATCGCTGGCGCTATTTCAGAACGCGTTTTTCAACATGACCGATCTGATCAGCTTGCTTCAGCTGCAAAATACGACCAGCAAGCACGAACAGGACTTCCGCGCTACCGGCCATGCCTATGGTTTCGAATTGATGATCCGGCGCAGCCTTTCGCGCCGCGTGGGAGGCTTTTTGTCCTACACGCTGTCCCGCTCGCTGCGAACCTCTGGCGAGCTCGAGGGCCCGGCCACGACCGATCGAACGCACGTGCTCAATTTGGCACTGTCCGGAGATTTGGGAGGGAACTGGCGGGTGGGTGGCCGTTGGATTTTCTACAGCGGGATCCCTACGCAGGTGGCCTACGTTGCAGCCGCCAAGTCGCCGCCGCGCACTCCGCCCTTCTGGCGCTTGGACTTCAAGGTGCAAAAGCGCTGGTACATCAAGCGTCCGGACGTCTGGTGGGGGCTCGTGCTGGAGGTGCTCAACACGACGCTGAACAAGGAGGTGCTGAACGGCGAGTGTAACGCGCTCGCCTGCAAGTTCGACCGCATCGGTCCCGTGACCATCCCGAGCATCGGCGCGGAGGGCGCGTTTTGAACGACTACGTAGCGCCGAACCCGCCGATCGAAGGCTGATTCGGGTCGTAGTACCCCGCGCACTCGGCAAGCGCGAGTTGCTCGTGTTTGCATGCGATCACGTGTGAGGCTGTAAAGTCGCCGCAACTGCCATTCAATTGGCGAATTTCCGAGCGGTGAAGTTCTAGGCAAGCGAGTAGCGCTTCGACCGCGGGGTCGCAAGCCGCGCCGCCTCCCCAGCGTTGCTGCTCGCAGGTGGCAACACACTCGGCGGGCGCGTACTCCCCGCATGCAGTCTCGCGTGTGAGATCACACACGCGATCGCAACGCGTGGTGGCGATCGGATAGCCGTCCTGGCAGCCCGCGCTGCTCAGCGCAGCGCCGAGCCACACGAGCAACGCCGCCCATTGGCCGTGCTTCGAGCGCCTCACGCTACCGTGCAGGGCTTGCCACATTCACGCTCAGCGTGTGCATCGCGTTGCCCGAAACCCAACCCACGCTGCCCGCGCTCGGGCCGGCCGAAAAACGGAACAGTGGTGAGCTTCGGACGAACTCGATGCCGGGTGCAGCTTTCGCGGCAGCGAGCGGCTTCAGAGTGAGATCGACGAGCAGCGAGTACCAGTCGATCTTCTTGTTCGTGCGCTGCGTGGAGTCCCACAGACCGTACGAAACGAACAACACGTCGCCCAGCACTTCGACCTTGGGCATGGTCGCCTGAATGTTGCCGGTGTTCGTGGTCAGCCAGGCTTCGGACAACGTGGCACCGGTCGTGCCGTTGGCCAGCAAGATGCGCACGTCACGCGCGCTTCGGCCCTGGGAGGTGGTTTGGACGATCACGAAGCGGCCGTCGGAGAGCCGGATGAATTGGCCGGTTTCGCTGTCGGTCTTGTTGTCGCCCTCTGCACCCGCGATCATGAAATAGGATTGGTCGAAGGTGGTCTTGTTCTTCTTCGTGTAGCTGTCGAGCGTCCAGGCAGAGAAGCCCATTTGACGGCCGGGGTAAGCGTCGCCATGCGCGAGCGTGTACGAGACGCCCTGATCGACCAGCAGGCGTTGATCGAAATTGTGCGAATAGAACCAGCCTGCTCCCTGGTGCTGCGTGTCGCTCCCCCCGGGCTTGGTTTGCATGCCCGTGCTGGGGTCGAAATAGCCGAAGTAGCCCGCTTGATGACGAATGAATTTGCCTGCGTTGTTGTCGTCGGGCCAAGACATTTGGTGCGCGACGTACAGCACGAGCTTCTGATTCATGACATCGAAGCCGAGCACCCCCGAGCCTCCGGCGCCTGGTTCGCCCTTCGATGCGTCGGTGTTGTTGTCCTGATCGCCGAACACCAAGGTGTCCCAAGCTTTGGTCGTGAAATCAGGGCTGGTCGATTTGGCAACCTTCAGCTCGTTGCCATTCACGTCGTTGAAGTCTTTATCCGTCGCGGTCTTTTGCGGGTGATCTGCGCAGTACGCAAGGTAGAACGCGCCACTCGGGTCGACCGTGAAGCCGAGCAAACGATAGGACGAAATGCCGGTCGCGACCGTGGTGCCGGTGCCCAGCGCGGGATCGATGTGCGTGATGTAGATCATGCCGGGCGCAGGCAACGCGAAGGGCTTGCCCTTGCCGCCCGTGTAGTCGAGCCAGGCGACCTCGAGTGCGCCGTCAGCGCGCAGCACCGGGATGATCGGTGTCTGAAAGCCAAAGTTTGCCAGCGGGCTCGGTGGAATGAAGCCGTCGTCGAAAAAGTCCTCGGCCACGTTGAAGGCCTTGCCGGCGCTCAACGCGACGGGGTGCGCCGTGATCGATACGTTGCTGACCGGCCCCGTGCCGGCTTGCCCTGCGCCCCCGGGCGCTGCTCCGGCTTGGCTCAGTCCACCGCCGCTGCTTCCGCTTCCGCCCGCTGCACCCGCCGCACCCGCCGCGGCAGAGGCGCCGCCCAGTGCGCTCATGCCGCCTCCGGGCAAGCCACTTCCGGCACCGGCGCTGCTGTTCCCAGCGCTGCTGTTGCTGGTACCCGCCGCGCTCGCGCCGCCGCTGCCAGGAGGCGTGGGCGGGTCTGCGTCGGAACTGCTGCTGCATGCAGCGAGCAGTACACAACCGGTAAGTAGCCAAGCGTTGCCCAGCGCGGCCATGCCGCACAGTCGTCGTCTCGAGCCGAGTTCGTTCATGACGGGTGACCTAGGGGGAAAGCACGAGTAGGCTTTCCCATATAGCCACGAGTAACCGCAATGGCTCGGCAAAAGGCGCCGGTTACGACCGTCCGTGCGAGGTCGCAGGCTGTGCCTAAAGGTAAGAGACTGCTGTGCGCGGAATTATCGCGCCAGGTCGCCCGTGCGGCGTCCAGCGTTGCGCGGCGCGCCTTCGCTTTCCCCAGCGTCTCGCGCGCGCCGCGAAATGTAGGAACGCTGACCGATGCTCTCTGCGTACAGCGTGCGCAGCTCATCGATCGACGACACCTGCGAATTGCGCGCGATCCCCGCGTGTCCTCGGCAGAGCAGCACCCGCCGCTCGCCGAAAGAGACCTCGAGCAGCTCGCGCGCCGGATCGAGAGCGCCACGCGGGCGGAACGATGCACAAACTTCGCAGCGATGCTCCATGCCGAGCAGCGTCCCCGAATTGCTCGGCGAGGGCCAAATTTGTTGATTGCGACGGTCGGCCTCGGTTCAGTCGCGCGTGCACGCGGGCTGCTGCTACTGGCGCTGCTTTCGGGCTGCGCGCTGGCCGGCTGCGCGCCGCCTGGCGCGCAGCCGAAAACGGCACCCGCTGCAGTGCCGTCCCACTCGGCCCCCAGCGTTCCTTGGCAGTACGAAGTCCGGTTCGAAGGCGGCAGCGAGCTGGCCGTCGAGGGGCATTTCGAAGGCGATAACGACGGCGTCTTCTGGGCGGACGAGGACACGGCGCGCTTCGTGCGAAACGTGGAAGTCGCGCGCGGGGCGAATTGGCTGCCGGTATCACAGCGCAACGCTTCTTGGAGCACGCCCTGCAGCTCGGGCTGCAGCGTCCGTTACCGCTTTGCATTGCGTGAGGCGGCCGCTGCCTTGGCCCGAGCGGACACGGCGATCGCCGCCGGTGACGTGCTGATCTCGCCGCCCTCGACCTGGCTGATACATCCGGGAACCGTGCTGGAAGATGCCGACTTCGAGCTGGGGGTCGAGCCTGGTCCGGGTGCACGCTTCGTCAGCGCGTTCCGGCCTATCCCTGGGTCGCGCGCGAATCGCTACCGTGCACGGCTGGCTGTGCTCGATGATGCGAGCTTCGCGGCCTTTGGTCCGCTGCAGGTGTCCGAGGTCGCCGCCGGCGACGCCAGTGTGCAGCTCGGCATCGCCGCGCATGGCTTGGGTCTGAGCCGCGCACAAGCCGAAGCCTGGATCGCGGCCTCGGCGGGGGCCGTCGCCAGCTACTACCAAGGACACCTACCGGCGCGTCACGCGTTGGTCTTGTTGATGCAAGGGTCGGGCGACTCGACCCGCGGCATCACGCTCGGCGGCGGTGGTCCGGGGGTGCTCGTGCGCGCCTCGGATCGCGTGAGCCCGAGCACCACGCGCGACGATTGGGTCGTCACTCACGAGTTGCTTCACGCCAATTTCCCCGACCTCGGTCCCGCGCATAGCTGGCTCAGTGAAGGCCTGGCGACCTACATAGAACCGATTGCCCGGGCTCGCGTGGGTCTGGTGAGTGAGGCAAAGGTGTGGCGCGATCTGATCGATGGTCTCCCGCACGGTCTGCCGCAAGCCGGTGACGAAGGGCTGGAGAACACTCGGACTTGGGGTCGTACCTATTGGGGTGGGGCGCTGTTCTGTTTGATGGCTGATGTCGAATTGCGACAATCATCCGGTAACCAGCACTCGCTCGACGACGTACTGCTCGCGATTGGCAAAACCGGTGCATCGGATGAAGACTACTGGCCGATCGAGCGCGTGCTCGAGGTGGCGGAGCACGCCACCTCGACTCGGGTATTGCACGGGCTCTTCGAGCGCTTGGCCAAGAAGCCCGGAACGGTCGATCTTGCTCAGCTTTTCGAGCGGCTTGGCGTGCGCGCCCAGGGCGACTCCGCGGTCTTCGACGAGCGAGCTCCGTTGGCCAAGCTGCGCCAATCCATCACGGCCCGTCGCCCGGGCTGAGCGCTCGCCAGTCATTTCCCGCGCGCTGCCGATTGCTTCCACGCGCGAGAAGTTGACCGGGAACGTGAGCGGCGCGACCCTGCCTGCCGCTCGAAGAACCAGGGCCGTGAAACGCCACGGGCTGAGAGACCATCGCGTGCCGTAAACGCGCGTTGTTACCAAAACTTCACGAGGGAAAATCGAAAATGAATCGATCCAATGTTCTGATGGCGGCTGCTGTTTCTGGGATCCTGGCGGGCGTTGTTGGCTGTGGCGGCTCCACGCCTCCGGCCGAAGCCCCCTCGGCCGAAGTGCCGGCGACTCCGGCTGCTGATGCGCCCGCGGGCGATGCTCCGGCCGCGGCGACCGACGCACCTGCCGGCGCCAAGCACGACTGCAAGGGCAAGAACGACTGTAAGGCTCAGGGCGGTTGCCACACCGATAAGCACGATTGCAAGGGCAAGAATGACTGTAAGGGTCAGGGCGGCTGCAAGGCCTGATTCGCCTTCGTTGACCAGATCGCGCGCTGCGTCGGGCTCCCGGCGTGGCGCGCGGTTTTGTCGGGTGAGAAGCTGATGGCAAATAGGTTCCAACTGCCGAACCTCGGCATCGGTCTCGGTCTGCGCACCACGCACTACGCGACCATTCTCGAGCACCGACCTGCCGTGGATTGGTTCGAGATCCTGACTGAAAATTATCTACGGACCGAAGGGCGTCCGTTGGATTTTCTGGATCAGATCGCCGAATCCTACCCGGTCGCGATGCACGGAGTGTCGCTCTCGATTGGCTCGACCGACTCGCTCGACCGGCAGTACCTGAGCGAGCTGAAGGCGTTGCGTGATCGCTGCCAGGCGCGCTGGGTGTCCGACCATTTGTGTTGGACCGGGGTGGCCGGCAAAAATACGCACGACTTGTTGCCGATGCCGTACACGGAAGAGGCGCTCGCGCACGTAGCGGATCGCGTCCGCGCCGTGCAGGACTTTTTGGGGGCGCCCTTGGCGCTGGAAAATCCCTCGAGCTACGCACAATTTGCCGCCGATTCCATGTCCGAGTGGGAGTTCTTGGGGCGGCTCGCCGAGGACGCGGACTGCGCGCTCTTGCTCGACGTGAACAACGTGTACGTCTCGAGCAGAAACCACGGCTTCGACCCGCTGACTTACTTGAACGCGATCCCGTTCGATCGCGTGGTGCAGTTCCACGTGGCGGGCCACACCGATCACGGGACGCACATCATCGATTCGCACATCGGTCCGGTGATCGATCCCGTGTGGCAATTGCTCGGCGCGGCGCACGCGCGCTCCACGGGTGTGCCGGTGCTGCTGGAATGGGACGCCGAGATCCCGAGCTTCGAAGTGACCCACGCCGAGGCGCTGCGCGCGCGTGAGTTCATCGGGGCCGCCGCGTGAATCGCGAAGCGACGGCCGACGCGGTCGGCTTGCACGAACGAGCCAGCGCGACCCCCGAGCGCGCGGGGGCTTTGCCGCCGGCCGCGCTCGGCGCCGCTCCGGCCTGGACCGCGGGCGAGCTCGGGTTGCGAGCGCAGCAAGAATGGTTCGCGGCCATCATCAGCACTCCACAAGAGCAGGCGGCTCCGGTGGACGAGCGCTCCGCGTCGCGTTTGATCGCGCCCAGCGCGACGCTGAGCTCGCTCGAACGCATCGACATCTACCGCCGGGGCTACCACGCTCGCCTGATCGAATGCCTGCTGGACGACTATCCGGTGCTCGCGCACTCGCTCGGTGAAGCCGCGTTCGACGCGCTATGCCGGCGTTACATCGCGCGCCACCCCTCGAGCGGGCCGAGCCTCAACTATTTCGGCCGCCACATGGCCGAGCTCTGCCGCTCCGAGCCACTGCCGCAGCCGGGCTTTGCCGCAGATCTCGCCCGGCTCGAGTGGGCGATCGTGCTCGCCATCCACGCGCCGACTTCCGAGGTGATCGGCTTCGAGGACTTGAGCCAGGTGCCGAGCGAGCGTTGGCCGGGCGCACGCTTTCGCGTGAATCCTTCGCTCGCGATCTTGCATCTCGAATATCCGGCGAACGCGTACTTGCAGGCCTACCGTCAGGGTAAACCGACAGCGCCGCCCGGAGCGCGCCCCACGAGCGTCGCCGTGTATCGCACCGGGCGCAGCGTGTGGCGTCTGGAGCTCGACCCCACGATGGTCGCGCTGCTCGAATCCCTGGCCAAGGGCGCCACCTTGGAGGCCGGGTTGGCCGAGGTCGAAGCACTGCTCGCGCATGAAACGGCGGAAGAGCTCGGAAGGAAGGTCTCGCACTGCTTCCAGCACAGCGTGTCGAGCGGGCTATTTTCCGCGATTTCGCTGTAGCCGGTTGATCGACTGGCCTGAAAGGGAACATATTGGAGGGTAGCGCCGTAGGAGCCTACGGTCGCACTTCGGGCAAACGGAAAACGGGGCACATGCGTACGAGCATCAGCAGCATTTCGATGGGGTTGGTCGTGGTCGGGTTGATCACGGCTTGTGGCGGCGAAAACCATTCGGGCGGTCCGGGGGCGAGCGCTGGCGGTGGCGGCGCGTCAGGGGCGGGGGCGGGCACCGTCGCGGGGGCCGCCGGCTTGGCGAACGCGGGCTCCGATGCCGGCACGGCGGGCACCGCCGGCACTTCGGCAGACGCCGGCAGCTCGGGCGAAGGCGGCGATGCGGGCGCGGGCGACGATACCGCCGGTTCCGGCGGCACGGCTGGCTTGGGCGGCACGGCTGGCTTGGGCGGCATCCCCGGCTCGGGCGGTACTGCCGGCTCGAGTATCAGCACGGGTCCGGTAGGGTTCGGTGGCTATCCAACGATCGACATCGGCGCGCAGCAGACGTCGGACAAGCTCGACGTGCTGTTCGTCGTCGACAACTCGGTCTCGATGGCCGACAAGCAGAACATTCTCAAGATATCGCTGCCGAGCTTCGTGACGCGCTTGGCCAACCCGTTGTGCGTCGACGCCCTGGGCAAACCGGTGGCCACGCAACCCGCGTCGGGGGCGGTGGCTTGCAGCAGCGGCTCTCGCGAGATGCCACCCGTCAAAGACATGCACTTGGGTGTGATCACGACCAGCCTCGGCAGCCACGGCGGCAGCGTGTGCGCGACCGCATCAACACCCGACGATCACCTGGACGACCGCGCGGAGTTGCTGCCCTCGCAGCGCACCAATCTGCCGAGCTACAACAACGCGGGCTACTTGTCCTACGACGCGGCCGGCCTTTCCGGCATTTCGAACGTGAGCAGCGTGATCGCCGATCTGCAGACGGTCGTCAGTGCAGCGGGTGAGCACGGCTGCGGCTACGAGGCGCCGCTCGAGGCCATGTACCGCTTCTTGGTCGATCCGGAGCCGCCGAGCTCGGTCGTGATGGTCAACCAACAAGTCGTGCTCGACGGCATCAACAGCACCCTGCTGACGCAGCGCAATGCCTTCCTGCGCCCCGACTCGGCGGTCGCCATCGTCATCCTCAGCGACGAGAGCGATTGCTCGATCATCGATGCCGGGGTGGGCTGGTTCCTGGGCTCGCAATCGCGCATGCCACGCGCGACAGCGGCCTGTGATCTCAACGTCAACGACGCCTGTTGCCGATCGTGCGCGCAGCGTGAATTCTCGCCTCCCACTGGCTGTTCGGCGCTGCAAGACGACCCCATTTGCAAGAACGTACCCAGCGGAGCGCAGTACGCGGTTTGGGATACCCTCCACGATTCGCTCAATCTGCGCTGTTTCGATCAGCGGCGGCGCTTTGGTTTCGACCTGCTGTATCCCGTTGAACGCTACAGCGACGCGCTCAGCAACTCCAAAGTCCAGAACCGCTCGGGCGTGCTGGTGGATAACCCGCTGTTCGCAGCGCGGGATGGCAAGGGTCCGCGCTCGGCGACCTTGGTCAGCGTTTCCGTGATCGTCGGCGCGCCTTGGCAAGATCTGGCGAGCGCCGCGAGCCAGAACCCCGGTCATGCCATCGAGTACCTCGACGGTGCTGCTTTGCAGAACAACGCCCGCTGGCCGCTTTTGCTCGGTGACCGCGCGCTCAATCTGCCGCCTTCCGACCCGTTCATGATCGAATCGGTGGCGGCGCGCACGGGTACGAACCCTCTGACTCAAACGCCGATCGTGCCCGCGGCCTCGACGGATCCACAAGCGAATCCGATCAATGGCCACGAGCAGAACATCCCGGACTTCGCCGACCTGCAATACGCTTGCACGTTTGCGCTCCCTGCCGCCAGGCCCTGCGCGAGCGGCGACCCAAGCTGCGACTGCGCGCCGGACAAAATGGGCAAGCTGGACGCGGTGCAAGCCAGCAATAGTCCGCTCTGCCAACCCCCCGGAGGCGGCGCGGTCACGAGCACGCAGTACTACGGCAAGGGCTATCCGGGCACGCGCGAGCTGAGGTTTGCCCGATTGCTCGGAGCGCGGGCAGTGCCGGCCTCGGTTTGCCCGAAGACCCTGACCGACACGGCTAGCCCTGATTTCGCCTACAACCCCGCGTTCAGCGCCTTGATCGGTCGTATCGGGGCTACCCTGAAATGAGTGTCTCACGCGGCGTGACCCTGTCGCTTCTGCTTGGCTTCGTATCCGGTTGCGGTGGATCGCAAACGGACGCGGGGCCCTCCGCGGGAAGCGGTCCTGGCAGCGCCGGTGCAGGCGGCGCGCCGCTGTCCGCGGGTTCGGGTTCGGGTGGCGCTGGCGCTGGCGCCGGAACCGGCGCGGTGGACATTGGCGCGCAGACCGCCTCCGACAAGCTCGACGTGCTGTTCGTGATCGACAACTCGTCGTCGATGCTGGGCAAGCAACTGGTATTGGCAAAGTCGCTGCCTCAGTTCGTGTCTCGTTTGACCAACCCATTGTGCGTCGATGCCCAGGGTCAGCCCACGGCCACGCAGCCCGCAGATGCTGCGGCTGCGTGCGCGAGCGGTAGTCGGCAGTTCAAGCCGATCGCCGACATTCACTTCGGCGCCATCAGCACGAGCCTGGGCAGTCACGGAGGCAATATCTGCACAGGTACGACCGGCTTCCCGCAGCAGGATGACCTGGCACAGCTCTTACCCTCCAAGCGCACGGGCGTCGCCAGTTACCAAGACAGTGGCTTTTTGGCCTTTGACGCCAGCGGCGTTTCCGGCGAGCGAAACCCTACCGTGCTCGCGGACGGCCTGAGCGCCATGATCACCGCCGCTGGCGAGAAAGGCTGCGGTTTCGAGGCGCCGCTCGAAGCCATGTATCGCTTTTTGGTCGACCCGGAGCCACCCGTGTCGGTCGAGGTCGTCGCCGAACGGAGCACGCTCACGGGCATCAACGACGTGCTGCTCGCGCAACGCCGCGCGTTCCTGCGCCCCGATTCGTCGCTGGCGATCGTGATCTTCAGCGACGAGAACGACTGCTCGATCGTGGATTCCGAGCAGGGCTGGTTCCTGGCTTCCGCTCCGAACACGGCCGCGATGCTCCGCATGCCACGCGCCACGAGTGCATGCGCGCTCAATCCGAACGACGAATGCTGCCGCTCGTGTGCGCTGTCCGAAACCTCGCCGCCGTCCGGGTGCGAGCCTCTCGCTCAGGACAGCGTGTGCGGCGACGTCGTCAATGGTCCGAACTATGGGCAACTGGATGATTCGCTCAATTTGCGCTGTTTCGATCAGCAGCGTCGCTTCGGTTTCGATTATCTACACCCGCTCACGCGCTACAGCGACGCCCTCAGCAATGCAAAAATCAAGAACCGCGCTGGAGCGCTGGTCGACAATCCGCTGTTCGTAGCGCGTGATGGCCAGGGTCCGCGCTCGGCGACGCAGGTGAGCGTCTCGGTGATCGTCGGCGCGCCTTGGCAGGATCTGGCAACGCCCGCCAGTCTGAGCGGAGGACCACTCGAATACCTGAACTCGAGCGGCCTGGAGAGCGCCGGTCGCTGGCCGCTCTTGATCGGAGACGCCAACCACAACGTCCTACCGAGTGACCCGTTCATGGTCGAGTCGGTCGAACCGCGCATGGGTCAGAACCCGCTGACCATGGCCGCGATCGCACCGGCGAATTCGACCAACCCGCAGCAGAATCCCATCAACGGTCACGAAGTGCCCAACGCCGATCGAACGGATCTACAGTTGGCTTGCATCTTCCCACTGCCCGGAGCGATCGATTGTGCGCCCGGTGATCCCGGTTGCGACTGCTCTCCCGACAAGAACGGCAGCCTGAGCTACGTAATGGAAACCAATAGCCCGCTCTGTCAGCCACCCGCTGGCGGTCCGCCGAGCAGCAAACAATACTACGGCAAGGCTTATCCGGGGACGCGCGAGCTCGGCTTTGCGCGCTTGCTGGGCGAGCGCGCCGTTGCCGGCTCGATGTGCCCCCGCGCGGTGAACGACCCAACCAGCCCGGATTACGGTTATAGCCCCGCTTTCGCTGCGCTGCTCGGGCGCATCGCCAAGACCGTCAAGTAACGCGCGGCACGAGCCGGTGGAGCGTCGCTTCGTCGCCGCGCTCCATCGCGAGCTCGGCTTCGAGGCTCGCGCGATCGCGGCCAATCGTCGCCAGCGCGAGCGTGCGATCACCCGAGCGGAAAGCGAGCGCGCAATCGAGCGCGCCCAGATCGCCCGCAAGATCGACGCGCTCCCAGCTTTCGGCGTGGCCCAGGTAGGAGATGGTGCAATCGTAGTGCGCGCTCCAGAAGAAGGGCACCGCGTCGAACACCAGATTTTTCCCGAGCAGATTCAGGGCGGCGATCTCCCCTTGGCGCGTGGCGACCACCCAGTGCTCGACGCGAATCAGCTTTCCCGTGCGCGCGTCGGGGAAGCGCGCGATGTCGCCCGCGGCGAACACGTCCGGCGCACTGGTGCGCAGGTATTGGTCGACCAATACCCCTCGGTCGATGGCCAGGCCCGCTGCATCGGCAAGCTCGGTCGCGGGGCGCACGCCGACCCCAAACACGACCATGTCCGCCGCTAGCTCTTGCCCATCTTCGAGCACGACGCTGCGCTCGGTGATGGCCTGGGGTCGTGCGCCCAGCCGGAATTGAACGCCGTGTCCTTCGTGCAACCGTTGCACCGCTCGCCCCAGTGTTTCACCGAGCACGCGCCCGAGCGGCACGGCGTCCGGCGCCACGACCGTGACCTCGACGCCGCGGGCGCGCAGCGCGGCTGCTGCCTCCAGCCCAATGAAGCCCGCGCCGATCAAGACGGCGCGCTTGGCGTTCGCACTCTGCGCAATGATTGCGCGGCTGTCCGAGAGGGTGCGCAACGTGTAAACGTGCGGCAAGCCCCCACCGGGAATATTCAGCCGAATGGCAGCCGCACCCGTGGCCAAAAGCAGCGCGTCGTAGCTGAGTCGAGAGCCGCCTTCGAGCGCGACGGACTTCGAGGCAGGGTCGATGCTGCTCACGCGCGCTTGCACGAGCTCGATCCGTTGCGCGCGATAAAACTCTTCGGAGCGAAGCGGGATCCACTCTTCTGGCGCCGTGCCAGCCAAGTAATCCTTGGACAGGTTTGGGCGATCGACGGGCAACGAGCCTTCGACGCCGACCAGGGTGAGCTTGCCCGTGTAGCCTTCACGACGCAGCTTTTCGGCAGCCGAGTTGCCCGCAGCGCCCGCACCGACGATCACGATCGCGTTCGGTTGGGTCACCGCTGCTGCTGGCGACGCAGTCTGCTTGCCCAGTACGTACAGTTTGCCTTCGCGTTGTTCGACTCGATAACAGGCTACTGGGTCGCGCGCGGGCGCGCGCAGGGCCTCGCCCGTCGCCAAGGAGAAGCAAGCATGGTGATAGGGGCAGCGGACAGTGTCGTCGACGAGCAGGCCGTCTGCGAGCGGCGCGCCGTAGTGGGTGCAATGGGCACCGATCGCGAACACCTTCGTGCCAGTGCGCGCCAAGAGCACGGCTTCGCCCTGGGCGTGTCCGACCAGCATTTGGCCCTCGGCCAAGGTGTTCGAGTCGACGCCTTCGCCGAGGTCTGGCCCAGTCAGTTCTTGAGTGCTCGCCATGCGCGTCTCCCTCGAAGAGACCGCTACCCCGAGTTTTCGCGTAGCGCTAGTGCGCGCCGGCCGACTCGCTCATTCGTGTGGTTCGCAGCAGAGCTCGGGCTTCTGCTCGTGGCTCGGGCGCAGGCGAAGCACGCCATGCTCTTGCAAGATCCGCAGCTTGGTGCGCGTCGAAAGCGGCAGGCGCTCGAAGTCGCTTTCCGCGACCTCGTTCGGACCGCGTTGAATCGCCATGCCCGTCGAGGCCAGGAATTCCTCAGTAGATTCGATCAGCATGGTGACGCTATCCGGGCTCCCTCACTCAATACGGATCTGAGTACGAAGTCGTTGAGGGCCACGCATACCGAAAAGCCATATTCCGCTACGAACGGCGATTTGCGCCGTTCGGCTACTGTCAACACGCTCACACCGAGCAGTGGTAAGCGCTGAGGAAAATCGTCAAAAAAGCGGCGCATGGAGGCTGGCCAGCCGAAAAGTGCGCCTTCCAACGGGATTTGAGCATGATCCAGCCCAACTCAAACAAAGCAGCCCGCCTGTGAACGGCCTTCCGGCGTATCGGGCGGGGCATGGTCTACGCGCTCACGCAGCGAACGTGCTATTCGGGCTGCCCAGTATTGGCCGCCTGCCCGAAGGGCGGCGGTATCTACCAAGCAATCATCGTGGCAAGCAGTCTCGAATCTCTCCTCGCCGAAGGCGTCATCAGTGAGATCTACGGTCGTCTGAAGAGTGGCAAGGAGGCGGAGGTTTACGCCGTCGCCTACGGCGACGAGGTCGTTGCCGCCAAAGTCTACAAGGACCGCGCTCAGCGCAGCTTCAAGAGCAATTCGGCCTACAAAGAGGGCCGATCGGTCAGGAACACGCGCTCACAGCGGGCCATGGATCGCGGTTCCAAGTTCGGCCAGGAGGCGGCGGAGGACGCGTGGAAGGCCGAAGAGGCGAACGCGCTCTACAAGTTACACGCGGCCGGCGTGCGGGTGCCGAAGCCGGTCATGTATCTCGAAGGTGTTCTATTCATGGAGCTCGTGCGTGGGGTCGACGGGCAGGCTGCGCCGCGTTTGATCGACACCCAGCTCGACCCGGCCCAGGCGCACGCCGCCTACCTGGACATGCTGGCTCAGCTCGTGCGCATTCTATCGTGCGATCTGATCCACGGCGATCTCTCGCCCTACAACGTGCTCTGGGCCGAGTCGGGCGCGACCATCATCGACTTTCCGCAGATTGTTTCGGCCGCGCAGAACAGCCAATCCGAATCGTTCTTCATTCGCGACGCGCGCAATATCCTGGGCCACTTCGCCGCTATCGATCCGAGCTTACGCGGACGGCTGAACAGTGACCCGCGCGAGATTTGGCGCGCCTACGTGCGCCGCGAACTGTCGCCGGATTTTCTGCCGACGGGCCGCCCGCCTGCGCCCGAACCGCGACCGCGCTTCGCCGATCAACACTCGCCGCGCGAAGGGGACGACCGCGGCCCGCGACCCAACCGTGAGCCCCAGCAATTCCGCGGTCCGCAGCAGGATCGTGGTCCGCAGCACGATCGCGGCCCGCAGCACGATCGTGGTCCGCAGCAGAATCGCGGCCCGCAGCAGGATCGTGGTCCGCAGCAGAATCGCGGCCCGCAGCAGAATCGCGGTCCGCAGCAGGATCGTGGTCCGCAGCAGAATCGCGGTCCGCAGCAGAATCGCGGTCCGCAGCAGGATCGCGGTCCGCAGCAGGATCGCGGTCCGCAGAATCGCGGCCCGCAGCAGGATCGTGGTCTGCAGCAGAATCGCGGTCCGCAGCAGGATCGTGGTCCGCAGCAGAATCGCGGTCCGCAGCAGAATCGCGGTCCGCAGCAGGATCGTGGACCGCAGCAGAATCGCGGTCCGCAGCAGGATCGTGGACCGCAGCAGAATCGCGGTTCGCACAATCGCAGCCCAGAACTGCACATGGCGTCGGCGCGCGCGAACATCGCGTCTCAGTCGCGTGAACAGCCGCCGCGTGAACAAGCGCGCCGCCCGCAGCGTGCTCCGCAGCGCGCTCCGCAGCGCGGCCCAGAAGTGATCGTGCTCGCGCGACGCGCGCCGGAGGGGGCCCCCGCGAGCGATCGTGTCGAACGCCGTGAGCCGCCGCTTCAGACCGCGGAGCGCGCCGATTCGCCGCGCGACGCGGCACGCCGCCCGCGTCCGAGATAGTGGTCAGTGCGCCGCGTACTCGGGTACGCTAACCTGGTTTTTTGGCCCATTTTCCGTTTTCCCCAGCCTGCGTCCTGGCGCCGATGGAGGGCGTCACGAACGCGGCCGTGCGTGAAGTGCTCGCTGGCTATGGCCCCGTGGGCTTGGTTTGTACCGAGTTCGTACGCATTTCGGGTGGGCGAATTTCGCCCACGTACCTGCGAAAGCAAGTCGAGAAATTGCCCGGCGTGCCACTGAGCGTGCAGGTCATGGGCAACGATCCCGAGTTGATGGCAGAAGCCGGCGCAGTCGTGGCGCGTGCGGGTGCCGACGTCGTCGACCTGAATCTTGGATGCCCGACGGGCAGTGCCGCGCGCAAAGGCGTGGGCGCTGCTCTGCTCAAACAGCCGGCACTGCTGGCGCGCTTGCTGGGCACGATGCGGCGCGGCGTGCCCGGCCTCTTGTCCGCCAAGCTGCGCGCTGGCTTCGACACGACCGACGATGCGCTCAGCAACGCGCGCCTAGTGCAAGACAATGGCCTCGACTACTTGGCCGTGCACCCGCGTCGCCGCATCGATCACTATCGCGGCTCGGCAGACTGGCGCATCGTCACGCTGATCAAGCGCGAGCTCTCGATCCCGGTCGTGGGCAACGGCGACATTTGGTACGCGCAATCAGCGCTGCAAATGTTCGAAGAAACGGGCTGCGATGCCGTGATGCTCGGTCGCCCCGCCTTGCGCAACCCCTGGATTTTCCGCCAAATCGCCGAACTGCTGGCGGGTCGCGAGCCGTATCGTCCGACTGGAGTCGATCTCGCTCGGCACTTCGTACGCCTGTCGCGGGCACTCGGCTCGCGCGAGCCAGACGCGTGCAATCCACTCGGTCCACTCAAGGAGCAACTCAGCTACCTGTGCCGCTCGGTGCGTGAGGGCGCTGCGTTGCAGCGGCGCTTACAGCGGCTATTGACGCTCGAGCTCTTTCTGGAAGCGACCGAAGAAGCCTTCAGTGCTCTGCCCATCGAAGACCTGGATCTCGGCGCGCGTGCTGCGGGATCTTGATTGATGGTCACGAGCTCTCCCGCGTCGCGCTCAGCCTTCGGCGTCAAAGTCCGGCAGCCAGCAGCGAGATGCATCGCCAAGGATGGCGCGTGAGCGAAAAACAAAGTGTGTGTACCAATGCCGATCGGTTAGCGGCCCAAGGGATCGAGATCACTTTCGAAA